>Ga0209344_10000131_pt1 | contig 152180 bp, 125 predicted proteins | sample Cruoilmetagenom6_FD_187293 | JGI IMG/M metagenome (GOLD analysis project Ga0209344, IMG submission 187293) | Oil polluted marine microbial communities from Coal Oil Point, Santa Barbara, California, USA - Santa Barbara Oil Seep Sample 6 (SPAdes)... | ecosystem: Environmental > Aquatic >... | reverse complement strand
ATGTTCCTGTAGTAGGTGCCCCCCAGCAGGTAATCCATGATGGTCCGTCCATCAAAACTGTTGCAACATTAGGTGAAGAGTTTGTGGGTATGCGCCCAACCATGTTTGTTAAGGTTGGAGATAGCGTAAAAAAAGGTCAGGCACTTTTTGAAGATAAAAAGAATCCTGGCGTTAAATTCACAGCTCAAGCTTCAGGTGTTGTTAAAGAAATTAATCGTGGTGAAAAGCGCGTATTGCAATCGGTGGTCATTGAAGTTGGTGGCAACGAGCAAGAAACGTTTACCCGCTATGCTGCTCAAGAACTCAACTCAATTGCCCGTGAAGATGTTGTTGCAAACCTAGTTAACTCAGGTTTGTGGACGGCATTGCGTACACGTCCATTTAGTAAAGTTCCTGCAATAGATGCTACTCCCGTTGCCATATTTGTTAGCGCTATGGATACTAATCCACTGGCGGCAAATCCAGCAGTGATTATTGCTGAGCAAAGTGAAGCATTTGTTAATGGCTTAACGGTACTTTCTCGCTTAACTGACGGTGAAGTTTTTGTCAGTAAAGCACCAAGAAGCGACATTGCTGTTAATGAAACTGCTGTTGTCAATGAATTTGCTGGTAAGCATCCAGCTGGATTAGTTGGCACACATATGCACTTTTTGAAGCCAGTTAGTGCAGATAAAGTGGTATGGCATGCTGGCTACCAAGATGTTATCGCCATCGGTAACTTGTTTACTTCTGGTGAGTTAGACAGTAAACGAGTTATTTCTTTAGCTGGACCTGCTGCGAAGAACCCTCGTTTGGTTCGCACTATATTAGGTGCAAGCTCTGCTGATCTAATTGCCAACGAAACCCTTGATGGTGAGTTACGTGTTGTTTCTGGCTCATTATTATTAGGCTCAGTTGCCTCTGGTGTGCACGGTTATTTAGGCCGTTATCACACGCAAATTTCTCTGATCCTTGAAGGCAGAGACAAAGAATTTGTCGGTTATATGTACCCAGGACCAAATAAATTCTCGGTAACCCGTGCCTACATGTCACATTTCTTTCCGAAGAAGCTGTTCAACATGACCACAACCAGTAATGGTAGCCCACGTGATATGGTGCCAATTGGCAACTTCGAACGTGTTATGCCATTAGATATATTACCAACAATGTTATTGCGTGATTTATGTGCCGGTGATACTGACGGTGCGCAAGAACTTGGGGTTTTAGAGCTTGATGAAGAAGATTTAGCCTTGTGTACGTTTGTTTGCCCAGGCAAAACAGATTACGGCGTCATCCTTCGTGATTGCCTAACCACAATTGAGAAGGAAGGTTAGTCATGGGCTTGAAAAAGTTTATTGAAGATATCGAACCGCAATTTGAAAAAGGCGGTAAATATGAAACTTGGTATGCGCTTTACGAAGCGATAGCAACGGGGTTATTTACTCCAGGCCAAGTAAGTAAAGGTCGAACTCACGTACGTGACAGCATCGACTTAAAACGTATTATGATCACAGTATGGTTAGCGGTTTTTCCTGCTATGTTCTGGGGTATGTACAACATAGGTTTTCAAGCGACTGACGCGTTAGCGGCCGGTTACGCTTTACCTGATACTTGGCAAGTGGGGTTGTTTGAAATATTAGGCGGTAGCTTATCTGCAGAATCTGGTTGGTTCAGTATGATGTTTTACGGCGCAATGTTCTTCTTACCTATCTATGCCACAGTCTTTATTGTTGGTGGTTTTTGGGAAGTATTGTTTGCGACTGTTCGTAAGCATGAAATTAACGAAGGTTTCTTTGTTAGTTCAATACTTTTTGCCTTAATCCTGCCAGCGACTATCCCATTATGGCAAGCTGCTATCGGTATTACTTTTGGTATTGTTATTGCCAAAGAAGTCTTCGGTGGTACTGGTAAAAACTTCTTAAACCCAGCGTTAGCGGGTCGTGCGTTTTTATTCTTTGCATACCCAAGTGAAATCTCTGGCGATGCTGTTTGGGTTGCTGCTGATGGTTTCTCTGGTGCAACGGCATTAAGCGCAGCAAACCAAGGTTTAATTGAATATAGCATTAATGCTGATTGGTGGAATGCGTTCTGGGGCTATATTCCTGGTTCTGTTGGTGAAGTATCAACAGCGATGATTCTACTTGGTGGCGCTTATATCCTTTATAAAGGCATTGCTTCATGGCGTATCGTGCTAGGTGTATTTGCTGGTATGGTTATTACCGCAATGCTGTTTAATGCTATCGGCAGTGATACTAATAATATGTTTGCTATGCCTTGGTACTGGCACTTAGTCACCGGTGGTTTTGCCTTTGGTATGATGTTTATGGCGACTGACCCTGTGTCGGCATCATTCACTAATACCGGTAAATACTGGTTTGGTGCGTTAGTCGGTATCATGGTGGTTCTGGTACGTGTAGTTAACCCGGCATTCCCAGAAGGTATGATGTTAGCTATTTTATTCGCTAACTTGTTTGCACCTCTTTTCGACTATTTTGTTGTTCAAGGGAATATCAAACGGAGGCTTGCTCGCAATGTCTGATACTAAAAAGAAAGAAACTTTCGCGGGAACGATTGGTTTTGTATTTATTGTTTGTTTAGTTTGTGCAGCTTTAGTGTCAATTTCGGCTGTTAGTTTAAAGCCATTACAAGCTGCCAATAAGTTGCTTGATAAGCAAACTAAAATTCTCGAAACTGCTGGTCTTTTAGAAGCCGCAGGCAAAGACATTGTTGCTACGTACAACCAACGTGTTGATGCGAAGATGATTGATTTAGCGACAGGTAAAGTTGTTGAAGGTGATGTTATTGCTTTTGAAGAGCGTGCAGATGCTCGTGATAAAGCTAAAAGTTCAAAGCCTGAAAACGATATTGCCGGGTTAAATCGTCGTGCTGATAAAGCCGTAGTTTATTTTGTCAAAGATGAACAAGGTAAAGTGGCAACAATCGTTTTACCTATTGTTGGCTCTGGCTTATGGAACTTAATGTATGGTTTTGTTGGTTTAGAATCTGACATGAACACTGTAAAAAGTGTTATTTATTCTGATCATAGTGAAACTCCAGGACTAGGCGCAGAAGTACTGAACCCTAAATGGAAAGCGCTATGGCCAGGTAAGAAAATGTTTGATGAGCAAAACAATGTTGCCATTAGAATTGTTAAAGGTGGCGCTAAAGCTGGCGATGTGCACGGTGTAGATGGCTTATCTGGAGCGACATTAACCAGTAACGGTGTTGAAAATACATTACGTTTTTGGTTAGGTGAAGAAGGCTATGGTCCATTTATTACTAACTATCGCGCTGGAGGACTGAACTAATGTCGACAGATACTAAAAAGGTTTTATTTGGGCCAGTTATTGATAACAACCCTATCGCTCTACAAGTACTTGGTGTTTGTTCTGCTTTAGCGGTAACCAGTTCTCTTCAGAACGCATTGGTTATGACTGTTGCGGTAATGCTAGTAACGGGTTTCTCAAACTTGTTTATCTCACTTATCCGCAATCAAATACCATCAAGTGTGCGTATTATCGTGCAAATGGCGATTATTGCTTCATTGGTAATTGTAGTTGACCAAGTGCTAAAAGCATTTTCTTATCAGCTTTCAAAAGAATTATCAGTATTTATCGGCTTGATCATTACTAACTGTATCGTGATGGGGCGTGCTGAAGCTTTTGCTATGAAAGAAAAGCCAGGTGTGAGCTTCTTAGATGGTATTGGTAATGGTTTAGGCTACGGCGCTGTCTTGATTGTTGTGGCTTTTTTCCGTGAACTATTTGGCTTTGGTACTTTATTTGGTTTTGAAGTTTTTACTTTGATACAAAATGGCGGTTGGTACCAAGGTAATGGCTTATTAGTTTTACCATTTAGCTCATTCTTCATTATCGGTTTAATTATCTGGGCAATTCGCCAGTACAAACCAGAACAAGTAGAGAAGGACTAAGCTGTCATGGAACATTATATAAGTTTATTTGTTAAAACCATCTTTATTGAAAACTTGGCATTAACTTTTTTCCTTGGTATGTGTACTTTCTTAGCGGTTTCTAAGAAAGTAAGCACAGCTATAGGTTTAGGTGTTGCAGTTGTTGTAGTACTAGGTATTGCGGTTCCTGTTAACCAAATCATTTATCAAGCGATTTTAGCGCCAGGTGCCCTAGACAGTTTGATGGGTGTTACTGACCCTGCTGACTCTATAGATTTAAGCTTCTTGTCATTCATTACCTTTATTGGTGTGATTGCGGCATTAGTGCAAATCCTTGAAATGGTTTTAGATAAATACTTCCCTGCGTTATACCAAGCGCTAGGTATTTTCTTACCATTGATCACCGTTAACTGTGCAATCTTCGGTGGCGTTTCATTTATGGTAGCGAAAAACTTAACTTTAGGCGAAAGTGTTGTTTACGGCATTGGCTCTGGTGTAGGTTGGATGTTAGCTATTGTATTGATGGCAGGACTTCGTGAAAAAATGAAATACTCAGATGTACCTGATGGCTTAAAAGGCTTAGGTATTACGTTTATTACTGCAGGATTGATGGCATTTGGCTTTCTTTCTTTCGGTGGTATTTCACTTTAGGTTAATGTCGGTTTTAGCTGGCACTTGCTCGCAAGTGTATAAGTCAGCTAAAACCCTTAAAGAAGAATAAAGGAAAAGTCGATGGAAATAATTATTCTCGGCGTATCGATGTTTACCGCGATAGTACTAGTGTTAGTTATGGTGATTTTGTTTGCCAAATCTAAGTTAGTGTCTTCAGGTGACGTTACGATCAGCATTAATGGCGACCCAGAGAAAGCGGTAACAACTGCAGCTGGTGGTAAACTTTTAGGCGCACTAGCTGATCAAGGTATTTTTATACCTTCAGCATGTGGCGGCGGCGGTACTTGTGGCCAATGTCGTGTCGAAATACATTCAGGTGGTGGTGATATATTACCGACTGAGTCAGGCCATATTAATAAGCGTGAAGCAAAAGAAGGTTGTCGTTTAGCCTGTCAAGTGGCTGTTAAACAAGACATGGATATTGTACTTGAAGATGAAATCTTCGGTGTTCAACAATGGGAATGTGAAGTTATCTCTAACGATAACAAAGCAACTTTCATTAAAGAACTTAAGTTACAAATCCCAAATGGTGAATCTGTGCCTTTCCGCGCTGGTGGTTATATTCAAATTGAAGCGCCTGCGCATCATGTTAAATATAGCGATTTTGATATTGATGACCAATACAAAGGTGATTGGAATCATTTTGGCTTTTTTGATGTTGAATCAAAAGTTGATGAGCCAACATTACGTGCATATTCAATGGCAAACTACCCAGAAGAAGAAGGCATTATTATGCTGAACGTGCGTATTGCTACGCCACCTCCTGGCCGTTTACATTTACCTGCTGGTAAAATGTCTTCTTATATCTTCAGCTTAAAAGCTGGTGATAAAGTGACAATTTCAGGTCCATTTGGTGAGTTCTTCGCGAAAGAAACTGACAATGAAATGGTATTCATTGGTGGTGGTGCTGGTATGGCGCCAATGCGTTCACATATCTTTGATCAACTTAAACGTCTTAAGTCTAAGCGTAAAATGTCGTTCTGGTATGGTGCTCGTTCTAAGCGCGAAATGTTCTATGAAGATGATTACAACGGCCTTGCCGCTGACAATGACAACTTCGAATGGCATGTTGCCTTATCTGATCCACAACCAGAAGATAACTGGGATGGCATGACAGGTTTTATTCATAATGTCTTGCACGAGCAATACTTGAAAGACCATGAAGCGCCAGAAGATTGTGAGTACTACATGTGTGGTCCTCCAATGATGAACGCTGCGGTGATTCATATGTTGAAAGATCTCGGTGTAGAAGACGAAAACATCATGTTAGATGATTTTGGCGGCTAACTTTTTGTAACTTTTATCTCTTTGCTATTTCACTTAATAGCAGCATCGAAGGTGTTCATTGACTAGCGTCAACTCCGCGCCATCTCTTTGCTCTAGCGTGAACTAGTTTTGAGTTGAAAAGCTACTTAAGGTTGTCAATTATCAAGCTAAATTAAAGACGACTTCGGTCGTCTTTTTTATGTACAGGATGTACGGTCAGCCGAGATCACATGTCATGTGAAAGAGCAGCGATTATTTTGCTAAAACACTTTGCTCAAGGTGCGTTAGCTAAGTAATAATTTTTGGAATGGTGTTATGTTAGAAATATTAAAATTCTTTAAAATCAAGACTGTTGTACTCATCGCGTCGTTGTTGGTACTTGTTGGCTGCTTCCCAAGTAACGATCTTGGCCGTAAAGAATACTTACTTCAAGGTAATACCATGGGCACGACTTATAATATTAAAGTGGTGGGTGAAAACATTGATACCGTAAAACTGCAGCAAGGTATTGATGCTGAGCTGGTTCAACTAAATCAGGAAATGTCGACTTATATCGCCGATTCGGAATTATCTGAGTTTAACCAATCCACTTCCCTTGAACCCGTAAATGTCTCGGTAGGTCTTGCACGAGTGATCAAAGAAGCTATTCGCTTAGGGCAACTCAGTAACGGTGCTTTAGATGTAACCGTAGGGCCATTAGTAAACTTATGGGGCTTTGGTCCGGAATATCGCCCTGAAACCGTGCCAAGTGATGAGCTACTTAACACCACGAAAGCCCGTATAGGCTTAGATAAACTGGTTTTTGAAAACGGCACATTAAGGAAAAAAACTCCTGATCTTTATGTTGATTTATCAACCATTGCTAAAGGCTATGGTGTTGATTTAGTTGCCGAGTATATTGAAGCAAATGGCATCAATAATTATTTAGTGGAAATCGGTGGCGAAATGCGACTAAAAGGCTTTAAACATACTGGTGAGCTTTGGCATGTAGCGATTGAAAAACCCCTAACAAATGAACGTTCAGTACACCAAATTATTGTGCCAAAAGACAATGCAGTGGCAACCTCGGGTGACTATCGGATTTATTTTGAAGCTGACGGTCAACGATTTTCGCATATTATCAATCCCAAGACCGGCAAGCCAATTAATCATAAGTTAGTTTCTGTTACTGTGATTCATCCTTCCTCAATGACCGCTGACGGCTTATCGACAGCGATGATGGTGATGGGCGAAGAAAAAGCTTTAGCCTTTGCAGAAGCGAATGATCTTGCCGTTTACATTATTGCCAAAACAGATCATGGCTTTGTTGAGCAAAGCACGGTAAAATTCATGCAATACCTTAAATAGGTTTGATCACGCTAATCATCTAATTGTTATTACTAGGTAAGTAAACATTATGGCTATATTTTTAATCACCTTAGGATTTTTTCTTGTTATTGTTATGGCAATGGCGGTAGGCTATATTTTTCAAAAGAAAACTTTGGCTGGTAGCTGTGGCGGTTTAGCGAGTGTTGGTATCGAGAAATCGTGCAACTGTGATAATCCTTGTGAAAAGCGTCAAGAGCGTGAGCGCAAAGCTGCACTAGCTGTTGGTGATATTAGCGTAAAAAACATTTAATTTACCTCAGCCGAGAGAGTTGAGTTTTAGCTAAGCTTTTAAAGCTAAGTGTCGTAAAAGTAGTTGTTAAAAAAGGTGAGCTAAGCTCACCTTTTTTGTTTGCCCAGCGAAGCTGGCAAACCCGATAGGCTGAAAGATGCCTTATCACCCCAAGTAAGGGGAAGATAATCCGAATGGCAAGGGCGACACTGGCTAACGGTGGGGCCTGAAGGAAGCCATAGGAAGTTAGAGGTACACAACTAACCGTAACATGTTTCGGCGGTATTGGTGGGTAAGTGTCCAAAGAAAATAATAGCACAAAGCCCGCTCTTTATAATGAAATGTAGTCAGACCATTATTGTGAATATGGGGGGCTTCTCTAATAAAAAGCTAACAGGGAGTCAGTGCAGTAACTGGGGAAGCCTAGCATCTAAACTTAATGTTAGTAAGTGACCTAAGTTCAAGGGGAAGCCCAAGATTAGTGTCGGTGTGAGGTGGCAGATGAACCCGTAGTAGTGAGTATGCAGATGATATCTTGATCTTATGTCGCACAGAAAAAGCGGCTCAAAACGCACTAGTCACAGCGCCCCAGATACTAGAAAAAGACTTGAAGTTAACAGTCAACCAAAAGAAGGCCCACATTGCTCATAGCGGGAAAGGGATCAAATTTTTGGGAGTGGGGATAAGTAGCCAGTGGACACGGATACACCCATCGAAACTTATCGACTTTAAACGAAAAGTAAAACAGTTAACAAAGCGTAATGGCGGCATAAATTTAGTCGAAGTAATAAAACGGCTAAATCCAGTTGTGCGAGGCTTTGTAAATTATTTTAGTATAGCCAATTGTAAACGAGCGCTACAAGCCTTGGCAGGTTGGATCAGGCGAAGATTAAGGGCAATACAGCTAAAGTTGTGGAAGAAACCATCGAGGTTACATAAACGCTTGAAGCAGTTGCAGTACAGACCACCCTGTAAGTTTATTAAGATGAACTCGTGGCGAAGTGCTAATAGCCCTTATTGAGCTTTGCGATGCCTAACAGCTGGTTCGAAGCACTCAAGTTATATTCATAGAGCATGTAAACACAGGATGGCTTGCTCCATCAGCGTTTAGAAAAACGTATTGAGGGAATATGAATAATGCATGAGCCGTATACGAGATCCGTACGTACGGTTCTGTGAGAGGGATGAGGCAAGAGCCTCACCCTACTCGATATATCTTAGAGTCAAGTAATAGCAAGTGGAGGTATTATTTCAATGGCTACTACTCGGTGGTCAAATTCACTAGACCATAGTAAGTTACACAGATTTTGTTCCAGGGTCGACGTGTTCAATGATTGACGGCGAAGATTGTTATCAAAATGCCTTAGCAGAGCGCATCAATTGCTGGTAATACCAATCCCACTATTTATCTGATCATTTCTACTGGTTAAAATAACCAACTACTGCGTTATTTATTTAATAATTATCGCTGCATGGCCGTTCCTAGCCATCCATGGCTCCACGGCATTAGTAAATCCCTGTATGTCGATGCAGTTTATTAGACAATGCAGGAGATGTATTGTCCAGAACAACTAATTATTAAAATAAATGCCTTATATTTGGCTATTTTTCCTGCGTATAAAATAGATCACTTAATTAGTGGAGCTGCTATAAAGCCTAAGCGAGGCAAAGGAAATGGGGTGAAAAATAATCTACGAAGGCCACATACGGCCTTAAAATATAAAACGCCCGATGAAATAAATCAGGCGTTTTAAATTGAAAAGTGTCAACCCATGCTAGGACGGGCCAGAGCACCTAAATTAGTGGCATTGGTCTTATAAAGGATACCAAGTTACCGTGAGACCGGCTGTTCTTGGTGCACCATAAGTAGAGAAACCTGAACCTACTAAGGGGATTGAGTGTCCCCAATAAAGCTCATCTTTGACATTTTTCATCCAAGCTTTTACTTCCCATGTTTGATCAGCACTCAGCCATGAAGCGCTTAGATCTAGCAATGCGAAGTCGTCGCGTAGCGTCTCTGGGGTGTTAGTAAGTAAAAAATAGGTCTCATCTTGAAAGCTCCAGTTAGCACGCAGGGTGGTTGAACCATTGTCACCTAGCTCAAAGGTGTAACTGGTGCCAATAGACAGTGAGTGACGCGGCGAATGCGTAGTGCGGTTGCCTTTTAGGTTAATACCAGCTTCAAATAAGTCGTCTGATACGCGAGAGTCAAGATAACTATAGTTAGTATTTAAACGCCAAGCTGAACTTAAGCTTGCTTGAATTTCTACCTCAACCCCTTTAGATTCAACGGCACCGGCATTAGAAATGACCTTAACTGGCGGGGTAGTTATGTCGTTGTCTAAATCGAGTAGTTGCTGTACCTGTAGATCGGTATAGTCTATCATGTAGGTGCTGACATTAAGTCTTAAACGGTTGTTAAACCATTGAGTTTTTGTGCCTATTTCAAAGTTGTTTGCGTATTCTGGATCAAAGCTTTCGCGTGCTGCTTCAACCGTTACAGGTTGACCATCCCAGCCGCCGCTTTTAAATCCTTTAGAATAAGTCCCATAAAACATGAGGTCTTGGCTGAGTCGATAATCTAGCGATAAACGAGGAGTAAAGGCATCCCAGCTTTTGCTCTCTGCAACCGAAAATGGAAACGCGGCTAACCCAAATGCACCAGTACGAGTGGCATCGTTGGTAAATACTTTTTCGTCTTTGCTCCAGCGTAAACCACCGGTAAGGTTAAGGTCGTCGTTAATAGCATAGGTGACTTGACCAAACACAGCATAGCTATCGGTAACGTTTGCTTGATCATGTGTCGTTACTCGCAATAAGGCTGCTGGCACTGGTGCAAGCGGCGGTTGAAAGGTCTGGTCAGAGGTTTCGATGCGCTTACCATCCTCGCGAAGATAATAAAGACCCGTTACCCAGTTAAGCGTATCGGTCTCGCCGCTTAATCTAAACTCTTGGCTAAACTGTGCAGCAGATTGATCAACAATTTGATTAAAACGCAGCGGAAATGAGGTAAAGTCTCCTGCAATAAACTCTGCCCCTGTTACATCGACAAAAACTGAATATGCCGTATCGCGATAGGCAGTAATAGAGTTAAATGTTACATCGTCTAACTGCCATGCAAAATTTGCACTAATGCCCCAAATATCGCGATCTTGATTACCGTCCCCAGCATCTACAGCGTGGCGTCGTTCACGCGGGTTAGGCGATACAATTGAGCTAAACAGTGGTGCAAATGGGCCGCCAATGGGATCCATATGACGGGCGTTACCATTGGCCCGACCCACCATATAGTCGGCACTAATGGTAAGTTCCATGTCGTCATTCGGCAAAATACGTAACATACCGCGTGCACTATGATTATGCAGGTCGTCCATGTCGCCGCCAGTGGTTAAATTTTTACTAAAACCATCTCGATTGCGCGTACTTAGAGATAAACTCCCAAACACGTTTTCAGCTAAGCTACCGCGAACTGCAGCGCGTATGTCTTGTTGGCCGTAGGTACCTAGTGTACCTTCTAGGCTGATGTCGAAATCTTCAGTAGGCTTTTTGCTGATAATGTTAATTGCACCACCTACGACGTTTTTACCATATAGCGTACCTTGTGGCCCGCGTAAGACTTCAACACGCTCGAGATCAAATATCTCACTGGTTGCGCCAGCAGAGCGGCCAACATACACTTCGTCTATAAAGACTGCCACCGAGGAGTCGGCACCAATACTGTCAATGGTAGAACCTATACCGCGTATAAACAGTTGTGGTTCACCAACGCCATATTCGGTCATGGTAAAACTTGGTGTTTGGTTCGAAATGCTATCAAGATCAAAGGTGCCGTTATCGTGCAACTGTTTGCTGGAAAGTGCGGTTACTGCAACCGGTACATCTTGCAGGCTTTGTGCCCGTCTTTCTGATGTTACTATGATTTTCTCAATACCATGGTCACTTTCGTTTGCTGATGTTTCAGCCTTGCTCTCTTGTGCGTTGACAGCATATATTTGCGAAATAGTCGCGGCTAGCAATAATGTCTTAAACTTTGGTTTCTTAGTGTGTGTGTGCATCTTTATCATTCCTTCATTAGCCCTGTTGATTATTATAAGAATGTAGTGATGATAAATTCTTAGTCGCGAACTCTACGACTAAGAAAATCAATCATGTGATGATTAAATGTGGCGGTATCTTCGGCCCAACCAAAGTGCCCCACGCCTTGCATGCAGATAAATTCAGCTGCTGGAATCTTGCTGGCGAGTTTCTCCATTACTTTAGGCGGAGCAGCCGACAAATCGTATTCGCCAGCAATACATAGAACAGGGATGTTTATGCTTGCAATAATGTCGCGGCCGTCAAAATGCGTTATGGCCTCAATCGCCGCTCTGAATGTTTCTTCACGCATGCGCGACACTACTTGGATCATCAGGTCTATATCTGGTCCAGCAGCGTCTGGCTTCATCATATTTTTTAGCATTTTAGGTGCGTATTCTGGAATCGTTTTACCCGCATCAAGCGGCGCAACACGCTCACTTACAAAGGCTTTTTGCCACTCACCGCCTTTGCCACCAAATGCGGCACTGGTCGCTGAAAGTATTAGGCCATGCACTTTATCAGGGCGGTAGGAAAACGCGCGCTGAGCAATCATGCCACCCATAGAGTGTCCCATTACTATGTTAGTTTTAGTGCCGAGGGCGTCGATTAAAAGCGCGCATGCCTCTGCAGCCGACTCAATGCTAAAGTCTTCAGGCATAGGGCTAATACCGTATCCTGGCGCGTCCCATGCCACGACTCTATAGCCATTTTCAACCAAAGCGATAACTTGGTTTTGCCAATATTCTTTTGCGCCAAAGGCACCGTGTAATAGAAATACCGTGATGTCGCCAGCGCCGTGGACACTATAGTCTGGTAGTCTTTGAGTGGTCATAGTCGTTCTCCAATTTTACGTTTTGTGTTGTGTGGTTACTTTGTGTAAATGTGTTCAAAAAAATATTGATGTTGGGTTAATTTATTTTCTTAAGCCAAGTACTGCCGTGTTAAGCTCTCTACTATTTGTTGAGTGCTTTGTACTGCCTGAATACTGCCCACGCCATGCCCAGCCGACCAGATATCCCGCCATGCTTTTGCACCAGCATGTGGGTCGTCAAAGTTAATGCTGCTGCGCTCTGAGGCAGGGATATTGTCTGGATCAAGGCCAGCATTGATAATACTGGGACGTAACATATTGTTGGGAATGCCAGTAAAGGCATTGGTACAAATGATATCGCCGACATCGCTGTCAATTAGCATTTGTTTGTAGCTGCTATTTGCCATGCTTTCTTGTGCAGGAATGAAGCGAGTACCCATGTATGCATAGTCTGCACCTAAAGCCTGAGCCGCTTTAACGCCTTTACCGTCGGTGATACCGCCAGCTAATACTAAAGGGCCATGCCAGAATTCTCTAACGGCAGGAACAAATGCGAAAGCTGAAACCGAGCCGGTATGCCCACCAGAGCCTGCGGCCACTAAAATGAGGCCATCCACCCCTGCCGCAGCGGCTTTACGAGCGTGGGCAACCGTACTTACATCGGCAAAAACTTTGCCGCCATAGCCCTGAATGGCCTCGATAACGGCTTTAGGACTGCCCAATGCGGTAATGACAATAGGTGCTTGGTATTTACAGGTAAGTTCAAGATCTTTGTCTAAGCGAGGGTTAAGTTTATGAACCACCAAATTTACTGCCCAAGGTGCAGCATCAGAGGTCTCAAGTGCAGAAGTTATTTCGTGTAACCACTGTTCATAAATGTCGCTGCTGCGGGCGTTGGCTGCAGGAAAAGCACCAATAATCCCAGCTCGACAGGCTGCAATAACCAGTTGGGTTCCCGACACTAAAAACATCGGCGCTGCAAATACCGGCAAGGCTAAATTCGCGATAGGGCTAGATGTGTTTGCAGGTTTCATAATTTAATCTCCAACGTAGCCTTAAGCTACTTGCTGATCTGCTAATTCAGTTAATTTCCAACGCAAGACCTTTAAAAGTCCATTGCGTGGAAGCTCTTCCATGACTAGAAGCTTTTCAGGCAGTTTAAACACGGCAATGTGCTGATCTTTCAAAAAATTGATAATTGAATCTAAGGTAACTTCACTGCCAGACTTGGCAACGACAGCAACCCCTACTTTTTCGCCCAAGCGCTCATCGGCATAGCCAAACGCGGCAACTTCTTTAATTTGAGGATGATTTGAAAGCAAGTTATCAATTTCTGCGGGCGCAATATTAAATCCGCCACGGATAATCACTTCTTTACAACGACCAACAAATTTATAGAACTTTGACAGTTCGCCGTCGCCTGCAATCTCGAACAAATCGCCGGTGCAGTAGTAGCCCTCGCTGTCAAAAGCGGCTTTTGTTTGTGCTTCGTTTTTAAAGTAAGCAGAAAATATCGTGCTTCCCTTCATACGAAGCTCACCGACTTGACCCAGTGTGCTTATTTCGGTTTCTGTTTCTGGGTTAACTAGGCGCGATGTTAGTTGTGCTGATACGGGTAAGCTTGGCCAAGTAAACTCGCTGCGCCCAAAACGCGGAAAATACGAGGCTCTAAGTCGAGGATCTGGCACTTCGGCTGCGGTACTCAATAACGCTACCCCTTCATTCGAACCAAAGAAGTTAACAATATTGACCTTTTGCTCTCTTTCTATTTCTTCTACTGCCCAAGCAGGGATTGCTGCAGAGCCTGAGCCCATCATGCGCAGTGATGATAGGTCGGCCTCTGCACGCAAAGTTTTGTCTTTGAGTAAGGCGATAATAAATGCCGGCGGCATAAAGGTAATATTGACCTTTTCTTCTTTTATTTGTTTAACCGCCAGCGCCATATTTAGCGGATGGTGCAATACCATGGTGCCCGCACTTAACAACCACGAACAAAAACTGCCGCCAATGGCTGCCATATTGACCAGTGGCCTAGTATTGAGTAAGACATCGCCTTGCTTTAGGCCGGCGCCGTCACGCATCATACGTCCGATTGCAAGCCACTGATTATGGCTACGCATGACACCCTTGGGTAAGCCTTCAGTGCCAGAGGTCCAGCAAATAGTCGATACATCATTGGCATCAATATCAGTGCGCTGTAAATAATCTGCTAACAGTTGTTTGGCTTCGTTGTCACTTTTTGAACTCACGAGTTCGCCAGAAGCCATTAGCTTGCATCGAAATTTGTCGCATAAAGGTTGCGCGGCTGCGGCTAAGGCGCGTTTTTTAAAACGAATAACCGTAATAAAGACTTTTGGCTGCAGTTGCGTAAAAATTTGCTCAATTTCATTGAGGTCAAATTGCACCAATACTGGGCTCGCGATAGCGCCAATGCGAGCACAGGCAAGCAGAATAACCGTAATTTCATGAATGTTGGGTAGTTGAAAGACAACAATGTCGTCTTTGTTTACACCCGACTCCAGCAAGGCCGCAGCCATTTGAGTTACGCGCTTATCAAGCTCTACATAGTTCAGACGCTCAACCTTTCCATCAACAAAACTCTCTCTGTCGGGTGGATCGATAACGGCAATGCGTTGTGGGTGAGCAGCAACATTGCGGCTAAATAGTTTGTCTAGTGTATCTTGTCCCCACCAACCCTTAGCAGTGTATTCTTCAATTAAGCTAACTTCTGTTACATTCATTTTTTTACCTCTAAAACAATTTTTTTGATGTGGTTAGGCGGCAGCTGACACGTTGAATCGATTACGGGCTCGCCAGAGTAGGATGGTTGCCAAAGGCATAAGGATGAGTGAGGTCACTAATAAGGAGCTACCAATCATCATTTTGTCACCAAAGAATTGTTCAGTGATGAGCGCGACCATTATCGGACCAATACCGAGCCCAAGTACGTTACAGATTAACAAAAACACCGCCCCTGCTTGACCGCGGAAGTTAGCTGGAGTAATGGTTTGCAGAGAGGCTGCCGACAACCCACTTGGGAAACCGATAAAGAAAATTGCGATACCTACGGCAATTAATGAAAGCTGCGCGTTTTCTAGGCTCACCGCGGTGATACCGGCAATCATCAAACACACAAAGCCAATGGCACTGATGCGTAACTGGGCGTCGCTAATACCTCGCTTAACTAAGTACTCAGAGAACGCACTGCCGGTGATACAACCTAAGGAACCGCAGATAATAAACAAAGGCCCAATAGACATACCAATCTCAGAAATCGTCCAGTTATGGTGGCGCAAATAAAAAGCAGGCAGCCAAGCGAGCAAGCTGTAGCTGTACATCATGTGTAACGCGTAGCCTAGGTTATGACCACCGTAAGCTTGCCAGTTTTTAAGGTAGTGGCGTCTGAAGTCAGCAAAGCTTGATGATGCTTTAGGCTTGTTTACGTTTTTAGAGCTATCTAAGACGCCTCGGCTCGGCTCGCGAATAACAAGTTTAATAATAATGGCGAGTAAAATACCCGGCAATCCAATTAAGAAAAAGGTGATTTGCCAGCTATACAGAAGGCCAAAAAATGGCACGTCAACAGGCGGGATAGTTTCTAGCCAGGCGGTTAACTTGCCGCCAACAATAAATGCGATGCCAGTACCAAAGTAAATCCCCATTGAGTAAACGGCAAAGGCCTTTGCGCGTTTAGCAGGAGTAAATAGATCTGATACCAATGAATAGGTTGCGGGTGATAGTCCGGCCTCGCCAACCCCTACGAACATGCGCGCAATAAACAATTGGGTGAAGTTTTTAGCAACACCGCATAGGGCGGTAGTAGCACTCCATAAAATAATTGAGAAGGTGATGATGTTGGTGCGGCTGTAAGAGTCAACGAGTCGACCCATAAACAAGCCCATGATGGCGTAAAACAAGGCAAATGCGGTGCCATGCAGAAGGCTAAACATGGTGTCTGACAATTGCAGGTCTCGTTGAATTGGCTCAATCATCAGTATCAGTATTTGCCGATCAAGAAACGAAAACAAATAGGCAACCATTAGCAAAGACGCAATAAGCATGGGCGCCGTTTGTTTGGGCTTAATAGCGCTGTTATCAACCGATTGGGAGACGCTATCGCTAATACTGGCTTGGGGTACCGCGCCATTTTGTAATGCTATATCGATTTTTTTCGAAGTCATTTTACTTACCTGTGCAATTGAAAAATGGTGCTAAGTAATACACTCAACATAGCTAATCAAACAAAAGACTCGCTTTCGTCATCCTGAATTTTTACTATTGTTATTGAAGTCTAAATATTAATGCATGAAAATTGACACATGTAAAGAACTTTGATCTAAATCAAAGTATTCTTTTTTAAACGTTTGGCTGGGGCTGATAGTAATTGAAATAATGAATTAACCACTTAGCGCTAAGTTGACGAGTTCATTACTTTAATTGCTATGAGATATGCGGACAGAAAAACGCATCGGTCAATGCGAGCGTTTCTAAGCTAGCTAAAAGTGAGGTTTGACTGGGGTAGGCTTTAAACTGTAGAGGTGGGTTCAACGTGCGTATTATCTATAGTAACGAGCTGTTTGCAGTGATCGCATTTTACTAAGGCGAGCAGCTTTTGATTACACAGTTTGTGCATGGTGGTAGTGGGTTCGTTACCTGGCCCGTGGAGCCAATTGTCGCCCCAGTGTTGCAATTGTATTGCCACTGCAAATAGGTCTTTTCCTGAATGGCTTGGGGTATATAGGTAGCGGTCGGGATTTTCTTGATACAGGCTTGTATGGCAAATTCCAAGGATCTGAAGTTTACGCAGGCGCTCTGAAATGATCGCCGGATGAAGCCCGCTCCATTTTTCTATTTCATCAAATTTTTGCATACCTCTTAGCAGCGCGGCAAGCAACTGGCAAGCGCGCCTGTCACCTAAAATTTCAATAACTTTGGGCTGGCGGGACCCTTCAGAACGCTTGTCGCGCGTCTTAGCACTTGATGCTCTAAAGTGACGATTATGCGGCGTGGGCTCCCAATCAGTTTTGTTTTCTTTAATAGAGACATCTTCAATATGCAGTGTTTTATCACATACTGAACAATGCGGTGTGCAGCGCAGAGGCGCTCCACACTCATGTACCCATGGGGTCACGTAGGCTTCTGGGCGCACATCCCATTTAAGCTGCCATTCGCGCGCCGTTACCATAAAGGGAAATAGCTCTTTACCTGCTTGTGTCAGTTGATAAGACAGTTTCTTTTGTCCTGCTACGCGCTCCTTCGTGAGGCAGCCTGCATCAATCAGCTGAGTCAAACGCTTATTTAAAGTGGCCGGTGATATCCGCAGTGACTTTTCCAATTCTCCCCAAGTAGTTGTCCCTAAAAAAAACTCCCTGAGTAGCAGCAGCATCCAGTGATCGGCCACTATATCTAGAGCGGCTCCTATTGAACTTGCGCGAGTAAAATTTTGCGGCATCTTGTTATTAACTCTTTATTCTTGAATGCGGTTTGATGCCATCATACGTCAAATACGTCAATTATTTATTTTATTTTATTTATAACAGGGTAGTGGATTGTTTGATTTTATCTACTAACAAACAAAAAATTCAATAATATATTTACTATTTTTATTGAAGGTAGTATGTTTATTGGTAGTCTGTTAGGTGCTCTTTTATTGAACGATGCGCAAGTAAGCATCGCAAGTTCAATCAAAGGGCATGTTTTTAAATCTAATGTAAATAAGGGAAAGATTATGACTATTGTGAAAGTAGAAAGTGAGTTGGTGCTACGCGCCCATGAAAAGGACAATACATATTTACACGACGAGGCTTTTGCCCCTGTTGATAAAGAAATAACTGCAACAGAGTTAGATGTCATTGGTGAAATCCCTAAAGAGCTAGACGGTGTCTATATCCGCAATGGTCATAATCCTATTCATCAGCCGCCTTCAGGTCGCTACCACTGGTTCGACGGAGACTCTATGGTGCATGCCACTGCTTTTAAAGATGGCAATGCAACTTATCGTAACCGTATGGTACAAACTGCCGGTTTATTAAATGAGATGGAAGCAGGCAAAGGGCTTTATCCAGGGCTTAGGGATGGTTTTGAAGCCGAAAGTGGCCTAAAGAACAACGCTGGTACCGATGTTGTGTTACACAATGGTGAGTTCAAAGCGATGTTTTCTCGCTGTGGGCAACCTTACAGACTAGATCCAGAAACCTTGCAAACTCTTGGCGCCGACGACTTCGGTGGTGATTGGCCAAAAGGGGTGTCGGCACACTCAAAAGTCGATGAGCGTACCGGAGAATTTATTTTCTTTACTTATAGTTTTAATAGCAAGCCTTATATGGAGTACGGTGTTGTTAGTGCAGACAATAAACTGATCTGCTCTACTGAAATTGAACTATCAGGTCCTCGTTTACCGCACGACAGTTGGATTACTGAAAACTACACGATTTTGCACGATTTACCCATGTATTGGGATCCTGAGTTGTTGAAAATAGGCAAGAAAAAGCTCATTTACAATACCGATTTACCGAGCCGCTATGGCGTGATCCCACGTTACGGAAAGGGGAGCGAAATTGTCTGGTTTGATGCTGATCCTACCTACATGCTGCACACCGTTAATGCTTGGGAAGAGGGTGATGAGATTGTTGCTTACGGTTTCAAACAACTCACACCTGTGCCTGAAATAGAAAAAGGCACGCCCAGCCCGCAAATTCAAAATTTTTTCTTGTCGTTCAAATATATGACGCCAAGGCTTACAGAGTTTCGTTTTAATTTAAAAACGGGCAAATGTGAAGAACGCATTATTGATGAAACCTGTGCTGAAATGCCAGGGATGAATAACCGCTATCTTGGCATAAAGAGCCAATACGTTTACAACACACTGGCCGCCGAAACCCCCTTATTTTTAATGAGCGGTATTCAAAAATTTGATCTACAGGCTCATAAAGAACTTGACCGTTATAACCTTCCTGAAGGCAAGTACATGGGACAGCCAGTTTTTGCGCCAAATAAAAATAGCACGATTGAAGACGATGGTTATTTGATGGCTTACGTTATCGATGGCACTGAAGCTGAAGTTTATATTTGGCACGGCCAAAGAATAGGCGAAGGTCCTGTTGCGCGCGTTCAGTTGCCGCAGCGTATTCCGGGGGGCTCACATGCTTATTTTGGCAATGGCGAAGACATTCGTAAGGCACAAGCAAAACGCGAAATAACAATGTGATTTTTGCTTTTACTATCCCATTGATACGGTGGGGTAGTGATTTATGTTTTTTAATTTCTAGTTAATTTTTTATTTGGAAGCCATTTATGTCAGCAACGTATATTCTTGAAGCGATTCGAGCGCCACGAGGCAAAGGTAGAGAGAGCGGATCACTGCATAGCATTAAACCCATTGATGTACTCAAGCAGTTGTTTGAAGAAATGCAAGTGCGAGCCAGTGCAGCACCGAACTTAGTTGATGAAGTTATTTTAGGCTGCGTGACGCCGGTTGCCGATCAGGGCGGTAACATTGCGCATGCCGCGGCGCTTTATGCCAATTGGCAAACCAAAAGCCATGGCACTACCATTAACAGCTTTTGTACATCAGGCTTGACGGCATGCAGTATTGCTGCGGCAAAAATACATGCCTCAATGGGTGAGTTGTATGCTGTTGGCGGCATCGAAGCGATGTCGCGCGTCCCTATGATGTCTGATAAGGGCGCTGTTTTTATTGATCCCGTGGTGTCTGAGTATATTCCCTTTATACCTAACGGTGTGATTGCTGATTTTATTGCCACTAAAGAAGGTTTTAGTCGCAGGATGTTAGATGAATTCGCGGTAGCGTCGCATCATAAAGCAGCGTTGGCAACTGAGAAAGGTTACTTTAAGCGCTCTTTAGTGCCGATTAGAAATTCCGCAGGCGACATAGTCCTCAGCACTGACGAAAATATCAGGTCAAGCACTTCAGTTGAAGCGTTATCAAACCTTGAACCGGCATTTATTAAGTTGGGTGAAAAAGGTTTTAATGCGCGCTTGCAAAAGCATTATCCCAATGTTAGCCCAATTATCCACGCTCATCATTCTGGCAATTCGCCGGGCATGGTTGATGGCGCTTCGCTTGCACTGTTAGGCAGTCTTGATATGGCTGACAAAATAGGGCTCAAAGCAAGAGCAAAAATTAAGGCTGTAGCGACCTCAAGAGTACCCGCCATAGAAGGTTTAACTGGCGCAATTGCCGCCACTCAGCAAGTACTTAACCAAGCCGGTATGGCCGCAAGCGATATTGAGCTTTGGGAATCTAACGAAGGCTTTGCAGCCGTGGTGATGAATTACGCCCAAACATTTAATATTCCCGCTGAAAAGTTGAATGTAAATGGTGGCGGAATTGCCATGGGTCATGCAATGGGAGCAACGGGTGTTAATTTGCTCGGCACCATCATAGATGAGTTAGAACGAAGAAATCTGCAAACAGGGCTTATCGCAATATCTGGCGCAGTTGGCATTGGCGCTGCGATGATTGTTGAGCGTGTTGGCTAATAAAGCCATTAATGCAGGAGTGGATCAGTTTGGTGGTAATAACGACATGGGCCCAGTGCTAGGAGCTTAACAAATAGGTGCCTCTAAGCAGGGTGAAGAATATAGGCGCACGCTTTGTAGCCTCTGCAGTGCGTCTTTTAAAAAATATATTCAGCATAGGCTTATTTGAGAATCCGTAATACTTCGAAATAGTAAATGATCCGGAAAAAGCTGACTTTACCTTAGCTTGGCGTTGCGTTTTCTAATGCATCAGTGGCCATAGTGCATGGTATGAGTCGGCCTATAGGTGCTTTTTATCATGTGCCCAATGGCCTTTCAAATGCTAGGTTATTACCAAGCGTTAGCGCTTATACAATCCCAGCGGCACTAGTTCGATATGCCGCTTGTGCAAGAACGATGGGTAGCGCAACTGAGCAAGACAGCAATGAGCTTGCGAACCAGAAAACATTCCTTGAACTTCGTGTGTTCACTATGATTTAGCAGTACCAACGCCAGAGCCGTATGGTATTAAGCGCGATGATTTTTTTGAGGTTTGTCAAACCATGGCAGAGCAAGCGTTGGCTTCAGACTCTCTGGGTAATATCCCGATTAAAGCGTCTATCAGCGATATAGTCACTACCTCTCAAAGGCTGTGGAATTAACCTCTACTACTTATACTATTTTTTATAACATTAGGAATTATTTATGCATACTATTGGACATTTAATTAACGGTGAAATTTGTACTGACGCCGCTCGCACTCAAGATGTGTTTAACCCAGCAACGGGCCAGCCGACTAGACAAGTGGCACTAGCCTCTGTTGAAACGGTAGAGCAAGCCATTAGTTGTGCACAGGCCGCATTTCCGGCATGGCGCAATACACCGCCGCTCAAGCGTGCGAGAGTGATGTTTCGTTTTAAAGAATTACTTGAAGCCAATGCGGATAAAATCTGCCAGTTGATAGGGCAAGAGCATGGGAAAATATCCCATGATGCGGCGGGTGAGTTACAACGCGGCATCGAGAATGTTGAATACGCTTGCGGTGTGGCTGAATTATTAAAAGGCGAACACAGTAAAGATGTTGGGCCAAATATTGATTCATGGAGCGAGTTTCAGCCATTAGGCGTTGTCGCGGGTATCACGCCATTTAACTTTCCAGCCATGGTGCCACTGTGGATGTTTCCAATGGCGATTGCTTGCGGTAACTGCTTTATATTAAAACCATCAGAGCGCGATCCAAGCTCTACGTTATTTATTGCTCAGTTATTAAAAGCAGCGGGACTCCCTGATGGGGTAATGAATGTTGTTAATGGCGATAAGGTTGCTGTTGATGTGTTGTTGACTGATGAGCGTATTAAAGCGGTTAGCTTTGTGGGTTCAACGCCCATTGCTGAATATATTTATGCCACAGCCAACGCGAATGGTAAACGTTGTCAGGCATTAGGTGGTGCAAAAAATCATGCCATCGTGATGCCAGATGCCGATATGGACAATGCCGTTAATCAATTACTTGGCGCCGCATTTGGTTCTTCAGGGGAGCGTTGCATGGCGTTATCTGTTGCCGTTACCGTTGGCGATGTCGCCGGTAATGCCTTAGTTGAAAAAATGACCAAGGCAATGACGGGTCTAAAGGTTGGCGTATATAGTGATAGCATCAATGATTTTGGCCCTGTGATTACCGCGCAGCATCGTGACAAAGTGGTTGCCTATATTAATCATGCGCAAGAGCAGGGCGCAACCATCGTGGTTGATGGTCGAAACCCAGAGGTTGAAGGCTATGCGGATGGTTTCTTTGTTGGCGGTACCTTAATTGATAACGTGACTACTGATATGGTCAGTTACCAGGAAGAAATTTTTGGTCCGGTATTACAAGTTGTTCGTGTGCGAACAATGCAAGAGGCAATGGATTTAATTGACGCGCATGAATATGGCAATGGTACTTGTATCTTTACCCGTGATGGTGAAGCCGCACGTTATTTTTCTGATAATATTCAGGTAGGTATGGTGGGAATTAACGTGCCACTACCTGTGCCTGTTGCTTACCATAGCTTTGGTGGTTGGAAGCGCTCACTATTTGGTGATTTACACGCGTACGGGCCAGATGCGGTGCGCTTTTACACCAAGCGTAAGACGGTTACTCAGCGTTGGCCTTCAGCAGGTGTTCGTGAAGGAGCAGAATTTTCAATGCCAACATTGAGCTAAGCCAAACACCATTAGATTGCTCTCACGGATAAGCGTGGGACCTCTTAGCTAGCCTTGCTAACGATGGGCTAGTTTTTTTGTTTTTAAGATAGGTGTTTTTGAGATCCTTACTTGCCTATATGTGCTAGGAACTGATAACTAAGGGTTAGTCGATGCTATGCTTGCCTGCTCGGTGCCTATTAAAGATCAGGATGCAGGAGCCTCACCCTACTCGATATCTCTTAAAGCAATTTTTTATTTTTGGCAGTACCTAACCATTAATGCCCGCTCAGGCAGTGCAATAGCTTACAACGTACGCTCAATAAGCCAATAAGTAGCGATAACCGCAATGGCGATATTTAATGCCAAAACTAATTTTGTTTTATACTCGTGCTTGTTTTTCAGTGGCCATAAGCAAAGAAAGGCCAAAGCGATAACGCTCAATTGTCCTAGCTCAACACCAAGGTTAAAGGCAATTAAACTCAGCGCATATTGACTCGGTGGTAATCCCACCTCTGTTAATACAGAAGCAAAGCCTAAGCCATGCAGCAAACCAAAGGCGAATATTACCGGTAATCGAGTTTGGCTTGTACCGTTTTGCTTACCTCGGTAAATATTTTCTAATCCGACATAGACAATCGACAAGGCAATCAGTGGTTCAACAATGTCGCTAGGCAGCGATATAATGCCGTAAATACCTAATGCTAAGGTGATGGTGTGCGCTAAGGTAAACACAGATACTTGCCAAATTAATGTCGACCGGCGTTTAGCAAACAGAAAAAGCGCTAACACGAAGAGAATATGATCTAAGCCTTTAGGCAGAATATGCACGAAACCTTGATAAAGGTAATCACTAGTAACTTTTATCGCGCTTGAAAAACTCTCGGTATTGCTTGCTTGATTGGCATTCTTGAAATTAATTGGGTAGTTATCACTTAGCGATGCGCTAGGGATGACCTCTCGTTGCGGTCGGGTGACTTTAAGTACTAGGTCACCGAATAAGGGGGAAAAGCGCACGGCTACCTGACTAACACCTGCTGGAATATTGCCACTGGTCTGCAATGAGGCATTAGAGTCCAATAGGTTTGCTTGCTGAGCCAATAGCCGTTTTAACTGCTGTAAATGTAAGCCTGCTAATGGCGCAATGTGATGCTCAATATCATCAAAATAAATACTCGATTGCTGGCTTAGCTTGGCTTGAACTTGCTCAAGCAGTTGCTTTTGTTCTAAAAGTGACAGTCGAGCGAGTGCCTCTATAACGTCACTGTCGTTGCCAAAAATTGCTAAGTGTTGCTTGAGTAGATGAATAATATCGACCGTGACTTCAAGTTGATAACGCTCGCCGTTATCAAGTGCAAGCGTCGCTTGATTAATGTCATTGCTATGAGCAAAACTGTGAAATGCAGCAAACGTTGTCGTTAGCAAAGTGATGCCAAGGTATAGCCAGAGCAGGGGACGTGTATGCAAAATAGAGCCTTTATTGTGAGAAAAAAACAGCGCTACGCTAGCCTATCTTTTATCAAATGAACAGTATTGTTTTTCAAGACAATTGACTTCTTACTTTCTTACAGGTTAGCACTTAGCACGTCTGAAACCCTGCGAGGCATTGTGTCCACAATCTAGATATTGGCGCTGTAAAGTTATGCTTTATCATGATTTAACTCAAAAAATTTAAAAAAAATATAAGCCAGTTGGTCATGCAGGGGATTATAATAATGCCGGTAAAGTGCCTTCGGTGCTTTATTTTTAGCTCAGTGACGAAAAATAGCACTTTGTTAATTAGCTTTTCCCCTTACTATATCAATTTACTAAGATTGTATTGATATAGTAAGGGGAAAATACCATAGCGTAATTAACTTAAAAATAACCCTAACTAAGCCAATATAAAAAGCAGTTTTAATTGTTGGTTAACGGTAAAAACCAGAACAATATAGTGTTCATTAGGTACTTATGTTTAAAAAAATATCACTCACCCTATTACTTTCCAGTATTTCTTCTTTCGTGTGGGCTGCCGGGCCTGGCAGTATTGATTTAACTAGCTCGGTATTTGGCTTTACGGCGATTATTTTATTTTCAATTGCCTATCTGCTGGTGATCGGTGAAGATTTAATCCACTTAAGAAAGTCAAAACCCGTACTCGTTGCCGCGGGGATTATTTGGTTAATTATTGGCTGGATATACACGCAAAACGGTATTCCTTTAGAAGCAGAAGAAGCGTTTAATCACAACTTATTAGAATATGCGCAGTTATTATTATTTCTTTTGGTGGCAATGACTTACATTAATGCCATGGAAGAACGAGGTATTTTTGATAGATTGCGCTTGTGGATGGTTTCAAAAGGCCTGAGCCTAAGGGCCTTGTTCTGGTTAACGGGAATACTCGCCTTCGCTATTTCATCATTTGCTAACAACTTAACCACCGCCATGCTGATGTGTGCCATTATCTTAAAAGTGGCCTCAAAAGATAAAAAGTTTATTAATATCGCGTGTATCAATATTGTCGTTGCGTCTAACGCCGGTGGGGTATTTAGTCCTTTTGGTGATATTACCACACTGATGATTTGGCAATCTGGATTGGTTAAATTTGAACAATTTATTGTGCTGTTTATTCCCTCGTTAGTTAACTTTTTAGTGCCGGCCATTATTATGAGCTTTTTCATTTCCAACGAAAAGTCGACCCCTGTGCTCAATGACACCTTTCAGGTTAAACGCGGAGCAAAAAGAATCGTGGTGCTCTTTGTGCTGACAATCGCAACCGCAGTATTGTGCCATAGTGTGGTTAATATGCCGCCAGTGTTGGGGATGATGATGGGATTAGGCTATTTGAAATTTTTAGGCTTTTATCTACGCATCAGCCTGCCGCGTTCATTAGACAAAAAACGCAGTAAGGCTGAAGCGAAAAATGATCAAGAAGCATTGAAAAAGCTTGGCAACATTATCCCATTTGATATTTTCGACAAAATAGCGCGTGCCGAGTGGGATACCTTACTGTTTTTTTATGGCGTGGTGATGTGTGTCGGTGGTTTAGGCTTTATGGGCTATTTAAGCCTAGTGTCCGAGGCGCTGTATAGTAACTGGAGCCCAACCTATGCCAATATTGCTGTTGGTGTGTTGTCTGCGATTGTGGATAATATTCCGGTGGTATTTGCTGTGTTGAGCATGAATCCGGCCATGGATCTGCAGCAATGGTTATTAGTCACCATGACCGCGGGTGTTGGTGGCAGTTTATTGTCGATTGGTTCGGCCTCAGGGGTTGCGTTAATGGGGCAAACCAAAGGCATTTATTCATTTATGGGGCATTTAAAGTGGAGTGGGGTTATTGCCTTAGGCTATGTTGCGAGTATTGGCGTACATTTTTTAATTAATGGTTAAGTTATAAGGCTCTTGCATACTAAATAACTTTAGCTAGAAGGCATCAGCGCTGGCTTTTTAGTCGGCGCTACAGATCCTATTGACGACAGCAGCTAATATGATAAAGTGACTGTGTTTTTGTACAGTGCCGTGGGGTGAGCTCGACGATACTTTTATCAATATTTGGCCAGGATCAATCGCCATGGTAAATGACTACGTTAGCCATTCGCAGAAAAAAATCATCCATATAGATCTTTTATCTAGAGTTTTAATATTGACAAATACTCATTTTTTTATTCTAAGGTATTAAATTATAAAGTATTAATTTTTAAGTTGTCACAAAATCAGCTTGTCAATATTGACAGCTTTTTTGTGACTTTAATTTAATGTAGCTTTAATGAAATGGGGCCTAATAATTATTAAGGGTAAAACCTTTTTTCAGCATCTATTAGTTCATCGTAACTATAGTAAAAGCGTCTTTGCTCTTCATATTTACATCGGCTTTCTGAGTTCATCATCTCTTCAATTAAAACGTTAAAATAATTATTTTCCTCTTCCGAAGTTATTATATCGATATCTATTTCAAAGTGGCTCTCTAAAAGGTCTATTAAATCTTTAAAGCTAAGCTCAGCTTCACAGAGTAAATCTTTTAAATTTAGACAGCCTGAAAAATCATATGATTCAAAAAGAGCATTTGCTTTTAATTGGCCTATTTTATCGCTTTGAATAAAGGTAAGAGGGGTGTCTGAAATTGGTTTGCGATGTAACGATTTATTATGTATTAGTTCTTGGTTTAGTTGATAAGAATTTTTTTCTAACGCAGAAAAAGCAGCTATCACGGAGCATACACAAGTCTCTGTTTCCTCGGCAATATCTTTAAGGGACTGGTTGCGGTAAGAAAAAGTTAAGTGATGTAAGACCCTACCTATACTTATTACTATCGAATGATAATTTATCGTGTTATCACAGGGGGCTTTATTATCTAAATTAAAATATGAATTAAATGTGCTTTCAAAGTTTTTTAAAATAAATGTATATAGTTTACTGCTATTGCAGACAGGGCAATTCATAATAATTCTCCAACAAATAAGGCCTACTAAACGCTTACTCGTTTTAAATATTATAAATTGTTCGGGTGCATCGACTTTGCCGCTTTTTAAAGTAGGCGCAGGCTGCCCGACAGCCAAGCTTTGATTCTATATCTTTTCCTAAGAAAATACTTTTTATTATTTAATGTTGATTGATGATACTTTCAAATTCATCTTTAGACATATTTAAAATACAAGCAATTACCTCAAAGCGATCAAAGCTTGCGAGGTACTCAACTTCATCAAAGGCAGCATTAATATTTTCCCAATGACGCTGAAGGCTAATTAAACATTCAGGCGATGGCGAGAATTCTAGTAGGTTAATTGTATCTTGTTGAGTTACGCCATTTTCCAAGCTCAGTTTTAAGTCCTTTAAAGACTTATATCCATAAAAATCAATCGCAATGGTCCTCTGTGCCTGATTCAATTTACATTCAGTAAAGTTAGCTAAACGGCGAGCTTGGCGCTTAAGTATTTTTTCATATTGTGATTTTTCTTCAGGCACTAAAAGTCTCCATAAGTACCGAAGCATCCACAGCATATTCGTTACTTAAGAAGTATTAGCTAATTTTATAATGGGCTTTCGCTTTGTTTTTGTGGTCACAGGCCGCCATCTCAGCCGAGTCTTATTGTTTAGAGGTGTATTACACCTATAAATTACTTTATCTGAAGTCTTTTATTTGAATCGACTCCGCACATTCCTCACAGCATCACCTGTCGCAATTTTATTGACCGGTAGATCTAGAATTACGTTAATAATATCTGCCATCGCGTTATGGCTAAAACGAAAACCTGTTGCCAATCCATTACATTCATCAAACTTACTGTCAAATGCCAAAACAAAGTCTTTAATATCAGATTCTCGACCATTAATAACATGATCAGGGTATTGAGAATGTATTGGGCTGGGCTGCACTTCCTCAAATTCAGCAATAGCTGTTATTAAGTCAGCTCTGCTGGGCCAATATTTAAGGTCATACTGATAAGTTAATGACTTCAACTTTTCTGAAACATGTGATTGAAATAAATAATTCCCCTCACTTGCTTGTTCAACCAAATCATCTATAAATTGATATTCAGGTTTAGAAAAACCAGAAGATTCATAAAGTTCAGATTGTCTTTCTAATTTGCTAGATAGCTTCATCGCTAGATCAACAATATCATCTTTCAACGCATTCAGTTCTTTAAAATCACTCCTAGCTTTCACAACATCTTCTTTTCGGAAATCTAAGCTGAACCAAATATGCTCTAATGTCAGCCATATATAAGAATTTTCTGGAGGTATACCTTCAAATTTATCTGAATAACCAAATGCATTAATCAATTCTTCAAATGGAAGTTTCAACTCGTCAGCACGTTTAACCATGGTTTCCATTACTGGCCAGTATGTCATCCATATAGGGTTGTTTCCTTTGTAACTATCAAGCTCTCTTTGTATAAAAAATTTACAAAAATTAGTAGGGCAATCTTTGGGTAAGGTCACTTAAAATATCCTTTCAATTTACTTTTTTCCAAGCATATCTAAAGTAAAAAAGTTCGTCCGTATCTAAAGAGAATTAATTTACGTTGCTTTAGATCGTTTTTTATAAAAAACCTGCAACCACGCAATATAGTGAAGGTTATGGAATTGAGTTAATTCATTCAGAAGTAGCTCTTGCTACGATAAAATCCATTTTGGCTCGAAACGCCTTTCTAATTTCAGTAGATTGAGCAACTCTCAAGGAACCAATATAATCATTTAAATCATTTTTTAGTTCTTGATGAAAAAAACTTCTATTTAAGGTATTCGGCATACTAATTCGGTCATATAGATCTCCCACTGACCACACCAACGCTGAGCCTTGAACTTCCGCTTGATGAAGAATCCCACACCTGAATTCTTTATATAGCGCTATTCTTTCATCTTCACACGTGAAATACCTACTGAACCTCTCACTTTCAGCTAAAAAGCGATTAAACAACGCTTTTGATTGACCAGCGCTATCTTTTAGGCCCTCTTTAAAGGCTTGAACTGTCTCAATTAATAACATATCGATTGCAAGGCATGTGAAGCCATACCTTTTGTTTTTTGGTGATACGTCCTTCTCTAAAACGATCAATTTATCTACTGGTTCTACATATCTAGAGTTCAATCTCTCATAAAAAGCATCAATAGCTTTTTGCCAATCATCTTCGTTGTTATCTAAATCAAGATTATTCCAATCTTCATCCGTAAAGTTAGGTGCAATATACATAGTTATCCATCAGGTTCTAAACTATTGTTTTTTTAAACTGTTTATAAGTTATTTTCTTTTTGTCTGAATGCAGGCTACCAACGCGAGCCAATCGCCTTTCTCCATACATGTTATACCCAATATCAAGCCCTTCTTGCTCTAATACTTTTAGAAGTAAATCCTCTCTTAAATAAAATAGCTCTTGGTTATTACTAGACTCTTCACCAACTTCTTTAATTACTTTGGTTGCCTCTTGAGAGTCTTGATCAAAATAGCTTCGAGTCAAAGAGTCAAAATTTAATGAGAGCTTTTGAACCAACCACGGTGCCAACAAATCACAGCTCGTATTTAATGATTCGTTGCCTTTGTTTTCCCAGTAGTAACCAATCAAAGGATATTTAATTAATACATCTTCATAAATAGGTTGTTCAACTATGTGTTTTTTAGGGGGGCCAATCGTAAAGCTCCCATTGTCGAACAGCACTTCTGGAGTTTCAACTTCGTTAAACTTACTTCCAACTTTTACTTGTATTGATTGTTCAATATCTAGCTCGCTAACATTCCCTTCATATATTTCACCTGAAAAGACGTATGTCGTCTGCTGTTGTTCAGGCCAATCAATACTCCTATTTTCACACAAGTAATGCTTAAGATTTTCTTTATTCTGTTTTTTAATAAAGAATCCATTGATAGAGCAATAGAAATTTCTATCAAGCCTTCTTGATTCTTCAGTTACGCTACTTTTAAGCAGAACCCATGATGTTATTGCTTCAGTACTTTCGTCTTTAACATCTAGTTTTTCTATACAGGGAATTTCATCTTTAGAAATCCAATCAACCGTGGAAACAGAAGTATCACTTAAATAATTTGGAGCTGCCTTAATCCCTTGTTTAATCGGGATTGGAAAAAATGGGTCTATATCTGCGTCAAACCTTGAATGCCATTTTTCAATTTTCCTACCACGATCTAACTCACCCGCCAGTTCATAATATGCTATCCAAGAATATTTTTTTCCGTATCGCTCAACTTTAGCTCTATCCCCTCTTGAGTGGTATCTGCCTGAACCAACTCTTGATTCTATTTCTTTGAATTTATTGCCTTCCCAGCCTAAATCATGAACCCTCCAAAGGATTCGAGAACGAGCATCTTGGTAATCTGGGTGGTCAAAATCATAATTACCTCGATCTCGAATTAGCCTCCCAATAGTGTAGTTTTCAAAGTCCATTTTAAGCGGAGACTCTCCAACAGGAATACTATCCTTATCCATGTTTCCCCAATTGATAAAAGGCATTGATTCAAATGGATATGATGATGTTGCAACCTGATCATCAGATAAGACTGAATTTATATATTTATGGGTTAATTGTACAACTTGGCTTGCGTATTCTCTTGTGAATAAATGTTCCATTGGAACATCTGCCTCAGCACTGAAAATTCTATTATATATAACCTTAGCAAATTCAGTTATTTCACCATAATTGCAGCCCTTACGTAGTAAAGTTCCGAGAACCCCATAACTCGCCCCCAACATCCTTTCAATCACATACGGATCATTAAAAGCTAATTTGTCGGTAGTGAGTTCAAATAATGTTTCAGGGTAACGTTGGCCAAAATAAAACAAGGCTTCAGTTGCTTTATCTCTGAGTTCAATGGATGAAGAAGTCAACAACCAAGTTATAGATAATGCTCGTAATCTATCAATTTCTTCATTGTTTATAGAAGAGGAGCGCCACCTGTTAATATGAAAATCTAAAGCTTCAGTTATATTTTCACTTTGCAGCCTTATATACTCTGTCCATGACAAATCTCTATCTGGCATTGAAAGTTCGGACAATATTTCATCAAAGAAAACCGCATTGAAAGGATGATTTAGTAAAGTTTTCATATCTCCTAACTTTTCAATTACCCCTCTATCCAAGCCTTTCTCAAGTATCTGGTTTTTAAAAACTTCTTTAGTCGTATCATTGATATCACCAGCATCAATCAAATATGAAAGTTCAACAACCGTTTCTTGAATTTCTTTGTATACACACTGCCATAAATTATCTGTTTTATATTTAGGAAATAATGCTACCAATGCATGAAGAATATCTTGAGAGAGTTCATGTTGTTCTACACCTTCACCGAATAATTGATTTATAAAGTAATCGTCATTAAGCCAATCATTATGATCATTATTATCGTTTTTCTGTAGAAGATAATATGCTACAAAATATCCACCTAATCGGTCATATGCAGGTGTCAATTTAAACTCTCTTCTACCAACTTGATCTCTAAAAAGTAGACCCTCCTGAGACAGCAGGTTAATAATATCGCTATACCAATCATCAGAATTAATTTTAAATCGATTACGGAATTCTGTTTCAGAAATTGAACGACAGCCTTCTTCCCATATAGTTTCTCCAAAAAAGTATATAGCATCTTCAATATCGGTGACGCTATATCGTATAGATAAATTAGTCATATTCGTCACAGTTTCAGCAACATGGTCAACTTGTGCATCGAATAAACTATAAATTGAAGAAGGGAAGTGAGTGATGGTTACAAAATCTTTCGCTTCTCTGTTGGTAACTTCACAAAATATCTTTAGGTTAAGTGGGTGCCTAAAAAAAGTTCTTGGAGCATTTAAAAGATTAGCCTTAATTTTGTAATGCCTAAAATATGCCCTAATAGCAATCAGAGTAACTTTTTCACTAAACCCTGTTGATTCAATAATAAAACATTCATCAGGTAGCCCGCTGTGTGCAAAATCTTCTCGGCTATTATTCTTTTTTGCTAAACGAACAGGGTAATTTCGTTTTCTTTCACCTGTTCTAAGGGTACAAATTAGAATGACATTAGGGTAATCTTTCAACAAAACTTCCGCAGATGTCAGTAAAGGCTTCCACTCTCTGGGATCTTCAGCTTCGTTTAGCCCATCAATAACAATTGGAAGCCTACAACCACTCCTTGTTCCTGCTGCATCTAGAGCTATAATAAGCTGTTCAAAACTCTCAACTGGCGATGAATAAAAAGATATTCTTTGGGCTAAATCATCTAACGTAAATTTTGATTTTAAATCTCTACCTAAGAGTAATAGGCCAGCAGGTCTTACATCTGTGGCGGAGGATAGCTCTGCTGAAAATTGAGTTTTCCCACCTCCTGCATCAGCAACTACTGCTATTAATTGATGTGAAAATAAGTCTACCGCTTGTCTTAATTTCTTTTTTATATCTTTTAAACTAGCTAATGCATTAGTTATAACTAAAGAAAGTGGAAGGTTTTTTCTACGGAATATTCTTAAAATTTTTGAAATTGGCCCGTTAGACTCTAACTCAATTTCTTTAAGCAATGACTCAACATATGATATCTGCTCTCCAGAAATTGTTTTTTTGAATAACTCAAACGAACAAACTAGATTCTTACATCTATCACTAAATGCAACTAATTCTTTTCGCCAAATTTCATATGAATCTTTCTCAATTCCTTTATCTATTTTTTTCGATGCCCATACTAGTTCGTTTGCAATCTCATCAAAACCATCCCAAGCACTAGGTTCCCCCAAAATTTTTCGTGTAGTCTCTTCAATCCCCGTTTTTTGATGAACATCGTGCAACCAGCGTTTATTAATTGGAGCAACAGAAATAGTATGCTGTTTCTCTAACATTTCAGAAGTAAGGGCCAATTCTCCAAAATATGAATGCCTTAAATCAATAGCACTTCCTGACAATAACGTATCTAAGTCTTCTTCATTCCATAAATGCAGCTTAAAACTGAAATCTCTTTCTAGGTTGTAGAACCATGTTTGATCAGCTTTTGCTAATGTTTTGTGCGTCCATAAAACCCAAACATCTAAATTTGGTAAATGCTCTTTCGTTTTTTTAAGCGAATGCTCAACTTGGGCTTTTGCGGATGCAGTAAACTCTCCATTAGCTTTGTATTGAAACCATTTACATTGCCAACCAACAACTTGTCCAGCTCTTCCTAATTTAGCGTTATCCTCACTCAGCTCAATATGATATTCGACACCCGGTTGATTTTTTAATTCTTTTAAGGCACCTAGATAGCCGAACTGTCGTCTAACTATACCTCGACACAATTTTTCAAAATTAAAAGTATCATCGCCAGATAACTGACTAAATCTTTGCCAATTAAGCATAAATTACCTTCCGTGTTCTGCATTGGGATAGTCGTGAGCAGAAAAAACTTCAACCTTGGCACCTTCATGGATTAGTAAACTAGTAAGAGCATTAAGATCATCATCAGAAGAGATAATTATTTTATTACCTTTTCTCTCTACATGCATGTCATATAGCAGTTGGCCAAGTTGTAGAGGTGATAAACAAAAAAGGTTTTTCTTGCCTAAGTAATCCAACATATCTCGGCTGAAACGGTCAGAATCAACATCAAATTCTTTATCATTCATTAAAAACTCTGTTAAAGATGATACAAGTGACTCGAATTCTTCTGCATCAACAACTTCCTTAAAGCTCCCTATAATCACTAAATTCAATGAGTGCTCTGCACCATAACTTGTCCATAATTTCATATTATTCTTTCCTCTGCATTACACAGCTTTTTATAAGAGTTCATAACTCCACTTTCTGTAATCTCATACCCTGATGGTTCAAAGGATGTCTTTTTTAAGTAACCGTTGGCATCAATATGCGAATAAGCTAAATGTTCAGGTTCCTTATCAAGCGCTCGAAGGTAATTGACGGAGTTTTTTCTTACCGAGCTAATAGATAACCTGATATTGCCTTTATATTCACTGACCCATGTAGATAATTGTTCGATAGTAGCTGTATCTACTTGATTACCTAGCCCTACAGCTTCTTCAGGTAAAAACAAAAATTCACTTGCGCCATAAGACTCGGCAATATGAATAGCTTGCTCTAAGTCCTTTATAGTTTGTGAATTAACAACATAATTAATACCAAAATTTACACGCCCTTTTAAAAGAGATATTTTTTCTAAAAACTTTTCAAAAGAACAACCTCTAATTGATTCATAAGTTTTTCCAACCCCATCCATACTAACTCTTGTAAAATCAATACAGTTTTCAATCAATGTTACCAATGAATCATTCAAAGTGTGCCCGTGTGTGGTAAATGTCATCGCTAAAGAAGTTTCATTATGTCCAAATTGGCAAAGTTCATAGAAATCAGGGTGGAGTGTTGGTTCCCCGCCTCCAAATCCAATACCGAAGCTTCCTGCAAGATCTAGTTCTTTCATCCAAAGTTTTACTATCTCTTTATCTAGAAAAGCTTTTGATTTCGGAGCGTAGCAGTGTGAACATTTCAAATTACATAAATTGGTTAATGCTATAGAAACTTGCCTTGGAGACTTAGTCCAGATGTCACTATGCGGGATTTCGTCATCTAGTAATATATTTAAACCTGTATTACGGTCAAATAGATGAATACCATCAGGGCCATTCCTTGTTTTAATATTTTTCTTTTTTAAATTTACATTTTGCATGCGTGCTAAGAACCCCGTATCACTCTTACACATTAAAAACTATAATTGGCTTAACTCTTTATTTGTTAACAAACTCAGTGTGGGCTTCTATTAATCTATTTAGAAATGTCATAGCAGCTCTACTCAATATATATCTATCTTTTGACACCTTAAAAATTAAACTTCGACTAGATAAATATTCGAGAGCTTTATCCCAATTTTCCAATCTCAGTGCTTTTAAAGAACTTGCTAACATATCATCTTGCTTTAATGCATCAACGTCACTTTCTTTAAGTCCAAACATTGGGTCTTCGAGCTGAGCCAAATCTCCAACAGTAGAATAATACCTTCCAACAAAAAGCAGAATCGCTTGAATTTTCATTGCATTATCATCAGATTCATCATTACTACTATCACGAAGATCTTGAGTGGAAAAGAAGTCTCCCTCCTCATCAAACTTCAATTCATACCCCATGTGCTTAAAGTACAATTTAAAGTGTTTAATCTTGTTGAATACCAAGGTAAATAAGTCGTCATCAACTAGACACCCTTGGATCTCATCATAGCGTTGTTTATTTAGCACTTTACCTTGAGCAAAGTGACGATAAATTGCCGTACTTTTGGTGTAAGGAATTTCATCAAAGCTATAAACCACCGTACTTTCCATCAATCGCTCTCCTTCAATACAGCAACTCGATATATATAATATTTATTATCCTGCTGAATAAACGCTTTCTTGTTAGTTTTTATAAGTTGTTTTCCATCAACTGTTTTCTTCATGAAGTGAACAACTGCATTAATTAAATCTACAAAATGATAATTTGGTAAAAAGTTTTGGAGCCTATAATGCAATGTTGCAATAACATCCTTGGACTCTCTCAGAGATAGCTTTTCTATTAGCTGGTATATCTCTCTAGCTCTCTCTATACGTTCCTTGGAGGTAAATGAAACGAGTGCTTGTCCTTCAGCCTCAATATTTTCATTTGAAAGCAACAGTTGATCTTCAATTCTATATTGCAGGTCGGTAAATATGTTATAAAAATAAGATGTATTATTTTCTATTTTTAAAATCTTAGGCCGAGGAATTCGCTTTACATTCAGCATAAATGGAACTTCATTAGCGAATGAATTGTCTATTTTTGTTCGGTTAACTCTGCCGTCTAAAGTATCTTCATATTTTTGCTTAAATCGCTCAAAATGCCATTCCATTGCGTTGAACTGGGCAAGACTCTTTTGGGTTTTCCGAATGAATCCATTTATTTGATTTGACACATCTTTTAGTGGATTAATAATGTTTGAAAAGCTTAAACCATAACGGAATACTTGGTCTGAAAGTTCGTATTTGTCGTGAGAGTCAAAGAGTACTTTTATCGAATTGATTGTCGCGAGTAGATTATCACCATCCACTAACTTTACATCGGGGTTAACAAAACGCTGAGTAGGTAATATATGCCTTTCATATAAGCGAGTAACATCATCCAAAATCTTTTGCCTATACTCAACAAAATCAATATCGTTCTTACTTACTTCAAATGAAAGTTTCTCTAAATCACTATTTATGTTTTGCATTCGTACTAAGTTACGCTTAAGTAAATCAAGCAAGCTGCCTAGCTTATGGAATAACTCTTCAACAAGTTCTGTGTAATTAGGGTCTAACTGACTAAAGCTACAATCGTCAGCCAATAGTTTCTTTTGAATATGCCAAAACGATGCTAGTTCAGACTTTAATCTTGCATCTGTCAGCTCTTGATATAATGATGTCTCGCATAGTCTAAAAATAGAAACTACTGATTCTTGAAACATCATTCGGTTAACATTATCAACCTGATCTTGGTCGGCCACTATATGTGAATTAGTTAAATTTTCAGTTGAATAAGCTATTTTAAAGCGTTGTTGCTCTGTTTTATCTAAATGCTTTATTTCATCTAAAACAGTTAATGCAACAGCCGCTTCACTGACAAACCTTTCATTTTGGCTATCCATATGTTTAATTACATTAAACATAACGTTAGGTCTTTCTAGCATTATCTTTAACGTTTGAATGGCGCTAAATTGTTTCATCAACACCTTCCAACAACTCAATTTGATCGTCACTTACGTATGAATCAAATTCTTCCTCATCATAGAAGGCTTGTGGTCCATCCCATACAACTCGTGTTCGCTCTGTTGTATATGGTTTAGCCGTTTTCAGCGCATCAACATCGTAGTGATGACCAATCATATGCACAAGTTCTGCTCCAGAGCTATGTGTTCCAGCAGTAAAGAGAAAAAAACCACTATCTTTGATATCTCTTAACAACCACTCATACTGATTGACGTTGATGTTTGCCGCCTCATCCATGATAACAGGCAACTTAACCAAGCAACTGTCAGCACGTAATTTTGCCAACAAAATTCGAACAAGTTTAAGATTGATTAGCGCTGTTGTGGATGTCGATTGCTGTTTAGTTTGCCAGCTTTCATGTCCTTCTTTTTTTACTCTATAGCTGACCATTTTAATTACGTCAGACATAACCAACTTGTTGCGTTCACCATTTTTAAAAAACGCATCACTGAAAGCCTGCAACCTCAAGTAAAACTGTTCAGACAGAGCTTGTTCACTAAATTCATTGTAGCTTTTGTGTATTTCAGCGATAAGGTTTTTGAAACGATCATCAATATGAATAGATACTTCTATTTCAATTAGGTCGTTTACTGAAATACCTTTAAATGAACGATTTAGTTGGTTTTCGAACCTATTAATATGTTCAAAATTCTTATCCAAAATATCAACGTAGTTACTAACACTTTCATTATGAGATTTTGTTTTTGTTTTAAGCAATAAACGCTGTCCCTCAAGTTCATCGTAGACTTGTGTTAGGTTCAGGTAAGATTGGTGAATGACGCTAGGTATAGGGCTTGATTTAAATAGCTCAGTATCAACATCAATAAATTCAGCTCTAGCAAACTCTCGTATACTATCTATTATTTCCAACCTTAAAACCTCTACCTGCTGTAAACCGTTTTGAAGAGAAGATAAGTATTCACTAGTTAACTCTGAGCTATCTGAAAAGGTACTTTGTTTCTCAAGCTGCCTTTGAATTTTAGAGTAAGCCTGCTTAGTTCCATTGGCGTAGTTTCTAAGTTCCAGTAGCCTAGTTTGCTCTTTACTTAAAGAGCCTTGCTTTAACTTTTCTGAATCCAGTTGTTTTGCAAGGTCACTTTGTTGTTCAATGAGTTTATCAGTGGTTGGCGAAAGGTTATCTATTTGCGATTGTGCTTCATTTTTCTGAGAGTAGTACACTTTCAAAGTAACTCTTCTTTCTTCAAGCTGTGAAATAAATCCCTTAATTCTTTTGGATTCGTTCAACTCTTTAGTGTGATCCTGAAGTTTTTTCTCAGTAATTAAAGAACTTTCCGAACCTAAGTTCTCAAGCGTTTTTTTCTCGGTCTTATCGGCGAGAATTTCAGAGCTAATATTATCTAACTCTTTTTGTAAATCTCGTGCCACATGCGTTGTGGATTTATTGAATTGTTGCCCCCAAAAATTGTATGAATATCCTTGGTCAATAAACAGTTTTTGAAAATTATCAATTGCTATACGCTCATCTTCGGAAACTTCTCTACCCGGATTTGCAAAAAGCAGTTGGTTATTGATGGAATTCAAAAAAGTTAATGTTTCACTAGGTAATTGTTGCTTTATTGAGAATTGAAAGTTCTCAATTTGTTGACTTAACTGCTTAGCTTTAAGCTCATTTTGCTCTATTTGATATTGAAGCTTTTCAATTCTTACTCGCCTTGCATCGACATCATTAATAGCTTGTATTTTTTCGCCAACTTTAGAAATATCTTCTTCTAAAATTTCCATTACCTCTTCAAGCGTATTATCACCATAATAAGAAAGCTCTGTCTCTCCTTTGGATATACCCGTTTGAACTTGATAGATTTTTTTATCAATATCCTTAATTAATTTTTTTGCAGCAAAAAGGTTTTGATTATTGTTTTTTACTTGTTCAGCAATTGGAGATAACTCCAAGTTTATGCTTTTAACTGTATCTGCTATTAGATTTACCGCTTTGTTTGTGTCATCTATCGCACCGTTAAGATAAAGATAGAAATTTACGAAACGACTTTCTATTTCTGATAGCTCACTATATCTCGTAAAGTTCTTAACTAATTTACTAAATTCATCAGTTTTGTTTTCTATATCAATTAGCTTTTGTTCTTCTTGTTTAAGCATGTCATGCGTAGATATAAAAGACTGAATATCAAAATTTAACGCATCTGTTGTTTCTTTCTTTTCAGCTTCAACGATATTTGCAACAGCTTTGGCAACTCCTGCATTCGACGTTTCCATATCAAACAGCATTAATATTAATGCCCTAAGAGATTCAATATTTTCTTCTGTCGCTTCATTTAGTGGGAAAAGGCTGTAGCGCATTGCTACATCTGAAAGTATATCTCTTGCGTACATAAGATCTTTCAGCTTTTGAGGATCTCTTACTGATATACAGTGTTTATCTTTACCTTTAATTTTTGCAAAAATATCTTGAGTGGAAAGCTTATCTACTCGCGAACCAATATGGTGCTCATCATCATCTTCCACTTGCCAGAATAAATGCTGAATATCACTATAAGCCAGAGTAGTAAATATTCTTTCAAATGAAAGGTTTTTCCCTCTATTAAGTATCTGACAGTGAGTATATTTTTTACCGCCAATGACTTTTTCAACTTCAATAATTAAATGAGAGTACTTACTAGGAAAATAATGCCCAAATGACTCATTTTTATCATATTCGTAACCATTTGAACTTTTAAAATTGAATTTATCTTTCGCTTTATTGAAGTTAACTTCTGGCAATAAAAATAAGCGAATACAGTTAAGTAAACTTGATTTACCAACATTACCTTCGCCTAATAATATTGTATGTTTATCTAGTTCTATTTCTGAGTAGCAAAAACCCGCAGAGTCCACTAAAACTAGCTTTTTCAGGACAAAATTAAATTGCTGAGACATTATTTATTTCCTTATTAAAAGCTAAAATAGCTTCTTGTTCCATAAAACCTTTCTGAGATAGAAATATCTCTTTGAGCTTTTCTAAACCAAGCTCTTCCGCTATATCTATAGTCTTTAGATATTGATTGTCATCTTTCGGCTTTTTAATAAAAAAGTTATCTAAATTATCAGAAGTAGGCTCTAAGAATTTAGCTTTGTCGCCTACCATGTTTTTTAAAGCCTTATATATCTGCAACCCCCCGTAGTCATAATCAAAAAAACATAGAACGGTATCGTATTGAGTCAAAAAGCATTGATTGTAACTATTAGCAATTTGATTACCTGAGCCAAAAACCAAATCAGTATTTTCAAATGACAAAGACATTGAAAAAGCTTCATTCATCTTGGAAAGCAAAAAATCTTTAGCAAAAAAAAGCTCAGAATTCTCTATAATGATTAAGTGCTTTTTAGGTTGAAACTTAAAATGAGCTGCATTCTTAACACATACAATAGTATCAGGGGTTACATCATTGGATAATTGATGGTAAACAAATAAATAGCTGGTTGATGTCTTTATTTTATGCGAATCACCTTGAAGTGTAGCTGCAACTCGATCTTTAGGTTCTATCGTCAATTGGCGTATACGCTCAATTATATTTTCACAAGATAATTCGACAATTGCAGAGCTTTTTTTTTGAAAAGTGACTAAGGCTTTATCACGTACTTCTTCTTGTAGGTCTTCAGGTAATAACGACAAGAAAACATTGTAATTAAATGCCTTACCATGTTGTATTTTATCAAAATACTTTAAAATTCTTTTATCAAACACTTGTCACCTCAAATTCACTTGAGATCTTATAACCTGGTGCAATCGCTAAATTTTCGACACCGTATAATGTTTGACTGTTTTGCAAATAGAGCTGATATTCTGGGCCTGAAAGTGAAGCACTTTCAGAACAATCCACATTCCAGCGTCTCAGTAAATAACCTGCCATTGCCGCACGCACGTTAACTCCTAACATGCCTTTTTCCATGCCAAAGTCGAGCTTAATGGCGGTTGGATGCTTAACGTTATTTGGGTGCGGAATAATTTGTAATGGCACCATACGCATCCACTGATGATCTTCTAACTTATCTTCTTCAGGGGATGGTGTCTGTGCCATAATTGTAACTTTAGTAATGCGAGTTAATACAAAGTCTCTGAATGACTTTGATTTGCGGTCATAGGCTCTTAAATGCCAACGTAAGCCATTATCCACTATTGAGTGAGGCACAAGTTCTCTTGCCCCCGAGCCGCTGCTTAAAGACGTATATATAACGCTAATAGGCTTATGATTGATGATCGCTTGAGAGAGCTTAGCGATAATATCAATATCAGGTACGTTTAACGGACTTGGTGATTCAATAGGGAATGAAGTATCACCAATAGAATCAAAGCCATCGCTTATGTTATTAGCTAATTTAATAAGCGTGCGGCGAGCATCATGTTTAAATATGGGCTTGAATTGCGTTGTGATGAAGTACTTTTTTTCTACATTGTCATACGCCATATTATCTGGTGCATTATCTTTGTAGAACTTTAAGTCTCTGGTTGCAGCGGCAAGCCCTAATTCGAAATGACTGACTATTTCACTGCGAGTTACCATCCCAGTAAAATAGAGCTTAAAGTCGATATAAGCTAGGCGCTGCTTCTGTGCAAAACTGAATTCGTCCATTCGATAAATCTGATTCTATTGACATTTTCTATTCGAGTTGAAATAGTATGTATCATTATGAGTTAGACAGCAAATAGATTTTATGCTTTAGTGTTGATATAGGTCCTCACTATTTAAAAGCTCAAAATTATGTCTAATCAACCTCCTAAATCTTGTGTAAAAAAACATACTAATTTAACTGAACTAGAGCATTTAAAAGTCGCGCATTTTGATATTTATCAAGAGCTGATAAAGCAGTTTGAATTTGATGATCGGGTGTGCCAAGAATGGCTCACTAAAACCAAGCGCCCCTTGCAGGGGAAGTCACCGTTTGAACAACTAACAATTAATGCTGATGAAGTGATGGATATGTTAGTTCGCATGAGAACTGGTGACTTTTCATGAGGGATAAGTGCTAGTGAATATTCTATTTTTATGTACCGCGAATATACAACGCAGCAAAACAGCTGAAGAGTTGTATCGTGCTGCTAATAAAAACCACCAGTACAAATCAGCAGGCCTCAGCGAAAAATATGTGAAGAAAGCTAACTCAACACTTTGCACAGAAAAAATGCTGCAATGGGCTGACCAGATTTATGTATTCGAGCAGCAACACATTGAACGTATTCAAAGTTATACTGGAGATGTTTATTTACCTAAAATAATCAATTTGAACATCCCTGATAATTATCAATATTTTCAGCGAGAGCTTGTTTTACTTTTATTAGAAGGAACCTCGCTTTTTCACTAAAGAAATCATTCACTTTATAAAACTTGATGCTCTAGAATTTTGGCTGTATATTTATACAGCTCTCTTTTTTGAGGTTTTTAAGGTTTGAAAAAAATAATTCACGTGGACATGGATGCATTTTATGTGTCTGTTGAAATTAGAGATAATCCTGAGCTTGCTGATAAGCCTGTTGCCGTAGGTGGAAGCAGGGGAACCAGAGGGGTTCTTTCTACGTGCAATTATATTGCTAGAGAATACGGTGTTAGTAGTGCAATGCCAACTTCGGTGGCCTTAAATAAATGCCCAAATTTAGTATTAGTGCCAGGCCGGATGGAAGTTTATAAATCTGTTAGTGCTCATTTAAGGGAAATTTTCCAACGGTATACTGATCTCATAGAGCCTTTAAGTTTAGACGAAGCATATTTAGATGTGACTGATTGTGAACTGTTTGGCGGTTCAGCAACGCTTATTGCTAAAGATATTTGCGAAAGTATTTATAAGGAACTTAATTTAACGGCATCTGCTGGGGTTTCATCAATAAAGTATCTGGCTAAAGTAGCCTCAGACCTTAATAAACCAAATGGGATTTTTGTGATACCTCCTAATGAGGTTGATAAATTTATTGATGATATGCCGCTAAAGAAAATACCAGGGGTCGGCAAAGTTACTAACGAAAAGCTATCAAATGATAACTTTAGATTAGGAAGGGATATTAAATGCTCCTCTCAAGCTTATTTAACATCAAGGTATGGCAAATTAGGATCCTTACTGTGGGATAGGTGCAACGGTATAGATAATCGGCCTGTAGTAACACATAGAGAAAGAAAGTCTGTTGGTGTAGAAAGAACTTTTCCTGAAGATATTGAGGATGTAGCTGTTCTAAATGAAATTTTACAAAACAAGTTGCTCCCAGAGTTACAAAAAAGATCAGCCAAACACCTTCAATACAGAGGTATTAGTAAAATAGGTGTAAAAGTTAAGTTTTCAGATTTTCAGCAAACAACAAAAGATTTCTCTACATCGGAATTAGATGCTGGAGTTTTGCCTGAACTACTACTTGCCGCTCTAGAAAGAGGGAATGGTAAGCCAGTTCGCCTGTTAGGTTTACACATTGGCTTAGCTGCTGAAAAAAGTGACACTGAGCAAATTGCTTTTGAGTGGTAATTCACTTAATAGCGAGTGTTTTAATTAATTCTAAAAATCTTGAAAATACCGTTGTTTTATAAGTTGATTCGTCTCGACTTATTCTAATCAAGAAAAGTGTTGATAGTAAGTAAGATATACAGCAAAGAAAAAACAGCCTACGGAACCAGTACTTTCTGAGTTTGAAGAGCTATTTAACATTTTTAATGTATTGAATATTTTTATCATAATTAAAATTGTAGCCAATTTGCTATCTTGAATTTTATAAAAGTTAGTTAGAGAGCTATTTACTGTGGGGTTAGACTTCTAAATATGCATTTACCACCAGAATCCTTTACTTCTTCCTATGGAAAAAGTATCTACTTTAGTTCAAATGATAAGTTAGAAGTTGGTAGCGACGATTATATATCATGGCACCTGCTTAATCGTGCTAGCGCCTCCACAAATCTAGCTTTGAATCAAGCAGGTCATAGCCTACTTAGAGTTTCTGGAGCATACCTACCAAATTTGAAGCCAAGAGCATTTGCTTATTGGTCAACAAAATCACCGAGGGATTATGTTATAGCTTGTACAAGAGGTACTTGTGAAGCTGTCAGGTACAGTCTTTCAGAAGGTAATTTTCAATCACTTATTCCAGCGAACTTTATCGCTCTACCTAAACTACATGTTGATGATTTGTCGGCGTTAGCAGTATCTATAACTCTCGCAACGATTTTGTACCATGAAGTAGCCCATGTAACGAGGTTTCACCTACCGTATTTAGTTGAAAAAAAGAAGGAAGGATTAGAATCATTAAGTAATGCCAAGAGACTATGTGAAGTTGATGCTGATAAGTGGGCTTCTTATCTAATAGCGCCAGAATTATTAGCCCAAGCACGTGGAATCAATTCTGCACTTAAATTACGAGTACCAGAAGAAATAGTTTTGCGAGAAGTTCTAACTTTGTATGGTATAGCGCTTCATCTATGGTTTGCATTTGATAATCATATTACATTGAAAAAATCATCTATTTACCCACATCCATTGATTCGCTCCACAAGAATTACAATTGGTGCAGCTGACAATATTCCAACCAATTCAGACGTAATTGAATCACTTTCGATTGAACGTAGTATTAGTATTTTAAATGGTTTATCTGCTGTAGAGAATACACACCTCCGTTCAATAGCTGCCCAGCAGCACTCATTTGAACTGTCTAAGGAATTGTTCGATATCAATGAAAAGTATTCAAATATCGAACTTTCGTTAAATCCCGCATTGCATGAAATTAGATCTAAATGGGGAAGCCCTGATTAGAATACTACTAAATGTGTTTTAGAAGTATTTGAAGACTTAGGGCAATGGTGAGTTATTCATGGAAACATGATACTAGGCGCTTATAATCTTATCTTATGTCAATTTTATTGGGCTTACTTCAGTAGCTTAAAAATTGCTAAGTTGTTTCATGTATTGATTTAATTTTTCTCTAAGGTTTCTAATCGTTTCTTCATGGTTCTTAACTTCGAGTAAAAGCTGTTCATTTTTGAGTGCCAAGTCTTTTTGCTTTGTCGTAAGGTGACTTTCTATTATTTGATTGAAGAACTCTTTATATTTTTCATTCTCATTTTGTTTTAACTTGTTTTTTAAGCTTTTAATCTCGTTTTTGTAATCTTTATTAGTTTTACTTTTTTTACTTTTGGACCGTTTTTTTTGGGTTTTACTTGGTAATAACTCTTTTAATTCATTGTTTTTTAAAACGATATAATCATAAAGGTTTGGTTGTCTGTCTTTTCGGATATTTGAAGGATTAACCGCTGCTTTTGTTGCAATGTCGCATTTGATTATAGGACCTAAAGACCAATCTATATCTTCGATAAAACCCTTTTCAATTTTATATTCTATTTCTTCATACAGTGCGGTTATCGCATCAAATAGCTTCTTTGTAACAGGAGGAGAAGCTAAGACCCAATCAGGGTATTGGAAAGCACTATTTGCCATAGGCTTGGCTTTTTTTAAAGAGCTAAGAATTGATTGATTCATAGTTAAGCTCCCATAGCCGATAAGATCTTATGCCCATTAGATACCACTGTTTCACTTATCTTTGCTTGTGCAGTGTTCTTGATAGGAAACTTCTCTAGAAAACTTTCGTGAGAAATAACGTTGCGTATTATTGCTTCTTTATTACTCGGCTCGTGATGAAAAGAGTTAGGGCAACCAGAGCAAAGTTCAAAACAACCATTTAGTATTTTAGGTACTCCTGTTTTTCTATCTAAGCATTTAGCTAAGTTTTCACGTCCTTTGAACACCAAACAATAGCCATACTCATGAGGAACTATATGCTCAAGATCTTCTGTTAACTCATCAATATAACCATCAAGATCTTTTTCGTTTACAAATTTGAATTTATCCACTTCTCTTTGAATAAACAGGGCAATTGGACCTGTGAAGTTTTGTGAGTATTCTCCAACCATCTTTCTTACAAGTTCTTTCGTATACTTTTCTTCAGCTGCTCGTTCAATTTGATCTTGTGCTTTGGAGTCAGTGTATGTGGAAGTGAACTCACCATTTATACAGTGTCGAAAATGATCTCTAATAGCCGCGTGAATATTGCCATCAAATCGCCTTAACACAAAGTCTACAAACGAGTGCCTAAACCCATGTGGTGATACTCCACTACAGTCCTCTAGAAGTTGCTTTCCGTATTTATTAAAAACTTTATTGAAGAAAATATTGAGACGGTCAGCAAAGTTTTCTCGTGAAATACAAGCTCCACCGTGATAAACCTCGTTTTCATTGTCGTCACTATTAAATAAAGGCTGCATGGCGGTATAAATACCAAATAAGTACGTTTTTTGTTCATCAATACGTTGACGTTTGTTTATGTAGCTTAGATCACACATAATTGTGGCTGCCTCTGCTGCTTTACCAGCAAGAGCTCTTAGTTGTTTCGTACCTCCCTGAGTTTTGTCTTCGGTAGCTTTAAAGCGCCAAACATTATCGATATCAAGATAATAATCTTGGGAATTTGTTTGTGTCATTTCGTGAACTCTGATCCCTGTCAGACAGAAGAAGATAACTTTACATGCGTCAAAAACCTCTTTCACTGCAATATTTAGTTCTTTGTGCCCTTTAAAATTCAATATATATTCAATTGGGTTAAAGGATGTATCTCCACCAAGTTTATTGAAGTTATTATTTAACTCATCAATAAACAAAGATACTCTTTCAACATTCTTTTTATGATTGTTAACAGTTGTTTGATTGCTTAATATTTGTTTTATGAGCGTATTGTTTTTGTTGAAAATAGTATTGCTAGGGTTTAATTTTGAGGTGCCACGTTGAGTATTAAAATATGCTTGTAGGGCTTTAGTTTGATTTGATTTAATAGTGTTTATGGCTTCCATCAGCATTAAAGTGGCTATTTCTAAAGGAACAGAATCATGAGTTCCTCCTTTTAGCCAATCTGGATAGTTAACCCCAGATGCTTTTATTTCTTCTTCCAATTCTGGAAGAAAGTACTCGAAATTTGTTTTTCCCAAATATCCATCTGAGAGCTTGCCTTTACGGTATAAAGAGCCAGAGTTTTCAATATGCCAAATTGTTTTCAAAATAGTATCTTTACTTAATACATTTAGAGCAGATTCATCTATATTTCTGTCGGGCAAATCTATTTTATTGAATGTTATATCCTTTAAGAGCTTTAATATATCCTTGTCATCCCAGCAGCCCATTGATGAATCAGGTTTGTTGTTTGTCGCCCACGTTACTAATTTAGCTATTTGATTACGCTTGCCTTCAAATGTTGTTTTTCTAGCTGTAAGTGATTGTGATTCAAGATGAGTATAACCATCACACCATTCAATAAGATATTCTCTCCCCCAAGTAGCCCATTTCTCATTAGCCCATTGAAAACTCACATTAGCTTCAAAGATCTCTCCTTTATTTTTGTCTAATATATTAAATCTTTTCGAGCTAAGGCTGTTTTGTTTTGCTTGTATAGAAGTTTCGTTGCTCGATACTTTAAATTCTTGGCTAGCTTTCATAATTCAACCTAAATGAGAGATGGGTAAGGAATGTCATATTCTTGAAGCTGTTGCTCGCCTTTGCGTTGAAGATGAGCAGGAAACTTATCTAAAATAGCGGATAAATATGCAATTTTATTTTGAGCTTCTTGGCCTTTTACTGAGGAGTCTAGAAATAACTTTGGCAATTCTGACTTTATATGCCCAATATAACCACTTAGTAGCATTGCTGTTACTTCTGAGGTTATGATTATTACCTTCCCATCGTGATTAAAGCCGCCCCATAAATCTGCATCAACCTCCTGTAAAAGGGCTTCCACTTTAGATACGTTATCCTTTATGCCAAGAATGTCTCTGACTTTCTCTAGCGTTACTAACTCAACATCCTTTAATGCATCATTTAATTTTGACGCCTCATTTACCATTTTATCGCCGACCTGCGCCCCGAAGTTTTTTTCTGATTCAATGGACTCTTTCGAGTTACTGCGATTTTTGTATATATTTTGTTTCGTGGTAAGAGAGTGAGCTGTAAGTTCTGAATCGACATGTGGATTATTAAATTCCGTAGTAGACTCTTTGTTGATATCAGGTTCATCGGATTCCTTAGGTTTAATAACCACAGGGTCATCTATGCGCTTTCTCGACATAGATATAGCGTCAGGTGTTAAGCCCACTACTCGATTGTTACGTTTAGCATATCCAGGTTTAGCACCAGTTCTTTTTTTCTTAATATTGTTTTGTAAGGTTTCGTTATATGCCAATTGATTGTGGTTCCAAATCTTTTCAATAAGCCATCGAAATGGGGCACCTTCTTCACTTAACTCTGAATATAAATACTCACTCACTCCAGAGTCTGATATTAGTAACTTAAAAAAGTGTAGTGATTTGTTAGTAAAGCCAATGTGGCCTTTACTGGTTCCTTTATTTGAGAAGTTTAAAGTAAGCTCTGCATCTTCTATGCTTAATGAGCTCTCTTTCTCTCTAATATTTATGAATTTTGTATAGCACTCATAAGGTAAGCTTTGCCTTGTATAAATAGCAGTTGCTGATGTTTTTCCTCTTCTGCTCTTAGAGTAACTAGCTTGAACTGAATCAATAATTTCAGAAAAGTTAGAGATTTTATGTTTTAAAAGCCCCCCGCGTTGAATTGATTCAGATGCTAGTAGGCATTGAATCAGGAATATCTCAAAGTCTGTAGGTACTAGAAGAAAGTTAGGTGAAATATTGTCGAGGCGTCTTAGACGATATTCATTTTTATTAATTTTTAAAGATTTTTTTATTTGGTTATTTAAATAAAAACGCTTTAACCACTCTTTGTTTGTTAGGTTCGCTTCATTAGTATTAGCTTTTGGAGATGGGAAGCTATTAAAACTAAACCAACTGATGATAAATGGGTCATCGGAGTCTAAAACAGCTTTAAATATATCGTGGTTTATTGTTTTTAATTTTAACCAATGCTCTTCTGATATTTGACTGGTAGGAGCGCTATCAAGGGTGTAGTTTTTTGCTTGAAGCTGACATAGCAGTGGTTTTGATTGGTATTTTTCATATTTTAACCTTTCTAATTCATCTTTAATGGAATCGATAGATAAGAAGTAATCCCTTATTTCAAAAAACTTAAGTATCAGAGTACAACAATAGAGTCTCATACTCTGGAGTAGTTCTGTGTCGGTATAAGGACAGTTCGTTTCCCCAAATATTGATGCCATGGAGTTTTTAGGGTTAGACTTCGGTGGTGGGAAATTAGGAAAATGTATTAGATAGTCGTTTAGCTTACTATCGCAATACATTGAATCTAATTGTGACTTTCTTGATAATGCCAGATCTATCGGAAGTTTGAGAATTAACTCATCATTGTAAAAACTAGTTCGGTCTGATTTTAATTTTATGTTAATAAAATAATGATTCACAACATCATAAGGGAGACCTTGTTCTATATATTGTTGGTGCGACGCCACATAATCAGTAAAATTTCTAATAGCGATGGCTTTTGTGTAACGTGTTGATGATGCAAGCGCTAAAAACAAAGGTGATTTTAAGTAGCCTAAATAGAGCTTTAGTAATGGATCATTTTCTAAACCGATTGGCAAACTAACTATAACTTTAGCCGGGCTTCCGTTTCCGTCTGATCCTAATACAGTAATTTCGTTTTTACTTTGGCTAATTGAAGCAACCGAAGCGGGAGCGAGTTTTGAAAGTTCAGATTGTTCGTTAGATGATTTATCCATTGCTATTCTCGAACTTCTTTTTAAATTTTTTACCGTATTTTGTGCTTTCTAGAGAAAGGGCTTCTAGTACGTCAGCTCGCTTGTGAAATAGGGCTTCAAAATAAATATATTTAAATGTTGTAGCTATTGATTTGTGTCCTAGCCATTGTGGGATGTATATCCAGGGATCATCACCATTTTCATAACAAGAGGTTACCCAATTTGTTGCGGCACATTTTCTTAGCTTATGGTGGCTTCGTTTTTTCCAAATTTCATGCTCTAGATCAGTTAGACTTTTATCTAAGCAATAATCATCAGCACACTGTCTGAAAAGGTTTGTTGCAAATGAAGTGTCAACAAGTGAGCCCCCATTTTTTCGACAGATAATATTTCCAGTTTTTATATGTCGGCCATTTCCCCAAATATAGGCATAGATAGAGCGGGTTAACTCGGGTGGAAAAGGTACACTTCTATATTTTAAACCTTTGCCGAAAACATCCATGTGTATAGACTTAGGTATAAACGTCTCTGATTCTGGTAATAACTCACGTAACGTATTGATATTTAGATTGCGAGGGTCAATTACTTCGGCGGCTCTGAGGCCGGCATGATATCCAAGTTTGAGTATTAATTCGTTTCTTTCTTGTATAAAGGGACGTTCACTCCCTACATAGCCTAAAATTGATTTTTTAAACGTTTGCTCATCAAAGTAAGCATCATGCATTTCAGTAGTGATACCGGGCAAGAAGTCTTCTTCAGTTGGTTCTTCTAGATATGAATACGAAAAGTGGATTTCTTTGGAAATCAATCCAGAATCGTACAGGTACTTAAAGAACTCTTTAAGCACTGTGATGTGATGCTTTATTGTACTTGCCTTTACATTGCGTTCTTTTTTGAGTATTCCCACTAAATAACCTGACATTTCTTTTTCTGTGAGGTTTTCAATGTCGATGTCAGTTAGGTTTGTTTTGCTAGTTACCTGCTCATAGAAGCTTTTTAAAGCGAACATGTATGTTTTTGAGGTGTTCAAGCTAGGGTATTCTATTGCTGTATGAAGCAGAAAAGCAGAAGGGAGAAGGAGTGGCACCCCATTATTAACTAAAACATAAGAGTGAACTGTCTTTTCGTTGTATTTGGTGTCAGTTACTTTTTTATATTCAATCATAGGCTCACCATAAGTTAATAAAATGATGCTAATACAAAAGTAAGTTATGATCAAATACCTCTTTTAAATCAATAACTTATTATATCGACTTTAAGTTTATGTCAATAGGGTTTAAGTGCGGTGATTTATTATTGAATTCAATGTGTTGTTTAAAGTTGTAAGTTGAAGATAGGATTTATTTTAAATAAAGCCGTTTTGTGTGAAAATAAATTTACTGATTTTATTTTTTATTATTCAATTGTTTATGTTTTATTTTGTGGTTTTTTATAAAAAAGTGGTCTGCCATGCCACAAGGTAGGGAAATGTAGAGCACAAATAATAAGATGCACCTTACAAGATGGAAGATTTAATATATTAATTAAGTTTTGCGGTTATTCCAATTTATCCCTAAAAAGTCAGATTTTTTGGGGAGAATTACAGGTCGATTTACTGGCGGTCACTCTACGTCTGAATTTTATTTATATTTCTTCTAAGTAGACATTTAGTTAACCCACTTCTTTCCCAAAATGACTTAATGTAAATACTCTAAGGTCTTATTTAAACTAGAGTGTTGTGGTATAAAAGCTTGGGCTAGGCAGGAGAAAATAATTTAGTAATGTCATTAAATATATTCTCACTATGTAGCATTGTAATTTTATAAGGGAATTTGAATTGATTAGAATTGATTGGGAAATATTTAAAGCAAAGTTTTCAGCAAACCCTCAAGATGCTTTTGAGTGGATGTGCTATCTCCTTTTCTGCAATGAATTTAAAGCTAAAACTGGAATTTTTCGCTATAAAAACCAATCAGCAATTGAGACCAATCCAATTTCTTCAAATGGAGTTAATGTTGGCTGGCAGGCTAAATTTTATAAAACCGCATTATCTAGCCACAAAAATGACATATTAGAAACAATCACAAAAGCGAAACGTGATTATCCTGATTTAAATAAAATAATCTTTTATACAAATTCAGAGTGGGGCCAAAACAAAGGAAAGGAACCACAAGGAAAAATAGACGTAGAAAAAAAGGCAAAAGACAACAACTTAGAAATTGAATGGAGATGCCGTAGTTTTTTCGAGTCGCTGTTTGTTGTAGATGACTCTAGCCGGATCATTTCGTATTTCTTCACTCAATCTGATAATTTATTTGGGCTTTTAGACTCGTTTGAGTCTCATACAAATGCAATTTTAGACGATATTGAAACTGTTATAGCCTTTGGCGATGAAGATGTTTCAATCAATCGCTCTCATTCAAAATCTGAAATTGAAAAGTCAGATGCTAGTGCGTTAATTATAAGTGGCGAAGGCGGCACAGGAAAAACAGCCTTGATAAAAGGTCTATATGAAGGCAAAGGGAAAAATGATGCCTTTTATGTCCATAAAGCAACAGAATTTTCTGTTAGTAGCTTGAATGAATTTTTATCGGGTGTTTTTTTAAAGGATTTTATTGAGGCTCATGAAGGAGCAGATAACAAAATAGTTGTTATTGATTCTGCGGAACATTTACTTGCTCTAGAAAATACTGATCCCATTAAAGAATATCTATCCAACTTAATCAAAACTGGATGGAAGGTGTGGTTCACAACTAGAAATACCTACTTAGATGATTTGATTTTTCAGCTATATGAAGTGTACAAAATTAGCTTTAAATCGATACACATAGAAAAATTGGACGAAGATACATTATTCGAGCTTGCTAAAAAACATGATTTTATTATTCCTGATGATAAGAAGTTTAAAGCACTTATATTAACACCATTTTATCTAAGAGAATATTTGAAGCATTATCAGGAAAACAAAGGTGCGAGTTATTTTGAGTTCAAGGAATCACTGTGGCCCAGAGTCATTGCAAAAAGATCCCCTCAAAGAGAGCAATTTTTTATTAGCCTTGCTAAATATAGGGCCAATACAGGAAAATTTTTCGTCATTCCTGAGCCTAGTTACGCTAATGAAAGAGTAGAAGAAGCTTTAGTTACTGAAGGGATTATTAGTTATGAGCCTAATAGAGGGTATTTTATCACTCATGATATTTATGAAGAATGGGCACTTGAAAAATTCGTTGAAGGTAGTTTCTTATCCTCAGAAAACGCGGAATCATTTTTTGATATAATACGACAGTCTTTACCTATCCGAAGAGTTTTCAGGCGGTGGCTATCAGAGAAGCTTAGCGCAGCAAATGAAGAAGTTAGCCACCTTATTGTCGAAACCTTATCTTCTAGTAATATAGACAAATTGTGGAAAGATGAAGCGCTAGTTTCTATGCTTCTGTCCGACTACTCTGATTATTTCTTTAACATTAGTAAAAAGTTACTATTAGAAAACGACCTCAGTCTACTTAAGCGAATATGCTTATTAATCAGGATAGGGTGCAAGGAGATAGATAATAGTCTTTTTGATGGGCTTGGAGTGCGAACGCCAGATATATTGTCAATGGATTATGTGATAACTAGGCCAAAAGGAACCGGATGGAACTCACTAATTAAGTTCATTTTTAATAATATTGAAAATATCGGTGTAGATAATCTAAATTTTGCATTGCCAGTCCTTTATGACTGGAACAGTAACAATAAGTCTGGCGATACTACTAAATATGCTAGCCTAATTGCTTTATCGTTTTATAGGTATGTAATCGAAGAAGATATCTATATTAGAGACGATGGATTTTCTAAAAACTTGATCCTAACTATTTTGTATGGAGTAAGTGAAATCAAAAGCGAGTTAGAAGCTATTATTGATGAAGTAACTCTAAACAATTGGAAGCGACATAACGATCCATACCACCTTCTGAGTGAATTTATTTTAACTAAAATGGAATGCTTTAGTGTAGCTATGGAGATTCCGGAAAAAGTAATTGCTCTAGCTAAGTGTTTTTGGGTGTATGAACCACCAAAAAACGACGATTATTATAATTTAAGACTAGAGGTCGACCATGAGTTTGGTGTTGAGAAAAGGCATCAAGATTATTATCCCGCAAGCGCTTATCAGACTCCTATATACGCCTTGCTGAAAACAGACTTAAAATTAGCACTAAACTTCATTGCCGATCTAATAAATTATTCATCAAAAATTTATGCTGAATCTAGTCTCGATAAAAGCCAGGTTGAAACTGCAACATTGATTCTCGATGATGGTAAGAAAATTAGCGTACCTATTTCAAATCGTCTTTGGTGCATGTACAGAGGAACACAGGTAAATTCTGATCTCATTGAGTCAATATTAATGTCGCTGGAACGTTTTTTTCTTGAAAGAGGAAAAAGGACTAAATCTGAAACACTTGAATATTATTTAAATTATATCCTAGCACGGGCTGAATCCTCTGCGCTCGTGGCTGTTGTTGCAAGCATAGTATGTGCGTTTCATGAGAAAACATTTAATGTAGCTAAAATTTTATTTAGAACAAAAGAACTCTTCTTCTATGACACTGCTCGAATGAGGCTAGATCAGACGCATAAAAGTCAACTTACTTCGCTCAATGGCTTTGGTTTTAACCGAATGAATGAGCTTCATGAGAATGAGAGGATAAAGGCCTGCGACGAAAAACATCGCAAATTGACATTAGAAGATATTGCACTTCAATATCAGTTCTTTAGAACCGAAGATACATCAGAAGAAGAGTCTGAGAAAAGGTTGCACGACGTCTGGGATATTTTGGATATTCACTACAAAGAATTACCAGACAAAAAACAAGAAAATCATCGAGACAAAACATGGCGTCTATATTTAGCCCGTATAGATAAAAGGAAAATGTCACCTGAAGCGAAACAAGTAGAAAATGGCATAGCAATAGAATTCAATCCGGAAATTGACCCAGAACTTAGAAAATATAGTGAAGCTGCACAGGCTGAAGCAACTAAGCCATTTAAACATTCCAGTTTAAATATTTGGGCTGATAGCAGACTCTACAATAGAAGCAACTACAAAAAGTACGATTCTTATGAAAATGATCCATTGCTTGCATTAAACGAGGCAAAGGAAATATGGAAACAACTTCATAATGAAAACATGACTGAAGAACTACAGTTTTTTAGAGCTTTACCATCGTATGTATGCGCCGTGCTATTGCGGGACTTTAAAGAAAAATTAGGAAATAACGAACTAGAGTTTTGTAGAGAGGTTATATTTGAGTATGCAAGTATTGTTGATAATGATGACTACACGCACCAGATTGGAGACGGACTTGTTCCTGCGCTATTTGTACTTCCAAAACTGATAGAACATTTTCCAGATGAAAGGCTTAATATCAAGCTTACCTTAATTAGAGCCTTAATGAGACATGACTCAATAACGATGATGGGAATAGATAGGATAAATTCTGTAGTTATCCAAGCTGTTCAGCATCTATGGAAAGACGAACCTGAGTTCATGAAATCTTTGTATATTGGGTATTTGGTAATTGCTCAAAAATATAGAGATGTTCAGGGGCGTTTAAGAGAAGAGGCTTATAAACAACACAAACATGAGATAGACCAAAATGATTTAGAACAAGAGTTGTTTAAAGAATTAGAAGAAATAGTAAAAAGCTTAGAAGACGAAACCATCTCGGAATCAGCGGTTGATAGTATTGAACGTATTGATAGAGACATATTGATAACTGCTTTTCAACTCGTACCATTAGATAGCAATTGTATGGAATCAGTGCCATTTATCGAGGAAATTATCAGGATAATTTCACAACAATTGCTTTCACGTGATAGAGAAGAACGTCTTGATTATACTGACAAACATGAGTTTTCTAAGCATTATGCTCATTTTATCCTTCACCTAGAAAATGACAAGAAAGACATATTCCTGAAATATTTTATAGATGATTTCATATTGAATGAAGGCATGGCTGATTTACTAAATGAATTTGTTCGCGCTGAAGATTCACTCAATATACCTGAATCATTTTGGTATGTATGGAATCGATTTAAGGATCACATTGTAGAATCAATAAATAGTAAAGGTTGGCGACATGATAAAGAGCGTATAATCAAGTCCTTTTTATTTGCAGGTACCTCTTGGAAAGATGACGCAACGGCATGGCATACATTTTCACCAGAGAATAAAGTTTTTTTTAGTGATTTAAGCGGTAAGATTGGAGGAGAATCATCTTTTATTTATAGTCTTAGCAAACTACTTTGTGGTATAGGGAGTGAATTTTTAGATGACGGAGTTTACTGGTTCAGTAATGCAATAAAGACCTTTGATATCGACTTATCACAAGATAAATCAGGTAATACATTATTTTGTTTGGAAAAATATATGAGAAGGTATCTATTTAAAAACCATGACAAAGTGAGACAAACACCAAGTTTAAGAGCACAGTCAATGATAGTTTTGGACTTTTTAGTAGAACAGTATTCCATTACAGGATACATGCTGAGGGAAGATATCGCTTAAAAATACGAAAGTTCGTTGTTAGAGCAATTGACGAAGTTTTTTAAATTTAGTGGATTTACTTTGAGTACTTGTAAAGGGTTTCTGTCCACAATTGAGCTAAATTGAACGTCCGTTATTTGGGTTTTATTAATAGTGTGAAGAAATAGCGGAATGACTCAAAGTTGCACAGGGAAGTCATAAAATCGAATTAGTGAAATGTCTTTTTTCGTATCACTGCGGCTTTAAGTTATTTCAACACCAATGTCTGTAATGAGCTGAATAGCTGTCCTGTAAAGAGGAAACGTGTAGTAAAACTCAATAATTGATATCAACTTACACTTCTACTTTATTTGGATATGATGAAAGCATCAGCGTGTAGGTTTTCTGAAGATTAATAGTGATCATATTTTTATTTAAATACTGCCTCTCATCAGGGACTATTTTAATTTACTTGTCAATTTCTTCGAGATAAAAGAAAACCCTAGATAAGATATGGATTGCTTCTATGCTGCCGTTGAAATGCGCGATAATCCCGAACTTCGCAATTTGCCTATTGCCGTTGGTGGTAATGGACCGCGTAGTGTCCTTTGTACCTGTAATTATAAAGCGAGAAAATTTGGTGTTCGCTCTGCTATGCCCAATTCAAGAGCAAAGGCGCTCTGCCCTGAGTTGATTATTGTTAATGGTCGCATGTCAGTTTATCAGCAAGTATCGGAGCAAATCAGAGCAATATTTTTACGTTATACCGATCTCATTGAGCCGCTATCACTGGATGAGGCGTACCTCGATGTTACTGACTCAACCTTGTGCTACGGTAGTGCCACTTTAATTGCCAAGCAGATCCGTCGTGATATCTACGACGAACTCCAGCTTACGGCCTCGGCTGGTATTGCCCCTAATAAGTTTTTAGCTAAAATTGCTAGTGATGAAAATAAACCGAATGGCCAGTGTGTGGTAGCCCCAGATAACGTCAGTACTTTCGTTGCTAATTTGCCCTTGCATAAAATTCCAGGAGTTGGCCCGAAAACTAACGAAAAACTAAAAGCCTATGGCTTTGAAAGCTGCGCTGATGTTAGAGCCAGTACTGTCGCAAAACTCCATATGATTGTCGGTAAATTTGCATATGTTTTATATCAACGTAGTTTTGGTATAGATGATAGAGCATTAGAAATCAAACGGCTAAGAAAGTCACTGGCCATTGAAACTACTATGGCAGAAGACCTTGATTCAATTGAACAATGTCAGGCGATACTGCAGAGCTTATTTAGTAAACTTAAGCTGCGTTTGCGTAAGCACCATGATCGCAAGATCAGCAAACAAACGGTCAAAATTAAGTTTGCTGACTTTCAACAAACCACGGTCGATATCCCGTCAAGCGCTTGTCTTGAAGACGTGTTCATTTTTTTGTTAGAAAAAGCTATGACTCGAGCAAACAATCGAAAAGTACGCTTGATCGGGTTATCACTGGGCTTTGCCGAAAAACAAAGTCATGATCAGCAAAGCCAATTAGCGCTATTCTAGCTAAACTCTGCTAATAATGCCGTTCATCAGGCTAACCTCACAAAATACTGTCTAAACAGGTAAAATTAACCTAGATTATAGCTAAGGGCTACAATAGTGTTGGCAGTCATTTAGCGCTGAATTTTGGAGCTCAGGTCATATTTAAATATTGAGGGAAAATTATGTTTAACAAAGCTTTAGTCATCTTGACGCTTTTATTGAGTGCATCAGCCAACGCAGACCCAATGGCTGATGCCAAGATAACTGTGCAGCGAGCTGCTGGTGATGTCTATATGTTGCAAGGGCCCGGTGGCAATATTGGAGTACTAGCCACTAAGCAAGGCTTATTACTGGTTGATGATAAATTTGCCCCGTTAGCTGAAAAAATAGAATCTGCGATGAAAGGTATTGAAGATCACGAGCTTAAATATATTATCAATACCCATTATCATGGCGACCATACTGGCGGAAATGAATTCTTCTCGCATAAAGCGCCGATTTTTGCGCATGAAAATGTCCGCAGCCGATTAAGTAGTAAAGCCGAGCACCAAGCTGACAGCTTGCCGGTTGTCACTTACAAAGATGGTTTAACGATTTATTTAGCGAATGAAGAAATTCAGTTAAGGCATTTACCCGCAGGTCATACTGATGGTGATACTTATGTTTACTTTAAAAATGCTAATGTCTTACACACAGGCGACTTGTTTTTTGAAGTCGGCTTCCCTTATGTCGATATCAACAGTGGTGGCAGTGTTAAAGGCTATTTAGCTAATGTGCGAGATATGCTAACTAATATGCCAGATGATGTGGTGATTATTCCAGGACATGGCAAGTTAAGTGATAAAGCCGGCTTGCTAGCTTTTGCTCAGATGATCGCTTTTAGTATTGATAAAGTCAGTGCAGCACTTGCTGACGGAAAGTCTGAACAGCAAATTATTGCAGAGGGCATGGGTGAAAAATATCAACATTTGTCGTGGGAATTTATTACTGAAGAGAAATGGCTAAAAGCCCTAGTGGCGGATTTAAAGTAAGCGCAGCTTTGCGAAATTATCATTAATTTATTTTAGATTTTGAGGTACACAGAGTTAATGCAAGACAGTAAAAATCTATGGCTAAGTCATTATAACCAAGATGGTTATTTTGTTATTCGAAATTTTTTTAGTGCCGCTGAAATTTCATCATTGCGAGGAGTTATATCAACGTTTCATCAGTTATGGAAAGCTGACAACGAAGTTTTTTACCAAGAAGATGCGTTTAATTCTTCGTTAATTACTGGCAGCCAATACTTAGTGGCTGACGATAGGGTCAAGCTTTTTAACTTTATCAGTTCAAAAAAAATCATGCAGGTGGTCGATACCCTGATACCTGTTAAGCCGGCGTTTATGAATACGCAATTATTTTTTAACCCGGTTAACCCGCAACTAAAACATTTTTGGCATCGAGATTGTCAATATGATCACGACGTTGCAGAGCAAATGCAAGTGATTCATAACACCCAAGTATTACACCTTCGAGTACCTTTATTTAATGAACTCGGTGTTGAACTCGTACCTGGCAGTCATAAACGCTGGGATACAGAAGAAGAATTTAATGTTCGGCAAGAAGAACAGGGTCGGTTGAGTAGTGAAAGTCTGTCTACCGGTAAGAAAATTAGCTTGGCTGCTGGTGATTTGTTAGTTTTTTCAGCAGATATGATCCACCGAGGTTTATACGGTTTAGATAGATTAGCCTTAGATATTTTAGTTTTTGATCCTGCTGCTAATTTAGCAGATTATGTTGATGACGACTGTTTACCTGATAGTGCAATGTTGGCTGAAATTACTGATCCCAGGTTATTTATTAATACCTTAAAGTTAAAGTCACCGGCTTGAGTTCTGCTTACATATTAAGAAACGCTTAGTTATCTGTTCAGTAGTAGCTCAAGCTTAACAATGAGAGTACAACTTTTTATAATCTAGCTTAGCGCATAGCAAGGCGTTTAACTTAAAACGGAAAAACACCGACTGATCGGTGTTTTTAATAGTTAAGCTGTTAATATTAACCAGAGTCGAAAGCTCAGGTTAGATACTAAGCGGCTTTAAAACAGTAAACAGCAAGTTTGTTACCGTCTAAATCGCGCGTATAAGCGGCATAGGCATGTGGAGCCCAATCGCGGGTACCAGGAGCGCCTTCATCAGGACAGCCAGCAGCTAAGGCTGCGGCATGAAAGGCATCAATTGCAGCGCGGTTAGGCGCTTCAAAACTCACTGTACCACCGTTGCCAACACTCGCTGGTTGGCCATTCGCTGGTTTTAAAACAAAAAATGATGGTGCGTCTACGCCCCAGATAGAACCGTTTTCAGCTAAATCGGCAATACGTTTAAGACCGATAGTGCTTAAAACGTTGTCATAGAAAGCGCGTGCTTTATCTAAGTCGTTGGTACCGACAGTTACGTGTGTAAATATGCTCATTTAAATTCTCCGTTGATTAACAATAAATAATTATTTGCTTATCGAGTGAAGTTAAATAACTTCATTTCGTTTCGATGCTAGTATCTTATATACTAATCATGATGAAAATAATCCCAATAAATGGGAAATTACTTTTACCATATGGTAATAATTAGAGAGTAGCTCAAAACAGTAACATTGACGGGTGGAATTATAAAAGCGTAGATAAAAATCAGCTCAGCGGTAAAGCAAGTTTGTATAGTAATGTTTAGGTTAACAAGCTAGTCCATTTTACGATAACGCCGGCATCAAAAACGGGGCTTAATACTAATAGTAAGTTAAGCATCCCCTGTTCATATATACGAGTACTTAGGTTTTGTCTGAAACTCAAAAACTGCGCACTTAGCTCCGATTGATAATTTATCACTTAAGCGAGCACCCTACCTTGGTTTAATTCGTCCGCACTAAGCAAAGAGGCAAACTGAGTAAAGGAGTGATAAATTACCTTAATTGTTCGGCAAAATAATCTACTAGTAATCTGATTTTAGGTGATAAATGGCGGTTTTGCGGATAAATCGCCCAGATCCCTTCATCAGGTACACGATAATTATCTAATAAGGAGATCAAAGCGCCACTTTCTATGTGATGCTGAACATAATAATCAGGTAGCTGTACTATTCCTAAGCCCTTTAAAGCTGCATCAACCAAGCCAAGACCGTTGTTATAACGCAGTCTGCCAGTAACGCGAATGTTTTTTTCTCTACCGGTCTCTTGAAAATGCCAATAATCTAGGGTCCCCAACAGACAACTGTGACTATTAAGCTCAGATAAAGAATGGGGAATACCATGCTGCTTTAAATAAGCAGGTGAAGCGCAGACATGATTGGTACGTTTACTTAGTTTCTTAGCCATCATGGACGAGTCATTTAGCTTGCCAAGACGTATGGCTAAATCATAACCACCTTCTACTAGGTCAATCTGTTGATTGCTAAGGTATGCAGTCACTTCTATATCACTGTATTGCTGCATGAAGTTATTCACCAAGGGTAATATTTGCTGTTCGCCATAGGTGACAGGTGCGGTAAGTTTGATTTTCCCTTGCGGTTTAGATTGTAAGTTTGTTATGGCCCGTTCTGCAGCATCTAAGCCATCTAATACGCCGCGACAGTGCTGATAAAAAATTCGCCCCTCTTCAGTTAACGAGACTTTTCGAGTAGTGCGGTAAAATAATTTTATATTTAGCCGTTTTTCTAAAGCACTTATCTGGCGGCTGACTTGAGCAGTAGATATCGCCATTTTTTTTGAGGCGAGGGTAAAGCTCTCGTTCTCGGCGACGTAGACAAATTCGCTAATGCCTTCCCATTGCATGATTGTTACCTATTGGGATTAGTAATTCTTTAAAATACCATATTGTAATGATATGGGAAACAAATAAAAGATTTGCTTAGCATACAACTTTACTTGGCTTTCTAACTGCAGGGCAATTGAAAAAGGAGACCTTAGGGGAGCACAAAGGTAGGGGAATAGGGCATGCTGGAAGAGCTAATCGGTTAATATCGCACTATGACAACTGATAAGTAATATGGCCAGCGCGATCATCTAGAAAGATTTACGCTGGCCATTTTCATATGATTACCCTTATCTGCGGCTAAAAGCTAATGCAGATTGGTAATAATTAAAGCTTGTTAAAACACCTAAAGTTGTATTATAAACTCGGCGGTGTGCCTTCAGCGTTAGACAATACCGCATCGATTTGTACCAGAGCGTCCATAGGGATAGCTGAAACACCTAAGGTTGTTCTTGCCGGTAATGTGCTGTTAAAAAATGTGCGGTAAATTTCGTTTACCGCGGTAATATCGGCGATATTTTTCAGCTGGATATTAACCTTAACAACATCGTCCATCTCATGACCTATGCTCTCGACAATTGCCTTGATATTACTTAAACATTGACCCGCTTGCTCTTTGGCACTTCCTGCTATCAAGTTACCTGTTTTGGCATCAAGGGGTAACTGGCCTGAAATGTGATTATAATGAGAAAATGCCACGGTTTGTGTCGATAAAGCACACTTAGGCGCATTTGGCGTATTATTAGCTCTGATCACAATACCATGTCTGTCTTCTACAGCCTGTGGCGGTGTACCATCGCCGTGTGAGACCACAGCGTCAATTTGTACCAAAGCGCCCATAGGTAGCTCTGATACGAATACCGTTGTCCGGGCCGGCAGATAAGCTAAAGTTCTCGCAATAGCGGAATCGGGAAAAAATGTGCTATAGACTTCGTTAACGGCGTCGATATCTGCTGGATTTTTTAGGAAAAGGTTTATTTTAACAATATCATCAAACGGCACGTCAATGCTTGCTAAAATGGCCTTGATATTCATTAAGCACTGCTTAGCTTGTGCTTTGATACCACCTGCTACCATTTTACCTGTTTGAGCATCTATCGGTAATTGCGCGGAAATATTATTGTAATGAGAAAACGCAACCGTATGTGTCGATAGCGAACATTTTGGTGCATCTTCCGTGTTTTTGGCGAGTTTTATCAGCTCGCAAGGCGTTTGTGGCGCAGTCCCTTCACCGTTTGAAATAACCGCGTCAATTTGTACTAAAGCACCATCGAGCGGTAACGCTGCCACGGCGACTGCGGTACGTGTCGGTAGGTGATTTTGAAAAAATGTTGCATAAACAGCGTTTACCGCATCAATGTCTGCAATATTTTGCAGATAAACATTAACTTTAACGACATCATCCATACTGTGATCAACACTTTCTACAATGGCTTTAATGTTTGAAAGGCACTGCGTTGCTTGTGCTGTTACATCACCGGTAACGATATTACCGGTTTTAGCATCGACAGGTAATTGCGCTGAAATATTGTTGTAATGAGAAAATGCCACCGTTTGTGTTGATACTGCACTTTTAGGTGCTTTATCTGTGTTTCTCGAGAGCTTGATAATTTTGCCACTCATTTTGATGTTTCTCCTATTTGAGATACTTGTATGTGGATTGACCTTTGACCACGATTGAAATGAATCTTAGCTTATGTCAAAGATATTGTTATCGCAGGCTAACCGACTGTTGTTCGGTAGCCTGCGATTTGTCGATAAGGGCAAATATTGCTAGCAAAAAACCTAACCATGGCAGCTAGCCTAGTTAGATTTCAGTAACAGTAATCGCTGTTTTTTCGATAATTAAGTTGCCCTTATGGGGGAGTTAGTTTTTTCTGAGCTATCAGCTATCAGCTATCAGCTATCAGCTATCAGCTATCAGCTATCAGCTATCAGCTATCAGCTATCAGCTATCAGCTATCAGCTATCAGCTATCAACTGTCAGTTATCAGTTTAGCCAGCAGCTAATACACCGCCAATTACTGCAACTACACCACCTAGGGCTCGGCTGAAGCGGTTATCTGCGTTTTGCATTAGTGTGCCTAAACCACGACCAATAAAGGTAATCGCTAATGTGGCGATGACAAAGCCAGCCATGTAGCCAAGTAAGCTGCTACCTGCGGCCATTTCAGTGCCATGAGCGTAACCGTGCGTCACCATAAACATAACAACTAAAGTACCACCGACAGCGGTAGGAAGCTTAGTCATAGTGGCAATTAATATACCGGCCAGTAATACCGACATCGCGATGCCCATTTCAATGCCAGCTAAGTTTAGACCGCCCCAAGCAAGTGTTGCGCCTAGTACCATGCCGCCAACCACAAATAATGGCGTACTGCGTTTCATTACTGCGCTTTGGCGGATGCTCCAAAAGCCGATGGCCGCCATGGCGAGCAGGTGATCAAGGCCCATCATTGGGTGCAACAAACCACTGAGGAAATTGCTTTGTACGTCTGCGCCATGACCAGGGTGAGCTAAAGCTGCAGTTGCCGTTAGCATTAGGCCTACAGACATCAATAATTTAGTGATTGCTTTCATGGTGTTCTCCATTTATTTATTCATTTACTATGAGGTTATTTTACTGTTATTTATTTATCGAGCGAAATTGACTTAGGCCGTGCAGCTCATTTTTTCAGGTCTGCGCTCAGGTAACATACCCTGTTTTAAGATGAAACTGATGATTTCTTCTAAGCCGACACCGTCGTATAGGTTGGCAAAAACAAACGGGCGCTCGCCGCGCATTTTTTTCGAGTCTCGCTCCATTACATCTAGCGAGGCGTGAACGTATTCCGCGATATCGATTTTGTTGATGATCAGTAAGTCGGATTTGGTAATACCTGGGCCGCCTTTACGTGGGATCTTGTCACCCGCTGAGACGTCAATTACATACAGCGTAAGATCGGATAACTCAGGGCTAAAGGTCGCCGATAAGTTATCACCGCCGGATTCAACTAACACCAACTCTAGTTTTGGGTGGCGCGCCTGTAAATCGTCAATCGCGGCCAAGTTCATCGAGGCATCTTCGCGAATAGCCGTATGCGGGCAACCACCGGTTTCTACGCCCAAAATGCGGTCAGCGGGCAGGGCATCGTGCTTGAGGAGAAAGTCGGCATCCTCGCGAGTATAAATGTCGTTAGTGACCACCGCGATGTCGTAGTGATCTTTTAGCGCTTTACATAATTGGCGTAACAAGGCTGTTTTGCCGGAGCCAACCGGCCCGCCAACGCCTATTCGTAAACAATGTGTCATGGTAATCTTCCTTCTGTAAAATTTAAGCCTATTAGCTACGAAATAATCTTGAGTATTGGGTTTCATGCTGAGCACTAGCAAGTGCTAAGCCAGGTAAAATTGGACCTAGTTGCTCGTCAGATAATGTCAGCGCTGCTTCAACGGCATCGACCAGTTTTGGCCGTAGCTGTTCGGTTAAACGTTGTGCGGCCGTATGTCCTAATGGCATAGCTTTACACGCTACCGAGAGTTGGTTTTCTAACCAACCCCAAGCAAAGCCGAGCAAGCTTTGACGTACCGGCACTAGCCGTTGGTGTGCGGCCCAGGCGAACACAGTGACATAACCGGGCTCTTCTGGCAGCAAAGCGTGCCCCTGATTTGTTTGTGGTTGCAAAGCTAAGCTAGTGAGCAAACGCATTAACGCCAAACCTAACCGTGTATCCTCGTCGCTAAGTTCGGCGGTTTCGCGGTTGGCGTGTAACCAGTCATTCCAGTATGCCAGGCCATTGTTATCACCCTTGGCCCAGCAGTTTTGTAACCGCGCCAGTACCGGTAACTCACACCGACTTAGGCCATCGTCAAGCACACCTTCGAGCCACTGACCCAGTTCCTGTTCATTGCGCACCCAGCCTAGCTCTAGCGCGCTTTCTAAACCCTGTGACCAAGCAAATGCACCGATAGGAAGTGCAGGACTAATGAGTTGCATCAGTCCCAACAACGCCAGATCGTTGATCACCGTTGGCTGTCCGTTAGTGTGCATGGTCATGTTCATCAGCATGAGAGTGCTCATGGGCATGGCTGTGAGAATGTTCACGACCAGCATGGGCATAAGCACCAGATTCTGGATCAAATGGCGCTTGATGGTTACTCAGGGTTGCGCCCAACAGTACTGCTAGCTCTTCCAATACGTGATCTGGTGGGAAACGCACCCAGTGTCGACCGTCAGCATCTACGCCAATGGCGAGAGAAACATGGCGGTTACCCAAGTGGTAGCACAATCGAGCCAACGGTAAACCGTTGTCAATATATGCCGTGGTGACGGGCTCATCGGCAGCACAAATACGGATCACTTCTCCGCTACTAGCGCGCAGTAGGTCACCATGGCGCAAGACTGGGCCGCGGTCGAGGAATAAACCCACCTCGAGGCCGCCGTCGGTGACAGCTCGTAAGCGCCCACGAATACGGAGTTCGTACGCTAAGGTCAGAGTGTCGTGCACATCGGCCTGAACGTTGCCGTCGATTCTCTGTGTTAATTCAAGCATCTTTAAGTCCTTACAACAGTTTAAAACAAGTGATAACGCTGAGTTAATGGTAACTCAGTCGATGGTTCACAGGTCAGTAACACCCCATCGGCGTGTACTTCATAGGTTTGAGGGTCGACAGTAAGCTCAGGGCAAGCATCGTTTAGCTTCATATCGCTCTTGCGCATCTGTCGGACATTTTTAACCGCCACCAGTTGACTTTTAAGCCCTAGCTTCTCTTCCAAACCTGTGTTCATCGAGGCTTGACTTACAAAGGTCATCCGCGTTGCGGCTGCTGCTCTGCCTAAAGCTCCGAACATGCGACGGTAATGTACAGGTTGTGGTGTGGAAATGGCCGCGTTAGGGTCGCCCATCGCTGCTCCGGCGATCATACCGCCTTTGACAATAATTGCGGGCTTAACGCCAAAGAACACCGGATCCCATAAGACCAAATCCGCTAATTTCCCTACTTCAATTGAGCCAACTTCATGGCCAATACCATGGGTAATTGCCGGGTTGATGGTGTATTTTGCAATGTAACGCTTAGCGCGGAAGTTATCGGTGCCACGTGCTTCATCTTCGGGTAACAGACCACGTTGCAAGCGCATTTTGTGAGCAGTTTGCCAAGTGCGGCAGACCACTTCACCAATTCGTCCCATAGCTTGAGAGTCAGAAGACATCATCGAAATCACACCCATGTCGTGCAGGATGTCTTCGGCAGCGATAGTTTCGCGGCGGATACGCGAATCAGCAAAAGCCACGTCTTCCGGAATATTTGGGTCGAGGTGATGACATTCCATCAACATATCAAGGTGTTCATCGATGGTGTTAATGGTGTACGGCCGCGTCGGGTTAGTAGACGAGGGCAATACATTAGGCATAGCACAGGCGACGATAATATCAGGCGCATGACCACCACCGGCACCTTCGGTGTGATAAGTGTGAATACAACGGTCTTTGAATGCGGCTATGGTGTCTTGGACAAAACCGCCTTCATTTAGACTATCGGCGTGAATAGCAATTTGGATATCATAACGGTCGGCGACATCCAGTGCGTTACTAATCGCGGCGGGTGTTGCGCCCCAATCTTCGTGAATTTTCAGGCTCATCGCACCGGCTTTAACTTGTTGCTCGAGCGCTTCAGGTGTACTGGCGCTACCTTTACCGAGAAAACCAATATTGATCGGTAAATCATCGACAGCCTGCATCATTTTACCCAAGTGCCAAGGACCTGGCGTGTGTGTAGTTGCAACTGAGCCAGTAGCTGGACCGGTGCCACCGCCAATCATAGTGGTGAGACCACTCATTAGCGCTTCATCAACTTGTTGAGGGCAAATGTAATGGACATGGGTATCGATGCCGCCAGCGGTAAGGATTTTGCCTTCACCGGCGATAATTTCGGTTCCTGGGCCGATGACAATGTCGATATCAGGTTGGGTATCTGGGTTGCCCGCTTTACCTATAGCGGCGATGCGGCCGTTTTTCAAACCGACATCAGCTTTCACTATGCCCCACCAGTCAATAATAATGGCGTTGGTAATAACTGTATCCATCACGGCATCATCACAGCGTTGACTTTGGCCCATGCCATCACGAATAACTTTACCACCGCCGAAAACAACTTCTTCACCGTAATGGGTATGATCGTGTTCTATTTCTATCCACAATTCAGTATCGCCTAAGCGGATCCTGTCACCAGTAGTGGGGCCATACATATCGGCATAAGCTTGACGAGAAATCTTCATGATACGTCCTCCTGTTTGGGCTTTTTATCTATTGGGCCCATGACGTCACCGTGAAAACCGTACAGTCGGCGCAAGCCAGCATACGGAATTAATGACACTTCGCGGCTTTGGCCTGGCTCGAAACGAATCGATAAGCCGGCCGCGATAGCTAAACGATAGCCGTAAGCCTGTTCACGATCAAAACGTAGCGCGTGATTGGTTTCGGCAAAATGATAGTGGGAACCGACTTGTACTGCGCGGTCACCTGTATTGGCAACATTGATGGAGATAGTCTTGCGACCTACGCACAATGCAATGTCACCGCTTTGCAGTTGATATTCACCAGGGATCATGGCAGCCTCCTCAGACAATCGGGTTGTGAACGGTGACCAGCTTGGTACCGTCAGGAAAAGTGGCTTCGACCTGTATCGATTCGACCATCTCGGCAATGCCGTCCATGACGTCGTCTCGGGTCAAAATTTCACGACCAGCGCTCATCATCTCGGCCACAGTGCGGCCTTCACGAGCACCTTCCATAATGGTACAACTGATCAAGGCTATGGATTCAGGGTAATTCAGTTTTAGCCCTTTGGCCTTGCGTCGTTCTGCCAGTAACCCGGCTGTAAATAGCATTAATTTATCTTTATCTCTTGGTGTCAATTCCATCGCTAACTCCTTTGTTTTCGATGTCACTTTGTTGATAACCATTGTTTTATAGACACAGGCAATACTTGCCAACGTCTAGGGCAACGGCGTGAAAAATTAGATTCGTCATGTCCTCAGCATCGAGGACTTTCGGTGTTCAGTTAACAGCTCTCCAGTAAATAACTATTAGTTTGTATTTTTACTGTTGATACCATCGATACTCAGTAGTAATCGATATAATTTGTTAATAACCTATGCGGTGATGCCTTAGGTTTTTCTTGCTACAGTCAGGAGAGGCCTGAGCTGTAAAATTAGGTCAGCCAAATGCGCGGCACAGTGGCCTGTTGTCCGGTGAGTCGCGGACGAAGAATGTCCCTGGCTTGTTGAAATAAATCCCAAACTTGATTTCGCTCGTGACCGAGATAACGTAAAAGTAATACACCACGCCTAAAGGTTACCGCCCAATGATTGGCCGAGGGTAAGTGCTCGCGTAGTGCTGTTATAGCTTCCATCGGATTATCCAGACCAACCGTCCATAAAGTAGCGTGTACTGTTGTGCCACCTTGGCCCCATTTACCATTAAACCGGCGATGGTTAGGGTCTAAAGCTTGACGTTCTAGCCATAACGGTCGGCCATTACGGCTGAGCTGAAAGCGCTGTTCAAGTTTGCCGCTAATAAATGGCAGCTCGCTAGCGGGCCGTCCTAAGCAGAGAATTTCCCAGCCTAAGCACTTGGCATGCTCAGCCAATTCAATATTAAAATTTTGTACGCCAACAGAGCCGTCAAAAGCAAGCGACTCTTGAGGGAGCCATTCTAAGGTGGCACCGTCAGCAACTTTTAGATTGGTGCTCTGGCTCCATGCGACCCCATGACTGTCGGCTTTATAGAGTTTATTAGCCGCAGGTGTAGTGAGCAATGTATGAGCATTTTTTGCCACGTTGACGTCTATATTAAGCGCATCACCACTGACTAAACCTCCAGGTGGGTGCAATATATAGACATGACAACAACCTTCGCGGCCTTCAGGATAAAAAGGTCGTTGCACACGTAAAGGCCCATAATGGCGGGCAATGTTCATGCGAGTAATGTTAGTGTTGCTGTTACTATTAGAGTGGGCGTCAAAACCTAAGGTTAAATAAGCTGCCCAGTGGCGGCTGGCATCAAAACGATGTCCGGAGTCCGCAACGACCCGTTGATTTACGGGTAAGTCAGAAAAAGTCGTCATTCAAAAAAACACCTATTTTTAAACCCTACGTGACATCCTTTACTATTATTTCCATTATTTTTTTTGAAATGAGGGCTGTGGGCACAAATATAACAGTACGGTCTATAACTTTCAACTGGGAAATGGTAAAAAAATCAAACTGCTACTAATTTTTATCCTTGCGATGCAAAAACCTTACATTGCCGTCACAAATGGCCTAAATCATTGTTTAATTAATAAACGCTTTTTCAGTTTTAATCAGTATAGTTAAGTCGCAAGGTTTAGCCAGTATGTTTATGAATTTACAAGTGATAGTGACGTGCTTATTGTTTAACTAAGCTTTTGAAGGTAACTGTGGTAAAGCTTTGCTTGAATAAATTGTTATGTATAAAAAAACTCATGGTTGCGGTTTTTGATTTCAAATGAGTATTAAATCATTGCTGTGAGCGTAACTTTAAGGTTGAGCTATTAACATCATAAATTAGCACTCGTTGGTAAGCCGGCATTAAGCCCCAACCCGTGATCAAGTTTAGGTCAATATCGATTATATTGACTCACAATTTTCAACCCATTGTGGCGTTATTATTAACTAAGATGCGCTCACCGTAGCCTGCCAGTCTGCGCCAATATTTGATAGGAAAACTGCTTGTTGTACAATCGAGTTGTCGGCAAAATTTGTGCTAAAGGCTAGCGTATCAGCAGAGCTAGGAATTTGACTTAAGTTGATAATATTCACGGCAATGGTATGAGTTGCTGGTTGCAAAAATTCATTGCTAAAGGCTACCGATGAAACCGAAGTAATGATACTAAATACTGCTGCTGTTTCATTTGAACCGCCACATACTTGTAAAAATAGTAGACTAAATAAAATAATCAAAATTAAACACAAGTTGTTAATTTTTCTCGTTATACAGGTCCCTGTTTTTTATTAACAGCTAGCACTTACCTTTTAAATTGCTAGTACATCGCCTTTGTTGATCATAGTAAGTAAAGTTTGCGCGATCATTAACCTAATGTAAAAGCTTATCATTGAGGTTACGAACTGTTTACCTGTTGTGAAAACGACAAAAAGTTAACGGTGGTTGTTTATGCTTGTATTACAGGTAAGATATTGTGCAAATTAGCGCATAATTTACTATGCACCTTTGAATAATTTACCTTTAATAAAACGATTTTGCATACCGCCATTGATTTGCTATTTCGTCCAGAGCACTTCCGCCAAGAGTTACTACAAAAACTCAGTTTATGTGATTATAGCAGTGATGAAATAATGTCAGTTCTAGCCTATCTCATGGCAAAAGGTTATTTAAGTGAGGAGCGCTTTGCTGACAGTGTTTTTAGAAGCCAAGTCGCTAAAGGATATGGTTGGTGCTATATAAAAAATGGATTGCAGGAAAAGGGCGTTGTGGCAAATTTGTACAAAATGTACCAATAAATTATCAAATAGATTGGTATCTTCAAGCAGAGCTTGCGTATAATAAGCACTTTGGTGCGTCCCTAATAAAAGATCAAAAAGATAAGGCGAAAAGAGTAGGCTTTATACAACAACGTGGTTTCTCAACAGATGAGGTCATGACACTATTACACGCGTAAACAGAGTTAATTTTTCGAAAAGTTGGAAATTCAAATGATTGAGACTAGTGCCCAATTGCGTCAGGCATTTTTAGATTTTTATGCAGCTAAGCAGCACCAAATAGTTGCTAGTAGCTCGCTCGTTCCTGGGAACGATGCGACCTTATTATTCACTAACGCCGGTATGGTGCCATTTAAAGATGTCTTTCTTGGTACAGATGCTCGCAGTTATACCCGAGCGACGTCATCACAACGTTGTGTGCGAGCCGGTGGTAAACATAATGATTTAGAAAATGTTGGTTACACCGCCCGTCATCATACCTTTTTTGAAATGCTCGGCAACTTTAGTTTTGGTGATTACTTCAAAGAAGAGGCGATAAGCTATGCATGGGAATTTTTAACCACAGTATTAGGCTTACCGAAAGAGAAGTTATTAGTCACCGTTTATGAAAGCGACGATGAAGCCTACAATTACTGGTTAAATGACATTGGCGTACCGGCTGAAAAAATTATTCGTATCGGCGATAAGTCCGCCGATAAAAAATACGAATCAGATAATTTTTGGTCAATGGGTGATACAGGTCCATGTGGTCCTTGCTCAGAAATATTCTATGATCACGGTGCAGATATTTTCGGTGGTCCTCCCGGCTCTCTGGATGAAGATGGCGATCGCTTTATCGAAATTTGGAATTTGGTCTTTATGCAATACAACCGTCACGCTGACGGTACCATGGAAAACTTACCTAAACCGTCGGTTGATACCGGTATGGGGTTAGAGCGAATTTCCGCGATTATGCAAGGTGTACATAGCAATTACGAGATTGATATTTTCCAAGGTTTAATTCGTGACACCGCTAAGTTACTCGACTGTGACGACCTTGAGCATAAGTCATTGCGGGTTATCGCCGATCATATCCGTTCATGTAGTTTTCTAATTACCGATGGTGTGATGCCATCCAATGAAGGGCGTGGTTATGTGTTACGTCGCATTATTCGCCGCGCTGTCCGTCATGGTCATAAATTAGAAGCAAAATCATTTTTCTTCCATAAACTGGTCGCTTCACTTGCTGAGCAAATGGGCCAAGCTTATCCTGAGCTTATCCAACAGCAGGCGATTATCGAAAAGATTTTACGCATTGAAGAAGAGCAATTTGGTCGCACGCTGGATAGAGGTATGGCATTACTCGAAGATATTCTCGCTGAGCTTAAAGGCGACACCATTGCGGGTGACGATGTTTTTAAATTGTATGATACCTACGGGTTTCCGGCAGATTTAACGGCAGATATTGCTCGTGAGCGCGACATTAGTATTGATCATGAAGGTTTTGATGTAGCTATGGCTGAGCAGCGCGTTCGAGCGCAAAAAGCTAGCCAGTTTGGCACTGACTATAACGAAACCCTTAAGTCCGAGCATCGCACTGAGTTTAACGGCTATACCCGCAAGGAAATGTCTTCTACGGTAGTTGAACTCTTTAACAATGAATCGACTGTAAAAGAGTTAAGTGCTGGCGAAAGTGGCCTTGTCGTGCTAGATAAAACACCGTTTTATGCTGAGTCTGGCGGACAGGTCGGTGATAGCGGGTTACTACATATAGGTGATGGTACGTTTGAAGTTACCGATACCTTTAAATTAGGTAATGCTTTTGCCCATAAAGGGATTGCGCATCACAACATCGGTTTGAACCAAATTGTTAAAGCACAAATTAATACTGAACGTCGTGCAGCGATTGTTAAAAACCATACCGCGACTCATATATTACACGCCAGTCTTCGCAAAGTATTAGGCGAACATGTCACGCAAAAAGGCTCATTGTGTGATGCCGAAAAACTGCGTTTTGATTTTTCGCATTTTGAAGCGGTGACTCGTGATGAGTTAACTACCATTGAAAATATGGTGAATGAACAAATTCGCAGTAATTTAGCGCGCGAAACCAATTTGATGCAAATTGATGAAGCAAAAGAAAAAGGCGCAATGGCGCTATTTGGTGAAAAGTACGACGATGAAGTGCGAGTCGTGACCTTAGGGGATTTCTCTACAGAACTTTGTGGCGGTGTGCATGTTGAGCGTACTGGCGATATTGGGCTATTTAAAATTGTTTCTGAATCAGGTATTGCTGCGGGTGTGCGTAGAATAGAAGCGGTAACCGGTGAGGCAGCATTAAACTATTTTGCTGAACAGGAGCAAACGCTCAACGCCATTGCAGCACTGGTGAAAGCAGACCCAGTTAATGTTGCCAGTAAAGTGGAACAAGTTATTTTACGCAATAAGCAGTTAGAAAAAGAAATTGCCCAATACAAGCAACAACTGGCGAGTCAAGCCGGTGCTGACCTAGTCGGTCAGGCTATCGACTTTAACGGCGTGAAAGCGTTAGTCGCTCATTTAGATGGCGTTGAAGCTAAATCATTGCGTGGCATGGTGGATGACCTGAAAAATAAAATGGGCTCAGCGATTATTTTATTAGCGACTGCAAACGATAATAAAGTCAGCTTAATTGCTGGTGTCACTAAAGACTTAGTCGCTCAGGTAAAATCTGGCGAGTTAGTGAATATTGCCGCTCAAGAAGTCGGTGGCAAAGGTGGAGGACGTCCAGATATGGCCCAAGCCGGCGGTAGTCAACCAGAGAACATTGCCGCGGCCTTAACGGCGGCAGAAAACTGGTTAAAAGATAAGTTGAGCTAAATCTACTCAAGTTAAAATAATTTAAGGGTTTTTAGTCTAATGCCAGTCAGTTAAGTTGACTGGCATTTTTCTTATTGGGGCATTCTGCGAGTTCTTTTCTTTATGTGGCATGGTGTACATAAAGTGCAATGAACATATATTTTAATAATTAATTTTAACCGCGAATTTTTTATCTAGTTTTAAGGTCTGCTTGTTAATAAAGTGTAAAGGTAAGGCTTTTATTTTTATTTTTTGATAAAAACTTACTTAAATTTACAAAAAACTACCTATATAGTGTTTATTGTTTCAACAAGGTTGTTAAAATGTATACTAATGATTGCAGTTGCATTTTACTATTGCACTTACAAGTTTTCTGTTAAACACTGAAAATTCAACATTGTTGATGGAATCAGCGATGTTTGGTAAGTATTTTAGGAACTTATTGTGATCTTTAGTGCACTTTTGCAAAAATTAGACTAAATTTAATTTGTTACTAGCTTATATATATTTAGTGGATCTCGTTTTTAAACATAAAGGAAATTAAGATGTTAATATTAACTCGCCGAGTTGGTGAAACGTTGATGATCGGGGACGACGTCACAGTGACAGTGTTAGGGGTGAAAGGCAACCAAGTGCGTATTGGTGTTAATGCGCCAAAGGAAGTGTCAGTTCATCGTGAAGAAATATATATGAGAATACAGTCTGAAAAAGGCGAGGCTGACCCCTCAGAGAATTAATTCTAATAATACTCACCTTATTAAAGCCGACAGTAGTCGGCTTTTTTGATCCGACAATAAAATTTATGTTGCTTTTTTTACGACATTTTTATTGATTAATGTTTGAAAAATGAGCGTGTTGTTTGAATTCTCAACAAACAGTCAAAAAATAGGAATAAATGCGGAAAAAAGTTTGACTTATTTTTATAATCCCTTATTATTCGCACCCATTGGAGAGGTGGCCGAGTGGCCGAAGGCGCTCCCCTGCTAAGGGAGTATCTGGTTTATCCCGGATCGAGGGTTCGAATCCCTCCCTCTCCGCCATTCTTTTAGATTGGCATCGTTTGAACTGCGATATTGAAAAAGTTCATTATGAATGTAGATAGTGTTGACTAGGTCGTTTACCTAAGTAAATATTATTCAGTTCGTTATCTCTTAAACTAGAGATATAAATAACAGGTTTAAATGAGGACGCGTAGCTCAGCTGGATAGAGTACCTGGCTACGAACCAGGCGGTCGCAGGTTCGACTCCTGCCGCGTCCGCCACTTTCTTTAAGTGGCTAAATATAAAAGAGTAGCTAGTATTAAAGCTAATTAAAAAATAAATATATGACTTATATTAAGTAGTAATTTAGTATTAGTCTATCTTGAATCAAGATATAAAATAACGATTGACCGCGGACGCGTAGCTCAGCTGGATAGAGTACCTGGCTACGAACCAGGCGGTCGCAGGTTCGACTCCTGCCGCGTCCGCCACATTGAAAAAACCAGTCTTATGACTGGTTTTTTTTCGTCTGTAATTTGTTGTAGAACTTAATGCTATTAATTTCAATGACTTATTTTCCACTTGTGCTATGAAGCTAGAAGATGGCTGGTACGGTGAATGGCATTAATCTTTATCTTGCACTTGGTTGTACAGAATGAGGAGCGTTTAGCAAAGGTAGAGATACCTCGGCCTATATCGCTGAAACACCGATACAATATTCATCGGCAGGAACAGTCAAATTAAGCTCGATAGGAAAATATACTCATAAAATAGCCTTTAAAGGTGCCAGCTTATTTGTGGTGCGATGGCAACCATACGTCACGTAGTCAAATGAGAGGCCAAAAGCCCAAAAGAGCTTAGGCTTAAGGCATTAATAGAGCGTCGAGGTAAATAATGTGCGGCGGTCGCGTTAGCGAATAAAACAGTGAAAACAACTTTCGCCATACTGACACAAGGCACAGAGTACAAAGCAGGGTCATTAATTTCATTAAATAACGTTTTTGCTGCTGGCAGGGGAGTCCACATTAGCCAGCTATTGCTCAATCGAGCGCTTTGCCCTGATTTATTTTTCCTACGTACAACAAGATCAAAAACTTAATAAAACTAATAGTAAATGCCCCCGCTTGCTCCTAATTCACATCCTTCGTTACCCGTTATAATTTCCAGTATTAAATTAACATTTTTGCGTTAAATTTTAACAAGTATACTTGTTAAATAAAGCGCAATAGCGTACTTTTTGAGCAGCTCAAGTTGACTGCTTGGTTATGTTATTAAATATTGAATATTGTATATCATATTGTTTTTTCTTCTTATAATAGCCGCTATTCATGAGTTTGATATTGTATACAATGTGTTTGATATATCATTATTGCATACCTGGATGACGAAAGGTTATTGAATATAGCTTGTTTTTTGTACGAAACTCGCTTGACTTTGTTTTTTTTACCCAAATTGTAAAAATGTGTTTGCTTTTTACACATTGGAGTGATTATTCTAATTATATAAAAATTACTTGAGAGTAAAAAATGGAAAATCTTCAAGCGCTCTTTATTGAGGCCGGCACACTAATGTTAGCCGGAATGGTATTTGTTTTTGCCTTTTTAGGCTTATTGATTGTTTTTATCAATGTTGTACTAGTTAAATTGGCAAAAAAATATCCTGATGCCATTGTTAAAAGCAGATCTTCAAGTAAAAGAAATAATAAAAAATCAGACGGTAACAGTGTCTCACCGGCAGTGGTGGCAGCAATCTCTTCTGCTGTTACACAATATCGTCAACAACACTCTACAGAGAAATAGGATATCACCATGACCAAGCCCCTTGGAATAACTGAAGTTGTACTGCGCGACGGCCATCAATCATTACTAGCCACACGATTACGTTTAGAGGATATGCTACCTATTGCTGCTAAAATGGATGAGATTGGTTATTGGTCGATTGAATCATGGGGTGGAGCAACCTTTGATTCATGCATTCGTTATTTAGGGGAAGATCCTTGGGAGCGCATTCGTGCGCTTAAAAAAGCGATGCCGAAAACCAAGCAACAAATGTTGTTTCGTGGGCAAAATATTTTAGGTTATCGTCATTACGCTGATGATGTGGTCGAGAAGTTTGTTGAGCGTGCACACGTTAATGGTATTGATGTTTTTAGGATCTTTGATGCTATGAACGATGTACGTAATTTACAAACATCGATTAAAGCAGCGGTTAAGGTTGGAGCGCACGCACAAGGCACATTAAGTTATACCGAGAGCCCAGTTCATACCCTTGAAGGCTGGCTTACTATGGCTAAGCAGCTGGAAGATATGGGGGCACACTCGCTATGTATTAAAGATATGGCAGGTTTATTAAAGCCATATGATGCTGCAGAGCTGATTGGTCGCTTAAAAGAGACAGTAGCGTTGCCAATTGCCTTGCATTGTCATGCAACCACAGGGTTAAGCATTGCGACACATATGAAAGCGATTGATGCTGATATTGACGTCATAGACACGTCGATTTCATCTATGAGTATGACGTATGGCCATTCACCTACAGAGACCATTGTCTCGATTGTGGAAGGTACACAACGTGATACTGGTTTAGATATGGTGAAGCTAGCCGAAGTTGCCACTTACTTTCGAGAAGTTCGGGAAAAATATGCACAATTTGAAGGCAGTTTACGTGGTATAGATGCTCGTATTTTGTTAGCGCAAGTACCTGGCGGCATGCTAACCAACATGGAAAGCCAATTAAAAGAACAAGGCGCGGCCGATAAGTTGGATGTAGTATTAACAGAGATCCCGAAAGTGCGTAAAGATCTTGGCTATATTCCGCTGGTAACGCCGACTTCGCAAATTGTTGGCACGCAAGCGGTGTTAAACGTGCTAACTGGTGAACGTTATAAATCAATTACCAAAGAAACGGCCGGGGTGCTAAAAGGCGAATATGGCAAAACTGCCGCTGCCGTTAACTCTGAGTTACAAATGCGAGTTCTCGATGGGAAAGAAGCGATCACTTGTCGCCCAGCCGACTTACTTGACCCTGAAATGGATAAACTATCAGTTGAGTTACAACAAATTGCGGATGAAAAAAATATTACTTTAGCTGAGGATACTATCGATGATGTTTTAACCTACGCATTATTTCCACAAATTGGTTTGAAGTTTTTATCGAACCGCAATAATCCCGATGCCTTTGAACCGGCTCCAACTAAAGCATCAGCGCTTGCGGCTTCAGCGCAAGCAGCTGTTGCTAACTCAGCAAACACTGGACCAGAGAGCTATGCGGTCAGTGTCGATGGCCAAGTCTATGATGTGGTGGTTGCCCCAGGCGGTTCAATAGAGAATATTCAAACCACTAAGAAAACACCTAAGGCTGCAAAACCATCGGGCGGCGAAGCTTTAAAAGCGCCGTTAGCGGGTAATATTTTTAAAGTGTTAGTTAATGAAGGTGATGAAGTAGAAGAAGGTGAAGTTGTGCTCATCATGGAAGCGATGAAAATGGAAACTGAAATTCGTGCGACTAAAGCCGGAGAAATTGCAGTTATCCACACCAGAGAAGGTGACTCAGTTGCTGTTGGTGATACATTGCTAAGCTTGGTATAGGAAACCTCATGGAATCATTAAAAGTATTGTGGATGTCCACAGGCCTTGCAAACTTTGAATTAGGCCAAGTGATCATGATGTTAGTGGGGGGAGGGTTACTTTATCTCGCTATTGCACGTAACTTTGAACCTCTATTACTAGTGCCAATGGGCTTTGGTGCTATTTTAACTAATATCCCCGTTGCTGGTTTTTCAGAGGTCGGTGGTTTACTACATTACATCTACTACGCAGGGATTGATACGGGGATCTTCCCGCTGCTGATCTTTATGGGCGTTGGCGCGATGACAGACTTTGGCGCTTTGATTGCTAACCCTAAAACATTATTGTTAGGCGCTGCGGCACAATTTGGTATTTTCGCAACATTATTCGGCGCCATCGCCTTGAATTTTGTTGGCTTGGACTTTTCTATGAAAGACGCCTCAGCAATTGCCATTATTGGTGGCGCAGATGGCCCAACGGCAATATTTTTAGCGTCAAAACTTGCCCCTGAATTACTCGGTGCCATTGCTGTTGCAGCTTATTCTTATATGGCATTAGTACCGATTATTCAACCACCCATTATGCGAGCATTAACTAGCGAAGATGAGCGTAAAATTGAGATGGCGCAATTACGCCATGTCACTAAAGTTGAGAAAATCATATTCCCTCTGGGCGTGTTATTAATGACTATATTCTTCTTACCTGCGGCAACACCGTTAGTAGGAATGTTTTGCCTTGGTAACTTAATGCGTGAGTGTGGTGTGGTCGATCGCTTAAGCTCAACAGCCCAAAATGAGCTAATTAATATCGTCACTATTTTCTTAGGTTTAGGGGTTGGCTCTAAGTTAAGTGCCGAGCAATTTTTAAATGTTAAAACCTTAGGTATTTTAGCACTAGGAGCGGTGGCATTCTCAATTGGTACCGCTACAGGTGTGTTAATGGCGAAACTTATGAATAAGTTATCAAAAGAAAAGGTTAACCCGCTTATTGGCGCTGCTGGTGTGTCTGCTGTGCCAATGGCGGCGCGTGTCGCCAATAAAGTTGGATTAGAATCGAATCCGCATAACTTCTTGCTAATGCATGCGATGGGACCCAATGTTGCCGGGGTATTAGGATCAGCGGTTGCTGCTGGTATTTTGTTAGCCTTAGTCGGTTAAGCAACTTAGCATAAGTCCTGGCTGAATAACCTCAGGTAATAATAAAGGGAAGCGCTTGCTTCCCTTTTTACTTCAATTAGTTGAAGTTGGCGGCATGAGGGTAACAATGCCTGCATTAGGGAGCTTACGGTAGTCATTTAATTCTGGCTTAGTTGCATCACTACTAACTTTAAGTAATAGCTTATCCAGTTCAAGCTTCAAAGCATGGCCTTGACTATTATTCGCCACCGCCATACTAGCTGGTATGCCCCCAAACTTTTGATAGTAGATATCTTTAACTTCTAAACGCTTAATTGTTCTCATTATGGCTATGCGTTCAAAAGTTACCAGTTCAAGTCGACCTTTAGCAAACATTTTTACTAATTGCTCTAAGCTAGTCACTTCGACAAATTTCGCTCTGGGGATATCAAGCAGTGCGGAGAAAAAATCAGCATTACCTAATAAAGTTCCTATGCTGGAATTTGGCGTGTTTGCAACATCAAATAGCTCGCTGTTTAGCGAGAAAAAATCAACATGGGCAGAAAAACTCCAATTAATGTCATGAGCATAGCTGTAAAATTCTGCAGTTTCTAAATGTTGAGGGGTCAAGCCAATCAAGTCTAATTGTGATTTTTTAAATCGAGCCTTGCTCGGCCATAAGTCATAATTTTAATATTAAATTTTAGTGTTGAGATTTTCTCAATGGCTCACAACATGTCGACAACAAGGCCTTGACCGTCAGCGTTTATCATTGGAGGGAAAGGCTCAAAACCTACATCAAGATGTTTTGCAAAAACAGGCGATGTCCAAATTAACGTACACAACGCAATAATACCTAATACCTTCACATTTTGAGCTGCACAAATAAGCCAAAGGCTAAGATAGCATGCTAGCAATTAGATGCTAACATGACTGGTCGATCAGTTGAGTGAGTTTTTATCAAGTGGCTGATTAAGGTTGTAACTTATAGTTTTTCCAGCCGGTAGCATTTATTTCAAAGCAAACTCTGTCATGTAAACGGTTTGCCCTACCTTGCCAAAACTCCATATAGCTAGGTATTATGCGCCAACCACCCCAGAACTCAGGTAAGGGCACTTCTTTACCAGCAAACTTTTTAGTGTAATAAGCAACGTTCTCAGCCAGTTCCGATTCACTTTGAATTTTACTGCTTTGTTTAGATGCCCAAGCGCCAATTTGGCTACCCCTATCACGACTATGAAAGTACTTCGCCGATTGCTCAGCACTGACTCTTTCGACCCGACCTTCAATACGAATTTGACGTTGTAAGACATTCCAGTGAAAAAGTAAGGCAATTTTATCATTTTCATTCAGCTCGTGGCTTTTTCTGCTGGCGTAATTAGTGTAAAAAACAAAACCCTGTTGATTGAATTCTTTTAATAACACCATGCGGCAACTCGGTTGTCCGTCTTGACTGACACTGCTGACAGACATAGCTTCTGGTAATAACATGCCTGATTTATTGGCGTCATCAAACCAAAGTTTAAATAGCGATAGCGGGTCTGCGTTTTCATCAATTGCGGGTAATGGTAAGGCAACGCCTTGTCCGAAGGTAAATAAGCAGCGCAGTTTTTCAAATAAAGTCATAACGTGGATAATTAAACAGTGTAAATAGTGCGCTAATGATAGCAGTTTTATCTCAGAAACAAATCGCTAGCGATAATATATTACTGATAATATTCAATAATAGGGCATAACGTAAAATCGTGTAATTAAGACTGAATAGAGTGTTATTTAAAAGTCCCAGTCATCGGCGTCGTCGAGTAATGCTTTGAGTCGTTTTTTCTCTAATAATTCATCAATACGTTTTCTAACTTCGCTGTTATGAGCGGCTTTATTGCCTTTGGGTAAGTCGTCGTCAAAACTTTCTTGTTCTACCTCAGGGGCAAAGTCATCAGTTAAATCATCATTCATTTTTTATACCTATGGCTTTTACAGTCGCGGCTGCAATTACAATAAATAGTGGCCGATAAAGCTTTCAATTCGAGCCAAGTGCGTATTTCAATGGGGAAGTTATTACCAATATTGCCTAGTATTTTTAATTTTCGATATCTTAAAAATGACTAATCTATAATCAGTGAATATATACTGATGAGTGTTAAATTGAACATAGGTAACTAACGGCGGATTTTCAACTAAATGTTTTTTCATTTCAACAAAAATATGACCTTAATAGTGCTAGGTGTTGGTTTTATATGCTGATTTTACTTGTGGCCAGTTATTCAGCTTTGATTAGTGCTCTGTTAGACTGAGCCCACTTGGTGTTAACCAAGAAACTTTTTAAGGTTAAATTTTATGTCGATAGAAAATTTTTCACACTGGTGCTCAAAATTACAACAATTCATCCAGGCTAAACGTTGGCGTAGTTTGATGGTTTTAGTGGGAGATGAGCATTGGACAGCTCAACATATTCAGGCAACTTTAACGCTGTTTTTATCAACACAAGCAAGGGCTGAGTCGACACAAAACCAAGGGCTAATTTATGGTGAAGTAGCAAACCTTGGTCATTACCCTCAGCTAATGCCTGTTAATGGGAAAAATTATGCACAATGCTTAGGCACTGAGCAAAAGCTAATCGTTTTTAATGCGCAGACAGCTTCAAAAAGTAATGATTTTGATGTCGATGCTTTTGCCGCACTGTCTGGCACTGTCGTAGCAGGAGGAGTATTTTTACTGATAATTAGCCCAAGCCAGGTTCAACAGCTTGGAGATGGCGAGACTAAGGACTATTTCCTTCAGCGCTTTTGGCGACAATTAGTCAGTGAAAATTGTTACTTAATTCGTCAAGAACACACACTGTTACCTGCATTGCCGCTCGACTATCAAGCAGCCGAATCACTTGCACTTGACGTTAGCAATGAGACGTTAGCGAACGCTAAACAATTTGTAAGTTTTCCCTACGGCTGCGTGACCGCAGAACAAGTATTAGCGGTTGAAGCTATGCTAAAAGTTTTATCAGGTCATAGAGATAGGCCGCTAGTGCTGACCGCAGATCGCGGCCGCGGCAAGTCATCGGCATTAGCACTTGCTGCCTGTCAAATGCTCAACAAGGCGACCCAGTCACTGACCATCATCATCACTGCGTCAAGTAAAGCAGCGTTAAAAGTGTTTTTTAAGCAAGTTGAACAACACTTACCTAGTGCAGCAATAAATGCTAATTGCATCGAACATGCTCAGGGCCGTATTGTATTTTATCCTTTAGATGTGCTCTTAAAGCAGCGCCCTCAAGCCAGTATTGTGATGGTCGATGAAGCGGCGGCATTGCCAGTTTATCTTTTACAGCCATTACTGGGCTATTATCACCGGCTGATCTTTGCCACGACTATTCACGGTTACGAAGGGGCGGGGCGCGGTTTTACAATAAAATTTCGTCAAGTGTTGCAACGGGTTATGCCACAGTGGCGAACAATGCACATTAAAGAAGCTATTCGCTGGGCCAGCAAGGACCCGCTTGAGCAATTTGTTTTTAGCAGCTGCTTGCTTAACGCAAAATTACCTAAATATGATCAAACGGTCATAGCAAAGAATAATTTTGCTATGACCGTCAATAAAGAACAAAAGCTGCAGCAAGCAGGATTTTCGGTTGAACTTGTCAGTGCTGTACAGTTACTGAAAAATGAAATGTTTTTACAGCAAGTTTTCGCAGTGTTAGTCACCGCACACTATCAAACCTCTCCAAGTGACGTAAAATTACTGTTGAATAATCCTGCTATCTCATTGCTGGTACTTAAACGCCAAGATGATATTTTAGGTGTCGCGCTACTGATGCGAGAAGGCCATGTTGACGAGCACCTAGTTGCAACGATACGGGAAAATCAACGTCGTTTGCGTGATCAATTCTTACCGCAGTCCTTACTGACCCACTGTGGTATTAAAGAGAGTTTTAATTACCGTTATCAACGTGTAATGCGTATTGCCATTCACCCACAATTTCAAGGGCTAGGTTTAGGTGCTTATTTCTTAACTACGATTGAAAAAACTATCACGGCGCAGGGCATAGATTATATTGGTGCGAGTTTCGCAGCTAACGCGACTTTGCTTAAATTTTGGCAACAAGCAGATTTTAACATCGCTCGGGTCGGATTTAATAAAGATAAAGCCAGCGGTGAGCATTCTTGTTTAGTGATTAAAGCACTCAATGGGAAGGCCGCAAAGTTACAGCAAGGAATTACAGAGCAGTTCTATCAACAGTTTGATTACTGGTTAAGTGATGAGTTTAAGTATCTGCCAGTAAAATTAGTTTGGCAGATACTTAATGCTAACGCTGCGATAAAGGTTATAGCTCTTAGTAATAACACAGAGCAAAGCGTTAACGACTTTGTCTCAGCTCAGCGGCAGTTTAGTAGCTGTGTTTATGGCTTGCATCAGTGGTTGCTAAAGCACTGTACTGAGGATTTTGATTCTGAGATATTACCGTTACTGGCGCGAATTTTACAAAAACACAGTATTGAACAAGTTTGTCAACAATTCGGCTTTACTGGTAAAAAGGCCTTAAATCAGCACTTAATCAGTTATATAGCAAAATATCAAAAGCAAAATACTGAGCATCAAACGCACTAGCAGCACAACTTCATTTTGGCAGTTAGGTTTCGCTAATGCTTAAGTTCAGTAAAGACTGCCATAAAGTTTTACGGGCATTATTATCTAAGCATCGACATTCGTTGCCCGTGAGCAAGCCCGAGCTGATAAGTTGTGCTAATAATGCTGTGGGTATCTCTACGCGTGCTGTGTTGCGGCAGCCTTCGCTGACTTGTCTATAGCCCATGATTATCCTTGGTTAAAACTAACAGACTCACAACATTAATTTAAAACTCAATTAAATGCAAATGACAACTATTATCGTTTGTTAATTATTGGCTTTCGGGTATTAATCTTTATAATCAGCCGTTAGAATGATGCACAGGCTTTATTGAGGTGTGCCATGCAAGAAGTGATTCGAGTTGAGAACTTAACCAAAAGTTATAAAGATGTTGTTGCCGTCGACAATATTAACTTTACCATTGCAAAAGGCCATTGTTTTGGTTTGCTTGGGCCAAATGGTGCGGGTAAAACTACCACCATAGAAATTATGGAAGGTATTATCAAGGCCACAAAGGGACAGGTGTTTTATTATGGTAAACCGATAGATGAGTCGATGTCACAACAAATTGGCATTCAGTTTCAGCATACCGCTTTACAAGACTTTCTCACCGTAAAAGAAACCTTAAATCTATTTACCTCGTTTTATCAACATACCGTACCGCATAGCGAATTAATTGAGCTGTGTGATTTAAGTGAGTTTTTAAACCGAGATAATAGACTACTTTCTGGCGGACAGCGTCAACGCTTATTGTTAGCGTTGGCGCTTATTAACGATCCCGATATAGTTTTTCTTGATGAGCCAACCACAGGTTTAGACCCACAAGCGAGACGAAACTTTTGGCAACTGATTAAAAATATCAAGGCGCGAGATAAAACTGTGGTATTAACCACCCATTATATGGATGAGGCGCAGCAATTATGTGATGACGTGCTGATCATGGATCATGGTCAAGTAATTGCCCGCGGCACACCGAGGCAATTACTTAGCCAGCATTTTGACCAAGTGTTTATTTACTTGCCAGCAGAGCAAGTGCCAGTAGCACTTTGTCAGCAAAATAATTGGCAAGTTAATGAACAACAAGTAGAAATTACCACGACTGATGTCGAAGCTACCATAGCGTTATTATTAGCGGAAAAAGTGTCGCTGACCGGCTTACATGTTAAATCACCAAATTTAGATGATTTATTCTTAAAGCTGACCGGCCACTCACTAAGGGATTAATCTAATGAATTTTTCACGTTTTTATGCCGTTGTTAAGGCGCGTAATATTGAATTTTTTCGTGATCGCTCATCACTGGGCTGGAATTTATTTTTTCCAATATTAATGTTGGTAGGCTTATCATTTGTTTTTTCCGGCGATGGCCGTGCCATGTATAAAGTTGGGGTGTTAAATTTAGTGCCAAGCCAATCAAGTTTTTTAGCCACTAAGTATATTAGCTTTATTGATTATCAAGATATCGCCATAGCTAAAGTAAAACTAGAGCAACACAGCATTGATTTGTTAGTCGATTTTACTGCTCAGCAATATTGGGTGAATCAAGGTTCGCCAGACAGCTATTTGGTGGAAAAAATATTTTTAAATGCAGAGGATAACTTTCAGCGTATTGAAACTCAGGGTAAAAGGATCCGTTATGTTGACTGGGTATTACCTGGAATTCTCGGTATGAATATGATGTTCAGTTGCTTATTTGGTGTCGGCTATGTCATTGTCCGTTATCGTAAAAACGCGGTTTTAAAACGATTAAAAGCGACGCCATTATCAGCATTAGAGTTTGTTTCAGCGCAGTTAGTTTCACGACTGTTTATCGTATTGTTTTTATCGTCAGTAGTTTATATTGGCTGTAACCTGTTTTTTGATTTTTATATGCTCGGCAGCTATTTTGATTTATTTATTATTGCCATATTAGGAGCGTTTAGCTTGATCACGTTAGGCTTATTAGTGGCCAGTCGCAGTAAAAGTGAAGAGCTTATTGGCGGCTTATTAAACTTAAGTTCATGGCCGATGATGTTGTTATCAGGGGTTTGGTTTAGTTTAGAAGGTGCGCCCGAGGCGGTAAAAATCTTTGCTGACTTTTTACCGTTAACGCACTTAGTCGCCGGTGCGCGTAAAATTATTACCGAAGGGGCAAGCTTAGCCGATATCAGTTATCACGTGTCTATTTTAATCTTAATGAGCGCAATTTTCCTGAGCTTAGGCGCCTACCTCTTTAGTTGGAATACAGAGCGATAGTCATGACAAGAATATCGAACACTTATACTAAGGTTTATATGACGTTATGTTATTAAAAATAGCCGGCATTTTTTTTGTGGCGTTAGCTTTTATTGGCGCCTTTTTGCCCTTATTGCCCACCACACCTTTTTTATTAGTCGCCGCGGCGTGTTTTGCAAAGTCGTCACCGCGAATGCATAAAATGTTATTGGCGAATAAAGTGTTTGGTCCGATGATTTATCATTGGCAGCAATCTCGCAGCATTCCAAAACGCGCAAAAGTGATGGCCTTATGCTCTATGGTGCTGGCGGTATTGTGGTCTGGTTATATTTTACCGACGCTTTGGCTGAAGATACTGGTTGTTGCTTTGGTGGTTTGGCCCTTTGTTTTTATTTGGCGCTTACCTATTGCTGATGGCAATAGCGCGTTATCTGCCAGTGAAGCGCCTAAACAAAAATAGTCTGAAAATGAGCGATAATCTTTCGAGTCAAAGCTTACGCTAGCGCTTGGGCAATTAATTTTCCAACCTGTGGCGGTAACGATAAACTTAAGGCAATTTCTTGGCCTCGATTTGACATTTTTCGCCAAGTTAATTGTAGGATACGAATAATTTTCTCTTCTTTATGTTTGCTGGCAAACTCTTCGAAGTAATATTGTAAAAACACTAAACAGGCTACGTCTTCCAAGGTCTGACTATCGCTGTTTGACTTGAGGTTTTGTTTGCGAATAATCAGCGCAGTCGCTTCGGCGTCTTCAACACTGTAACCATATTCTAACATGACGGCTTTAGCCGTGGCGGCATGATAAATACCTAAGGCTTTACGCCATGTCAGGTAACCTTGCTTGCCTAACGGAAAATCAGTACGTTTTAGTTGCCAGCGTTTGACGTGTTGAGCACGGGCAGCAATTTGTAAATGCTCACTGGCATTTGGCCAATACTTTTCTAGGCAAGCTGACATATATTGCCCATACAATAACTCTTTCGGGTGACTAACACCGTCAACAACCGTGCTGTTAATATCTGCTTTATTGATGGTATCTATGGCGTGTAAAACGTTTTGTAATTGAGTCATAGTCTTTTGTTTTTATTTGTTTGCAGTCAGTAAAATATCAGTTTACTTGGTTTTTCAAGAGATAAATACGTGTTGAGGATGAATAACTTCGCAATCTCTTCAATTTTGTGCAACTAGATGCAATGATCATATTGTCGTGCCCTCGGCTTTTACGTATAATGCTTTCCCGTCCTACTAAATTCATTTGTTTATCAAAAACCAAATCAATTTAGTGCAAAATTTCTGTATTTCCTGACTCTGGGTATCGCATGACAACTAGATATATTTTTGTTACTGGCGGCGTTGTATCGTCTCTTGGTAAAGGTATTGCTGCAGCATCACTAGCGGCAATTCTCGAAGCACGTGGTTTAAAAGTTACCATGCTAAAGCTTGACCCTTATATTAATGTTGATCCGGGGACGATGAGCCCAATTCAACATGGTGAGGTTTTTGTTACCGAAGACGGAGCAGAGACAGATCTAGACTTAGGTCACTATGAGCGTTTCATTCGTACCAAAATGACCAAGCGTAATAACTTCACCACAGGTCGTATCTATCAAGATATTCTAGCGCGTGAGCGTAAAGGTGAATTTTTAGGTGCTACGATTCAAGTTATCCCTCATATTACCAACGACATTAAACGTCGAGTGATTGAGGGTGCTGAAGGCTATGATATCGCTATGGTTGAAATTGGCGGCACAGTCGGTGATATCGAGTCACAACCTTTCTTAGAAGCTATTCGTCAGTTAGGTGTTGAGTTAGGCCGTGAACGCGCGATGTTTATGCACTTAACCTTAGTGCCTTATATTGCTGCCGCGGGTGAAATTAAAACCAAGCCAACACAGCATTCTGTGAAAGAATTACGCTCAATTGGTATTTTCCCCGATATTTTGGTTTGTCGCAGCGAACGGGCTATTCCAGCCAACGAACGTGCGAAAATTTCCTTGTTTACCAACGTCGAAGCGAAAGCCGTTATTTCAATGCGCGATGTTGATTCCATTTATAAAGTACCTGCCTTACTTAAAGCCCAAGGCGCTGATGAGCTCGTGGTTAAACGCTTTGGTTTAGATGTGCCTGAAGCGGATTTATCTGATTGGGAGCAAGTTCTTTATAAAGAAGCGAATCCATCGGGTGAAGTGATTATTGGTATGGTCGGTAAATACACTGAATTACCTGATGCCTATAAATCTGTAAACGAAGCCTTAAAACATGCCGGTATTCAAAACCAAGTAAAAGTTAAAATTCAATATATTGATTCACAAGACGTTGAGTCTAAAGGTGTTGAAGTTTTTAAAGACTTAGACGCTATTTTAGTGCCAGGTGGTTTTGGTGAGCGTGGCGTTGAAGGTAAAATTTTAACCGCGCAATATGCCCGCGAAAACAACATACCATATTTGGGTATTTGTTTAGGTATGCAAGTAGCCTTAATTGAATATGCCCGTAATGTTGCTGGTTTGACCGATGCACACAGCACTGAGTTTAATACCGAAACGCCACACCCAGTCGTTGGCTTAATCAACGAATGGTTAGATGAAGAAGGTAAAGTAGAATACCGTAATGCAGATTCTGACTTAGGCGGAACTATGCGCTTAGGCTCGCAGTTGTGCCACATTATGAAAGGTACCAAGACCTATGACGTTTATGGCAGTGAAACCATTTATGAAAGACACCGTCATCGTTTTGAGGTAAATAATAACTACCGTGAGCAATTAAGCAAAGCTGGCTTAGTGTTCTCGGGGTTATCTACTGATAAAAGCTTAGTCGAGGTGATTGAAAACCCAAATCATCCTTGGTTTATTGCTGGGCAATTCCATCCTGAGTTCACTTCAACTCCGCGTGATGGTCACCCACTATTTACCGGCTTCATTGCTGCCGCTTATGAGCATCAAAAGCAGCAAGCAAGTTAACTCGAACTGAAGAAAACCGTAGCTTATTGCTGCGGTTTTGTTTTTAGCTGACTTAAGCTTTATTGTCACTAAAATGAATGAAAATTTATTGCAACTTTAACTTTTAATTTATCGTTTATAGCCTGCCATGCGCAGTTAGTAAGGAATAGGGAACATAATGTCGAATATCAGTAAAATTATCGCTCGCGAAATCATGGATTCTCGTGGTAACCCAACCGTAGAAGCCGACGTTTATTTAGCCTCAGGTGCCTGGGGCCGTGCTGCTGCTCCTTCTGGCGCATCAACCGGCTCTCGTGAAGCGCTTGAATTGCGTGACGGCGACAAAGCCCGTTACTTAGGTAAAGGCGTATTAAAAGCCGTTGCTGCTGTTAACAATGATATTGCTCAAGCGCTAATAGGCAAAAATGCCTTAGAGCAAGCAAATATTGACCAAATTATGATTGATTTAGACGGTACTGAAAACAAAGAAACCTTCGGTGCTAACGCTATTCTTGCGGTATCTTTAGCGAACGCCAAAGCGGCGGCAATGGAAAAGAAAGTACAATTATTTGAGCACATTGCTGACCTTAACGGCACGCCTGGTCAATATTCACTGCCATTACCTATGATGAACATCATCAATGGTGGCGAGCATGCAGACAACAACGTGGATATTCAAGAGTTTATGATCCAACCTGTTGGTGCAAAAAGCTTTAAAGAAGCACTACGTATGGGCGCTGAAATTTTCCATGCCTTGAAAAAAGTATTATCGTCAAAAGGCATGAGCACAGCAGTCGGTGATGAAGGCGGCTTCGCGCCAAACTTATCATCAAATGCGGAAGCGCTAGCGGTCATTAAAGTGGCAACCGCTGCTGCCGGTTACGAGCTTGGTAAAGACGTAACGCTTGCGCTTGATTGTGCAGCATCAGAATTCTACAACGCGGAAAAAGGTATTTACGACTTAACTGGTGAAGGTAAGCAATTTACTGCTAATGAATTCTCTGACTTCTTAGCAAGTCTGTGCGAGCAATACCCAATTGTGTCAATTGAAGATGGTCTAGACGAGTCAGACTGGGATGGTTTCAAATACCAAACCGATTTACTCGGCGATAAAGTACAAATCGTTGGTGATGACTTATTCGTTACTAATACTAAAATCTTAGCCCGTGGCATTGAGCAAGGGATTGGTAACTCTATCTTGATCAAATTCAACCAAATTGGCTCACTAACAGAAACCTTAGCAGCAATTAAAATGGCGAAAGATGCCGGTTTTACCGCGGTTATCTCACACCGTAGCGGCGAGACTGAAGATGCCACCATTGCTGATTTAGCGGTAGGTACAGCAGCAGGGCAGATTAAAACCGGCTCGCTATGTCGTTCAGATCGTGTGGCTAAGTACAACCAATTGTTACGTATTGAAGAATTCTTAGGTGATAAGGCTATTTTTAAAGGCTTGTCAGAAGTTAAAGGCCAATAATCACCAGCTTTTGGCTAACTACCTTAATTAGTAAATAATAAAGCCATTTCCATGAGTGGCTTTTTTCATTTCTAAAATCCGGAAAAGTAAAGACAACAGAATAATATTAATCAATTAACAATTCTGAGACGAAATTATGCTATCAAAGATATATGAACTTAATCAGTTTTTGTTCGTCATATTTAACGCGTTAAATCATTATAGCTTTAGTTCAGGTTGTTTATGAAAAAAATTATATTACTGGTTTTTATTGCCTTGGCATTAGCTGCTTGTAGCAGTAAGCGGCTTTATCAAGTTGGACAAGATTATCAAAAAAGCGAGTGTATTAAAGCGTCTGGCTCAGAGCGGCAATATAATGATTGTGTCGATGCGGAAAGAAAGTCTTTTGAAGAGTATCAGCAAGAACGTAAAAAAATAGTGAAAAAATAAGCTTTATTATGGCGCCGATACCCCGATAATTCAGGCGAACAATTGTAATGCATGACTTATGGAAGTCATGCATTACAAGCTAAAGTAGTGTTTAAGTTACAGGCTTGCGTGTGGGCCAAATACTTCGTAGTGAATATTGCTTTCGCCGACACCTAATTTTAACAACTGTTGTTTAACAAATTGCATAAAGGCTATTGGACCGCATAAATAGAAGTTACCATTTTCAGTGGGTAAATTAACTGCGGCCAAGTCCATCATGCCATGGTTGATATGCGGTTGTTGCGGCTGTTCATTGCGATACCAAATATTTTGTTGCCAATTATTATTGCTAATTAACTCATCAGTACGCTCGGCAAAAGAATGTTGCTCATTACCTTCACAGGCATGGAGAAAGTGCAGCGGTTGTGGGTGTTTGCTGGCCGCTAATGTTTCTAACATACCTTGCATTGGCGTAATGCCAACACCGGCAGAAATAAGCACGGTTGGAGTTTGGCGATCAACAAAGAAAAAATCGCCCGCTGGCGCGTAGAGTTTTACTTCATCACCAACATTAATGGCGTCGTGTAAATAGTTAGACACTTTACCTGGTACACCTTGTTGTTCACGCTTGACCGAAATGCGATAGCTGTTGCCGTTGGGCTTATCTGACAGTGAATATTGACGAATTTCTTTATAGTCATTGCCTGTTGGATGAACTTCAAGGCCGATATATTGACCCGGCGTAAAATCAATAACAGCTTGTTGATCAACGGGCACAAAGATAAAACTCTTCACTAACTCAGACTCGATAACTTTGTTGATCACTTTAAAGGCTCTGGCGCCTTGCCAGCCGCCAATATCAGCTGAGCGTTGCTGATAGAGCTCGCTTTCACGGTTAATAAAAATGCCCGCTAAAAACTGATAGGCGTTGGTCCATGCATCCTCAACATCTGGCGTAAAAGCCTCTGTTGCCAGTTCGCGCAACGTTTCAATTAAGTGGTGGCCAACAATAGCATAATGTTCGGCTTGAATATTAAAACTAGTATGCTTTTGCGCAATACGCTCAACGGCGCTAGTTAACGCGCTTAAGTTTTCGATATTTTTAGCATAGGCAGCTATCGCTTCAAATAGGGCGACTTGCTGTCTACCCGTTTGCTGGTTCGACATATTAAAAATGTCTTGTAACTCAGGGTTATGAGAAAATAAGCGTTGGTAAAAGTGCTCGGTCAATGCCGAGCCGGCATTTTCTAATAACGGAATAGTACTCTTAATTATCTCGATGTGCTTATCAGTTAGCATTATTGCTCCTAGATTAACTGAAAGGTAAAGTAGCTGATAAGCGTTATTATAAAATCTTATCAGCAGATTAAATGTTGCTTTAGTTGTTGTTAAATAAAGAACACTGGGCTTAGGTTAATAATACGCGTCGCCTAAATAGCCGCTCTTTTTTCTACTTATGATGTTAAAAGTCATGCTAAAAATCTTTTTTACCAAAGCCGTGCAAAGCCACACAGCGCAATACATAACCAAGCTTTAACGCCCCAGCAAAAACAATGGTGGCGATGTGTGCCAAAATTTGCCATGACATAGCAACATAACTATCAAAGACAAAGGTAACTGTAATACTGAGTGAGATGATAATAAAAGATATCAGCATCATATAATTTCCCAATATTAAGCACTTTTGAAAACTTAACGCGTGTTTAACTTCAGGTAATTGATTAGCGATGGAAAACTGTGCGTACATATATTACCCCTGTGATTGTGACAATAAGTTATGCGTTAAGCGAAAGCGCTTGTTCTCGTCTCAATGTCTAATGTCTAATGTCTAATGCCTAATGTTCAAAGTGACAAGTGCAAGGTAGGTGCCAATATATTAAGTGTATATTTATCAGTGAGATATGAGTTGACTGGTGTTTATTGTTGTCATATTGACTCTTTATTGTTGTAGTCTAAAGGACTCGTATGTGCTATTTTGTCTCATCTGATTTAGCAGGGTATGAAAGTATGAGCCAAATATCATCAAGTGCAATTATCGAATTGGCATTAGATCTAGCCAGTAGTCTTAACAGTAAAGATAGGTTTGATCGTTTGCTCGATACCGTACGTAAAACCATCAACTGTGATGCCGTGGCGTTATTGTCCTTTCACGGTGAAATTTTGACGCCGATCGCCTTGCAAGGTTTAAGTCGAGACACAATAGGCCGGCGCTTTTATGTTGCTGAACATCCAAGGTTTGCTGTGCTTTGCCAATCTAAGCAACCTGTTCGTTTTGCTGCCGATTCAGCATTGCCTGACCCTTATGACGGTCTATTGATTGATCGAGTCGATGACTTGCCTGTCCATTCATGTATGGGCTTACCACTTTATTATGATGATAAATTGTTAGGTTTATTGACTATAGATAGCCTGACGCCACATGAATTTGAAGATATCCCCGAGCGTACTTTAGTGGTAATTTCCGCCATGGCTGCCGCGACCTTAAATACTGCGCTTTTGATTGCACAACTGGAGTCTCGTGCCGATCATTCCCAACGAGTTGTCGCTGAGCTTACTGAAGAAGCCTGGAAACGAGATGGCGGTGAGTTAATTGGTGAAAGCCCAATTATGCAACAACTCAAAGAAGAGTTAACTATTGTGGCAAATTCAGACTTTAATATTTTAATTTATGGTGAAACCGGTGTTGGCAAAGAGTTAGTTGCTCGTACTTTACATCATAAGTCACCGCGTCAATATGGTCCTATGGTCTATGTAAATTGTGCGGCCTTGCCGGAAAACTTAATTGAAAGTGAACTGTTTGGTCATGTTAAAGGCGCCTTTACCGGTGCGGATAAAGATCGCCCAGGTAAGTTTTCCTTAGCCGATGGTGGAACGTTATTTCTCGATGAGATTGGTGAGTTACCGCTAGCAGCACAAAGTAAAATATTACGGGCTATTCAAAGTAATGAAATTCAGCCGGTCGGGCAGGATAACGTTGAACAAGTTGATGTACGTATTGTTGCCGCAACCAATCGAGACTTAAAAGAAGAAGCTGAAGATGGTCGTTTTCGTGCGGATTTGTACCATAGGCTCAGTGTTTACCCCATTCGGGTGCCTAAACTGCAAGAGCGGGTTGGCGACGTGCAAATACTCAGTGGTTACTTTGTCGAGCAAACCAAGCGCAAGTTAGGGGTGGTACAACTAAAAATAACGGCAGAAGCGATTCGTCACCTTGAACAATATAATTGGCCTGGCAATGTTCGTGAGTTAGAGCATGTGGTGAGCCGAGCGGCGTTAAAAGCCCGTGCACGACAAAAAGGCAAAACAATTATCGCGATAGAAAAACAAGACTGTGGTGCCTTAATTAATTTGCAATCGCCGCCGTTAAGTGAGCAGATACTTAGCGAAAGTACAGTTGAATCAACTAGGTCAGCGAGTGATTTTTTCAATCTACGTGATGAAACTGAGCACTTTCAGCGCCAACTAATTAAACAGGTACTAAGTCAAGAAAACGGTAATTGGGCGGCAACAGCGAGAAGGCTTGAAATTGATAGAGCCAACTTAAATCGTATTGCCAAAAGGCTAGGTATTAAAGTCGTGAAAAGTATCGTTTAAGCTGAGCTTGAATAAACGAGCGAAATTAAAAAAGGCCTGAACAGTACAATCGTGAACCGGCCTTTCAAAGCTTTTTTTAGTGTCGTTTACTCGCTGATTTTTTTCTCGTCTTTCGGCAAAAGTAAGTTCAGACCGATAGCAACTAAGGCACACAAGCTAATACCTTGTATACTAAACCCACCTAAATTCAAGGCCATTCCGCCGATACCAAAAACTAAGACCACGGCAAAAATAATGAAATTTCTCGGTTGATCAAAGTCCACTTTTGCTTTTACCAAACTCCCCAATCCAACACTGGCAATCAAGCCAAACAACAACATCATAATGCCGCCCATGACAGCGCCGGGTATAGTATGCAATAGCGCGCCTAACTTACCAACAAAGGCCATAATAATGGCAGCACAAGCAGCCCAAGTCATAATTCTAGGGTTAAAGGCTTTGGTTAACATCACAGCGCCGGTCACTTCTGAATAGGTGGTATTAGGTGGTCCGCCTAATACTGAGGCCGCGGTAGTCGCAATGCCGTCTCCTAATAGCGTGCGGTGCAGGCCTGGCTTTTTAATGTAGTCTTTGCCGGTGGCTGAGCTGATCGCTAAAATATCACCAATATGTTCAATGGCCGGGGCGATAGCAATGGGCAGCATATAAATAATGGCCTGCCAGTGAAATTCAGGTGCGCTAAATTTAGGCACAGCAAACCAAGCGGCATTTTGCACGGGCGTAAAGTCAATAATTCCGTGATACAGCGATAATAGATAACCAACAATAATGCCCGATAATATTGGCATTAAGCGCATAAAGCCTTTACTAAAGGCTGACACTAATAGGGTCGTTAACAGTGCCGGTAATGAAATACTTAAGGCGAGTGACTGAGGAATTAATTGCGTTGCACCATCACCGGTCTGCCCCAAGGCCATATGCACGGCGACAGGTGCCAGTGATAAACCAATCACCATAATGATCGGGCCGGTAACAATTGGCGGCAAATATTTGCTAATAAAGCCAACGCCGCGGACTTTTATTAAGCCACTAAAACAGGCATAAACGACACCAACTACAGCGAGTGCGCCCATAGTAGCTGGAATGCCCCAAGTTTGTGTGCTGTACATAATAGGCGCAATAAAAACGAATGAAGACGCTAAAAATACCGGCACTTGGCGTTTAGTGACCAGTTGAAATAACAAGGTGCCGATACCTGCGGTACATAAAGCGACATTGGGGTCTAGGCCCGTCAGTAATGGCATTAATACCAAGGCGCCAAACGCGACAAATAGCATTTGGGTACCGGTTAATACTTCTTTAATAAGTGATGGGTTAGGGTTTTGAAGGCTATTATCGAAATTATTATTTGTAGTCATACTTTACTCAATAAAACTGCCAGCAAGCTGGCAGTAAAGTAATATTAAATAGGGTACTAATCACTTGGTTAAAAGTAACCCGTGTCATTATTATTTGGTGCCGAATATCTTATCTCCAGCATCACCTAAACCGGGTAAGATATAGCCGGCATCATCTAAGCAATCATCAACCGAAGCGGTATAAAGCTCAACATCAGGGTGGGCTTTTTCTAGTGCCGCTATACCTTCTGGTGCAGCAACCAAAACTAAGGCTTTAATATTTGTCGAGCCACGTGCTTTTAATAAGTCGATTGTTGCTACCATAGAGCCGCCAGTGGCAAGCATAGGGTCAATCACTAGCGCTAATCGCTCTTCTATTTGGCCGGCCAATTTTTCAAAATAAAACACCGGTTCAAGGGTTTCTTCATTACGATACATGCCAACAACCGAGATACGGGCGCTCGGAATTAGCTCCAGTACGCCGTCCATCATGCCTAAGCCCGCACGTAGAATAGGCACAACGGTGACTTTTTTACCTTTTATTTGTTCTACTTGAATTTCACCATTCCAGCTATTAATAGTAGTGGTTTCTACTTCAAGGTGCTTGGTTGCTTCATAAGTTAATAAGCAGCCCACTTCAGAGGCAAGTTCACGAAAACGCTTGGTGCTGATGTCTGCTTCGCGCATTATGCCAAGCTTATGTTTAATTAGGGGATGTTTTACTTCAATGACGCTCATCGCTTGCTCCAAAATTTTGATGACAAATATTTTTGTATATTATACTTAAACCACCTAAAAATGCGCGTCTGTGAGTTAATAAAATAACTTAGACAGGTGTTTTTTTTAAGTTCACTACACTTTAAATCAAAATATTAACTTAGAGCTGTCAGTTAGCGGCAATGTTTTTGCAAGGTAAATGCTTTAATTGAAGGTTGCTTATGGCGAAAAACTCTAATGTTTATTGGCAAATAAAATATTGTTTAGCTATTTTATCTTTACACAACAATCAAGTATGCTTAAATTATCGGCATAAATAACAGCAGTTGTTAAATTCATGGTCACTCAAGCATTATTATGGCAATCAGCGCAGCAGTCATCTGACTTTGCAGAGCTGTGTAATGCCCTGTATGAGCGAGAGTTAATGACCTTAGCTCGTCATGAATATACGGCCGAATCAGGCATGCAAAGCAGAATTAAAAGCTTACCGCATTATGTGAAACGTACCGCATTTGCCTTGTTAAATGCCGAAACACCGCTCGATTTAGATGTACAAAATGCAAGTTGGTCAGCAAAGCAGGCCAGTACACTCCCTTCTATAAGTCAATTATCGGCTTATAACGAAAAGGTTATCGCTTGGTATATAAAACAGCCGTTAATGCATGGGTTAGTGGTGCCTATCGCGTTAAAAAGCCATATTGTTCTTGATAGCATAGATAGGGTTGATTTCGAGCAACAAAGGTTTCGCACTAATGTTTATGGTTGGTTCAATTTAACAGCAGGCACAATAAACAATTATGAAATCAGTTTACTCAAACCCACCAAAAAGGTAATGACCGCCGCATGTGCGGGACATCGTTGGCAAAATAATCGAAAATTGCAGCCATTAATGCCATCATTACGAGAATTACTGCTATCTTGCACAATTAATTGGCGTAATTTTAGGCAGCCAAGAGCAAATTTTGCCGCCAATTGACGTTTAAATCTTCTTGGGTGTTTACAGCAGACGGTAGCCATTTATAATGGGATATCTAAAAGCATCTTCGATATCAACTGAAAATAATTTATGCGGCTGATCACAGCAGTTTTACTACTTTTTCTGATCCTTTTGCAATACCGACTTTGGTTCGGTAAAAACAGTGTGCCTGATTATCTCGCATTAGAAGAAGAAGTGACCCGACAATTGGCTAATAATCACAAGCTAAAACAGCGTAATAAATTACTTTATGCCGATACCGATGATCTAAAATCTGGCACTGAAGCTATTGAAGAACGTGCACGCCATGAATTAGGTATGATCAAGCAGGGGGAAACATTTTTTCGCGTGATCCCTAATGATGATGCTGATGAAAAGGAACGATTGCGATAATGAGCAGTTCACTTGGGCAATTTATCGTAGTAGTGCCCGCTGCTGGAGTGGGCAAACGTATGCTTTCTTCCTGCCCTAAACAATATTTAACTATCAAAAATAAAACCATTTTAGAGCATACTGTACAGCGCTTATTGAGTCATGAGAATATCACTCATATCGTCTTAGCCTTAGGTGAAAATGACGAATATTTTCCGAGTACCTCATTGGCCAATAATGAAAATGTTACTTGTGTAATTGGCGGCAAAGAGCGTGTTGATTCAGTGCTTGCCGGCTTGAAGCGTGTCAATCAACCTTGGGTGTTGGTGCATGATGCAGCTCGGCCTTGTGTTCGGCATCATGATTTAACACAATTAATCCGCTATTGCCTTGAACAGGATCATGGCGGCATATTAGCCAGTCCGGTTCGCGATACCATGAAGCAAGCCAGTAATAAGCAATTAGTTGAAAGCACGTTAGAGCGCAGCCAGATGTGGCACGCACTGACACCTCAAATGTATAAAACCGCTGAGCTCACCACGGCGATTACTTCCGCATTAGCCCAAGGTATTGCCATTACCGATGAATCATCGGCAATGGAAGCATTAGGCTATGTTAGTGGTTTAGTAAGTGCGAGCAGTGACAATATTAAAATTACCCAACCAGAAGATTTATTTTTAGCTGAGTTTATTCTCACCCAACAAAAACTTAATTTACCCTCAGAGGCAGTATGCGAATAGGTCACGGTTTTGATGTTCATAAATTTGGCGGCGTGGGACCCTTGGTTTTAGCTGGAGTCTCCATTCCTTTTGAATTTGGCTTTGTTGCCCACTCAGATGGCGATGTCGCGATTCATGCATTATGCGATGCTATTTTAGGGGCATTATGTTTAGCTGATATTGGTAACCATTTCCCCGATACTGATGGCCAATATGAAAATATATCCAGTCGTATTTTATTGCGTCATGTGGTGGGGTTAATGCAAGAAAAAGGCTATTGCCTAGGTAATGCCGATATTACTATTTGCGCACAAGCACCGAAAATTGCACCACACTTGCTAGCGATGCGCACGTGTTTAGCTGAAGACTTACAAACAGGTGTTGAGCAAGTCAATGTCAAAGCTACCACCACTGAAAAGTTAGGTTATGTGGGGCGCAAAGAAGGTGTCGCTGTGCATGCTGTGGTGCTACTCATGAAAAACGAAGATAAGAGTGCTACTTAAATGACTACGACAGCGCCAAGCAATAGTGAACAAAAGCAAGTGGCAGAGCCAATAATGCCAGCGTTGCCTGAATTTTCCTACTTATATGGTAAACCCAAATCGACCGGTTTGTTGCGCCTTCATAAGTCAGACTTTAAAGTTTTTGAAAAAATACCTTTTCAACCTTTTGGTGAAGGTGAGCACCTTTTTATTCATATTAGAAAGACTGGCGCTAATACCGCCTTTGTTGCCAAGCAATTAGCACAATATTTTGCAGTCAAAGAGTCATTAGTCTCTTATGCCGGCTTAAAAGATCGCTTTGCCGTTACCGAGCAATGGTTTGGCGTGCATGTGCCCGGCAAGCAAAGTTATGATTTAAGCGATTTAAACATTGAAGGTGTCGAGGTTTTATCTTTCAAGCGCCATAATAAAAAGCTGCGCATTGGCGGCTTAGACGGTAATCGTTTTGAAATTACTTTACGAGAGGTGACTAATGTTGATGAGTTGGTCAGGCGTTGGCACGTGATCAGTAATTATGGTGTACCGAACTATTTTGGCGAGCAACGCTTTGGTATCAATGGCGGTAACATAGAAAAAGCTTTAAGTTTATTTTCCGGTGGCAAAGTTAAAGATAAGAAAAAGCGTGGCATGTATTTATCTGCCGCTCGTTCATTAATTTTCAATGAAATAATCAGTGCACGTGTTGCTCAAGAAAAATTCGATAGTTTAATGACGGGTGATGTCTTGATGCTGTCAGGTACACAGTCGGTGTTTCTCGCTGATGTTATCGATGAAAGTCTTAGTACGCGGTTAGCCGAACATGACTTGGACATTACAGCGCCAATGTGGGGCGCGGGTGAGTTAATGACTACGGGCGAGGCACGTGATTTTGAGCAAACTATTGCCGATCAACAGCAAGCGTTTTGTCAGGGTTTACCACGCTTTGGTTTAAAACAAGAACGTCGCCGTATTCGCCTAAATATTAAAGACACTAATATAAATGTAGAAAATAACGTGGTGACCTTATCATTTTTCTTACCTGCAGGTGCCTATGCCACCACGATAATGCGCGAGTTAATTGCTTATCATGATATGACTGAGCGCGTTGATACACGTAATAGTAAGTAGGTAGTAAAATGCAAAAAAGAATCAATAATATAGAGCAAAAAATCTGACTATGAAGATCTTATTGAGTAATGATGATGGTGTTCATGCTGAAGGCATTAAGGTGCTTTATGATGAACTCATAAAAACCTTTGAAGTCACTGTGATAGCTCCCGATAGAAATTGTAGCGGCGCCAGTAATTCGTTAACGCTATTAAATCCCTTACGAGCACAAACAGTAGAGCACGGCTTTATTGCGGTTAATGGCACTCCTACTGATGCAGTGCACTTAGGCGCAGCGCAGTTAATGCAGCCACAACCTGATTTAGTGGTGGCGGGGATTAATCATGGCGCTAATTTGGGTGATGATACTATATACTCTGGCACAGTAGCGGCAGCAACAGAAGGCCGGCATTTAGGTATGCCGGCAATTGCTGTATCTTTGGTCTCTAATGAGCCAAAGCATTTTCAAACTGCGGCGGTAGTAACAGCAAAGTTTATTGAGCGTTTACAGCTACATCCTCTGCCGAGCGACCAAATTATTAATATAAATGTTCCCGACTTGCCGTTAGAGCAGTTGAAAGGCATTCAAGTGACCCGACTTGGTCATCGCCATAAGGCGGAAACCATGAAAAAGATGCAAGATCCTTGGCAACGTGATATTTATTGGTATGGTCCATTAGGCAAAGAGCTAGACGCCGGCGTCGGCACTGATTTTCACGCCGTGGCGAATGGCTATGCATCAATTACCCCGTTAACAATAGATATGACCGCTTATAAAAGCATGGCAAAAATGACAGAATGGATTAATGAACTTTCACTATGAAACAAAGTAATAACAATGCCAGAGTAGGCAGCAGTATCGGCGGTAAGTCGAGTCGAAGTGGCGCATTACTGGCGCAAAAATTACGGGTTGAAGGTATTCACAATCAACAAGTATTACAGGCCATTGCACATAGCCCTCGGCATATTTTTGTGCCAGAAATTTTAGCGCATAAAGCCTATGATAATACGGCACTGCCAATTGGCCAAGGGCAAACCATTTCGCAACCCTATATAGTGGCAAAAATGTCAGAGCTTTTACTTGCTGATGGTGTGCCCGAGAGTATTCTCGAAATAGGGACTGGCTCGGGTTATCAAACCTCAATTTTGGCGCAGTTAAGCCCTAAGGTTTTTTCAGTTGAGCGTATCAAGTCACTGCAATGGCAAGCAAAGCGCAGATTACGCAGCATGGATTTACATAATATATCGATGAAACATGGTGATGGTTGGCAAGGTTGGCAAAGTAAAGCACCATTTCAAGCCATTATCGTCACCGCTGCACCGTCTGAGGTACCTGAAGCTTTACTAGAGCAGCTGGCCGATGGTGGTCGCTTAATTATTCCCGTTGGTGAACAAAGCCAAATTTTGAAATTAATAACCCGTCATGGTGATGAATTTAAAGAGCAACAAATTGAAGCTGTTCGCTTTGTTCCCCTTGTGCCCGGCGCTTTAGGATAGTTTGTGAAAATATTTTCTGCATTATATGAATGGACACTTAAGTGGGCTGAACATAAGTTTGCGCCAAGAATTCTAGCAATTTTAACCTTTGCCGAATCGGTGTTTTTTCCGATCCCACCCGATGTTTTATTAGCCCCTATGGTATTGGCACAGCGCGATAAAGCCTGGCAATTTGCCACCTTAACCACAGTGGCATCCGTTATTGGTGGTGTCGTTGGTTATGGTTTAGGCTATTTAATGTTTGAACCTTGGATCCAACCATTAATTACTGAGTTTGGTTATCAGACGCGCTTTGATAAAGCCATGTTATGGTTTAGTGAATGGGGTGTCTGGGTGGTATTTATTGCGGGCTTTTCTCCCATTCCCTATAAGCTATTTACTGTTAGTGCCGGCTTTTTACAGATGGCATTTCTACCATTCTTATTAGCATCTGCTATTGGCCGAGGTATGCGCTTTTTTATCGTTGCCGGTGTTATTCGTTGGGGTGGTGCGCCAATGGAGCAAAAGATAAGACAATGGGTTGATGTGTTAGGTTGGCTTGTTGTGGGCGCTATTATTATTGCTTATATTGCCACACGATAAAGGGTGCGCGCTTGGTTATGTTGAATTTGATACAAGGTCACTTAATTAGCGTTAATTATTTGCTAATGTTAATACTACTATTAGCATTAAATGGCTGTTCGAGTCGCAGTAAGCCCGCACCAGTTGTTGATGTGCAAGGCTCACTACCGCTCAGCCAAAGAATTAAGAACAGTGTCAGTGGCACCGAATATATTGTTAAAAAAGGTGAAACCTTATATTCAATTGCTTGGCGAGCAGATGTTGATGTTCGCACCTTGGCGACCATCAATAATATTAAAGCGCCCTACAATATTTTTCCGCAGCAAAAATTATTTTTAACAAAAAATACTCGCCAGCCAAGTAGCAGTCCACCTAAGAGTAAAAGCTTTAATTCGTCAAAACAAAAAGTTATAACAAAACCTATTGCACAGACTAAAAAGCAGGCGTATGGTGGAAATGTAGTTGAGGAAAAAACAAGCAATAAAGCTCAGCAAGAAAACACCGCCTTTTCACAAAAAATAAGAAATTGGCAGTGGCCGGCAAAAGGAAAGATTATTGCTAAGTTTTCCACGGCAAAACAAGGAAATAAAGGAATCGACATTGCGGGGCGTCGCGGAGATTCGGTGAAAGCAACTGCAAACGGCAAGGTAGTTTATGCCGGTGATGCGTTACAGGGATACGGTAAGTTAGTCATAGTTAAACACAACGACGATTACCTTAGTGCTTATGCCCATAACGATCGCATTCTTGTGAAAGAACAGCAGGTGGTAAAAGCCGGTCAAGTGATTGCCAAAATGGGAGATACTGACGCTGAAAGAATCATGCTTCATTTTGAAGTTCGCTTTCGCGGTAAATCAGTTAACCCCATGAAGTATTTGCCGAAATAAAAATAAAAATTTATAAAAATAAATTGGAGACAATGTGAATATCTAGTCAATAAATGTAGCAATTGCTAAAAGCGGGAGTTATAACATGAGCATAAAAAAACAAATAGAATGTTCTGATGTTGCAGTAAAAGATAAGCCAAAAAATCCTAAGGCTGAAACGCCTGAGGAAAGTCCTTCTAATTTAGATGCAACACAAATATATTTAAGTGAAATCGGATTTTCGCCGTTATTAACTGCCGAGGAAGAAGTTTACTATTCTCGCCTTGCCCTTAAAGGTGATGATGCATCCCGTAAACGAATGATAGAAAGTAACCTACGTTTAGTGGTTAAAATAGCGCGTCGTTATAATAATCGTGGTTTACCCTTATTAGATTTAATCGAAGAAGGTAATTTAGGCTTAATTCGTGCGGTTGAAAAATTCGATCCTGAGCGCGGTTTTCGCTTCTCGACCTATGCAACGTGGTGGATTCGTCAAACCATAGAACGCGCTATTATGAACCAAACGCGCACCATTCGATTACCTATCCATGTTGTCAAAGAACTTAATATTTATTTACGCACAGCGCGTGAGTTAATACAAAAGCTTGATCATGAGCCGACCGCTGAAGATATTGCCTTTGAGCTTGATGTACCGGTAGAAAGTGTCAGTAAAATGTTGCGTTTGAATGAGCGCATCGCCTCAGTTGACTCGCCCTTTGGCGGCGAGGGGGAAAAAGTTTTACTTGATGTCATCCCCGATGAAAAAGCCGGCGGTCCAGAAAGTAAATTACAAAGTAATGACATTAAACATAGCATTGTAGATTGGTTAAATGAGCTAAACTCTAAGCAACGCGAAGTGTTAGCAAGACGTTTTGGTTTACTTGGCTATGAAGCAGCAACTTTAGAAGATGTTGGTGTAGAAATAGGCTTAACACGCGAACGAGTTCGTCAAATCCAGGTAGAAGCCTTGAAACGTTTACGTGATATATTAAGTCAACAAAATTTGTCTATTGAAGCTTTGTTCCAAGTATAGCCTCAGCTAGATACAGTAGCTAAGGCATAATATGCTACTTCTTCAGACGCATAAAAAAACCAGTAGATACTGGTTTTTTTATGCGTCAAACTATTTTTAAATGATGTTGGCAGTTATTCCTGATGTTGGCTATTAGCGAAATCTCAACTAGCAATTAAATTAACTTTTTCAATTTATAGAGTAGATCTAAGGCCATTTTTGGGCTTAAATCATTCAGCTCTAGTGCTGTTAATTCTTCAACTACCGGGTGATGATTATCCATCAAAGGTAGTTGTTCAAACGCTTGTGGCGAACTGCTGATAATAGAAGGAGCTTGCTTATTTTCAAGTTCAGCTAAACGTTGTTTTGCCCGTAGAATGACGCTTTTAGGGACACCGGCAAGCTGGGCAACCTGTAAGCCGAAGCTTTTACTGGCAGCGCCTTCTTGTACCGTATGCATAAAGACAATACTGTCGCCATGCTCAACGGCATCTAAGTGCACATTCGCTAAGCTATCAATTTGCTCCGCCAATAACGTAAGTTCAAAGTAATGACTGGCAAATAAGGTAAATGCTTGGGTTTTTAATGCTAACATTTCAGCACAGGCCCATGCCAAAGACAGACCGTCATAGGTACTGGTACCGCGGCCAATTTCATCTAACAAGACTAAACTTTTATTGGTGGCGTTATGCAAAATATTAGCGGTTTCAGTCATCTCAACCATAAAGGTTGAACGACCGCTGGCTAGATCATCAGAGGCGCCGATACGGGTAAAGATACGATCAACCATGCCAATATTGGCAGCATTTGCTGGCACATAACAGCCTATATGCGCTAATAAGACGATTAAAGCAGTTTGGCGCATATAGGTTGACTTACCGCCCATGTTAGGCCCGGTAATGATCAGCATTTTTCGACTTTCGGTTAATACCACAGGGTTGGCGATAAACGGCTCTGTGGTCATTTGCTCAACTACTGCATGACGACCCGCCTCGATATTTATACCGCTGTCTTCTTGTAGTATAGGTTTAACATAGTTTAATGTTTCAGCGCGTTCGGCAAAGGTATTAAGGACATCAATTTCCGATAGGGCTTGTGCAAGGCGTTGTAACTTTTCTAGCTCAGGTAAGACTTTATCAAACAATGCTTCATACAAGCGTTTTTCAAGAGCTAGAAACTTGCTTTGTGCGGATAATACTTTTTCTTCATGCTGCTTTAATTCATTGGTAATAAAGCGCTCATTATTCTTTAAGGTCTGGCGACGAATATAATCGTCCGGCACATCCATTGCAGAAGTACGGCTCATTTCAATGAAGAAACCGTGTACTTTATTGTAACCTACCTTTAACGATTGAATGCCCGTTCTGGCTTTTTCGCGCGCTTCGAGTTGCGCTAAAAATTCGGTCGCGCCATCACTTAAATCACGCAGGACGTCTAATTCTTGGTTATAACCTGGCGCAATAACGCCGCCATCTCGAATTAATACCGGCGGGTTTTCAACGAGTGCACTCTCTAACAACGCTTGTATAGTAGGTAATGGCTGACACTGGTTAAGCAAAGTGGCTAAATGTGCTTGGCTACAGCTAGCCATCAGTGACTGTAACTCAGGTAAATGCATTAAGGCATTGCGTAAACGCGCAAAGTCACGAGGACGCGCGGTTCTTAACGCAACTCGGGCAACAATACGTTCAATATCACCAAATTGTTTTAAATGACCCTTTAGTTCAAAGGGTAAGTCCTGTTGTAACAATTCTTCAATGACATTTTGACGATTACTTAAAGTTTTTAATTCCCGCAATGGAAAGTGTAACCAACGTTTAAGTAACCTTGAGCCCATTGGCGTTGCCGCTTTATCCAAGATTGCTGCTAGGGTGTTTTCAGTGCCGCCTTGTAGGTTTTGGGTTAACTCTAAGTTACGACGAGTAGCCGCATCGAGGATCACCGCACTAGCTGCACTTTCACTGATGATGGCTCTAATATGTGGCAAAGCAGTACGTTGGCTGTCTTTCACATATTGAAATAAGCAACCTGCAGCTGCTATTCCCAAAGGTTTGTCGTCAACGCCAAAGCCTGATAATGACTGAGTAGCAAATTGTTTATTAAGTAAGTTTTTACTGGTTTCTAAATCAAATTCCCAATCGGGACGTCGGCGCAAACCTTTACGACCGACAATAATATTAGTCGCCGCTAATGATTCTGGGTATAACAGCTCTGCCGGCGATAAACGTTGTAACTCAGCTTGAACTTGCTCTTCTGTTTTTGGCTCCACTAAGACAAAGCGGCCACTGGTCATATCTAAATAAGCCAGACCAAAACCTTGTGGCGTTTGATGAATCGCAACAATTAAATTATCTTGTCGATCGCTCAACAAGGCTTCGTCACTAACTGTACCCGGCGTGACTACACGAACCACTTTACGCTCTACGGGACCTTTACTAGTAGCAGGATCACCAATTTGTTCACAGATAGCGACCGACTCGCCTAACTGTACGAGCTTGGCTAAATAACCCTCTACTGCATGGTAAGGCACACCAGCCATAGGGATCGCATTACCGCCGGTTTTACCACGAGCGGTTAATGAGATGTCGAGCAAGTCAGATGCTTTCTTGGCATCATCAAAAAATAATTCATAAAAGTCGCCCATGCGATAAAAAATTAAAATATGGGGGAACTCCGCTTTAATGGTCAAGTACTGACGCATCATAGGGGTGTGAGAGGAAAGGTCTTGCTTTATTGTTGTCATTGAAATGTTGTAACTCAAAAATTTATGAACAGTCTAATGACAGAGATTATGCCACAAGCCCGACCATCAATCTTTTTATTTTTTATCGAAAGCTTGGCTAAAATATTTTTTGATTTATTACTGTATAATTAGCTGTTAATTGCATTAGTAACTTTTTTTATTGAATTTTATAAAAGTTACTAATAAATAAAAAAGCATTATTTATCAAGTATTAAAAAGTATCATCAGGTTGGTTTTTTTAGGGATAAAAAATAAATCAATAAATAACTTGATACTGTACGACTATACAGTATACTTGCTTCATTAAACGAATTAAGCACCTAAATCATCGTGGAGCAACAAATGAACGATAACAAAGAAAAAGCATTATCAGCCGCCTTAAGCCAAATCGAACGTCAATTCGGTAAAGGTTCAATTATGAAGTTGGGTGATAACCGCAGCATGGATGTTGAAACGATTTCAACTGGTTCATTAGGTTTAGATATCGCATTAGGTGCTGGCGGTTTGCCGCTAGGTCGTGTCGTTGAAATTTACGGTCCAGAATCAAGTGGTAAAACCACACTGACTTTGGAAGTTATCGCGGAAGCACAGCGTAATGGTAAAGTGTGTGCCTTTGTTGATGCGGAACATGCGCTTGACCCGATTTATGCTGAAAAGCTCGGTGTCAATATTAACGAGTTATTGGTTTCTCAACCTGATACCGGTGAGCAAGCGTTAGAAATTTGTGACATGTTAACACGCTCAGGTGCTATTGATATTATCGTCGTTGACTCAGTTGCAGCCTTAACGCCAAAAGCCGAAATTGAAGGCGACATGGGTGATTCACACATGGGCTTGCAAGCTCGCATGTTGTCACAGGCTATGCGTAAGTTAACCGGTAATTTGAAACAATCAAATACCATGATTATTTTCATCAACCAAATTCGTATGAAAATTGGTGTTATGTTTGGCAGTCCTGAAACTACAACAGGTGGTAATGCCTTAAAATTCTACGCGTCTGTTCGTCTAGACATTCGTCGTATTGGCGCCGTTAAAAACGGTGATGAAATCGTGGGTAACGAAACGCGTGTTAAAGTCGTCAAGAACAAAATTGCCCCACCGTTTAAGCAAGTAGAATTCCAAATATTATATGGTGAAGGCATTAACAGTTTAGGCGAATTAGTTGACCTGGGTGTTAAGCATGAAATGGTTGAAAAAGCGGGTGCTTGGTATAGCTATAAAGGCGATAAAATCGGCCAAGGTAAAGCAAACGCGGCGAAATACTTGAAAGAAAACCCTAAAGTAGCCAAAGAAATTGATGGCCGTTTACGTGAATTGTTACTAACAAAGAGTAAGCCTGCTGAAGCGGTTGAAAAGCCTGAAAAGGTCGAAGCAGCGGCTAAATAAGCATTAAGCTGTATTACTATTAATGAAAAAAGCCACGGTGAAGTGGCTTTTTTTTGTGTATAAAATAGCACTAGGTCAGATGAATATTATTATAATATGGTATCCAATAACAGATTCGTTTCGGTTTTTAAAATCCCTTCGTTCAAGCGTATTTCTCCGAGTAAAGAGTTTAATTGTGGTAGTGTCTCAGTTCTTATTTCTGCTATAAGATCCCAATGGCCGCTCGTGTGATGTATAGCAATGACCTCAGGGTATTGGTGTAGGTTATCAATAACACTAGCTTCTTTTTTTGCTTCCAGCGAAATGTTCACAAACAACCTTACTGGGTGAACTTCTGCTGCAGGTTTTAGTTTAAGAGTATAGCCTAATATAATACCGTTTTTTTCAAGTTTACTGATTCTATTTTGGATGGTCGATCTTGATACCCCCATTTTTTTGGCAATCGTTACGGTAGCCATTCTGGCATCTTTACGCAAAAGAGAAATAAGTTGTTGGTCTTTAGTATCAAGCATAATTATCACCTAAAATAGTACATAATATCATTACTATCTAACATTGTGACTGATTTTAATGGCAATAAGTAAAATTTGTTATCTAGTTGTTTGCTTTATACTGCATTAAGATCATAGGCATTAATTCAAGCTGTGCTTTCGATAATGATTAACTTAATTGGCGTAAAATACCCATTACGTAAATAGCAGACTGAGTAGATCGATTGTTGCTAAAAATTTACGTTTAAATTTGAACTGCTAATGTTGGCTGGATAGGGTTGATTGTCGGTTAAAATAACGGTTATTGAATAAAACCATGAAAAAGCCTTAGCGCAAAGAGCGCTGGGAGATGAAAATATTGGAGATATAAATGATAATCATAAGACCGGTAAAATATACAGATATAGATAGATTATATAACTTAGCTAAAAAAGTTGGTCCCGGAATGACAACTTTTCCAGCAGACAAAGAAGTCTTACATGAAAAAATTGCGGCTTCAGAAAGAGCCTTTTCCTTATCAGCTATAAAGGAGCAGTCCAACTCATTTTTGATGGTTTTAGAAGACTCGGAGACGAATGCTGTAATGGGAACCGCGGGGGTCTATAGTAATATTGGTCAAGAGGTCCCCTTTTATACTTACAAAATATTATCTAGAAATAAGTACTCTTATGAAATTAAAAATAAGGTCACTTCAACCGTGCTTCATTTGGTGAATGAATACAAAGGAGACACTGAAGTTGGTACCTTAATACTCGATCCATATTACCGAGGCGGGGGCTATGGCAAGCTATTATCAAAATGCCGCTATCTGCTGGTGGCACAATTTAAAGAGCTGTTTAGTGCAAGAATCGTTGCTGAACTTCGTGGCTGGTCAGATGAAAATGCTATATCGCCTTTTTGGGAGGCTGTCGGTAAACACTTTTTTGGCGGTATGGCGTATGATCATGCCGATTATTTAAGTGCAACCACCAATAATCAATTTATTGCCGATTTAATGCCAGATTATCCTATCTATGTAGATTTATTGTCAAAAGAAGCTCAGGCAGTTATTGGAAAACCACATGATATCGGGGTTCCGGCACTGAATATGCTTTTAAAGGAAGGGTTTCGTTACGAAAACTACGTTGATATTTTTGACGCTGGACCTACGGTACATGCTTATCTAGAAAACATCGAAACGATTCGTAATAGCAAGAGCCGCGTTGTCGAGAAGCTGTTAGATGAAGAGCAAGGCGAAGTCGATTGTTTAGTATGCAGCTCATCTTTGGAAAATTTTCGGGTTTGTCAAACTAAGGTGACGCCATTAGAGGATGGCAGCATTGCGCTTAGTGCGGCAGTTGCAAAAACTATAATGGTGGCAATAGGGAATACTGTTCGGGTTTACCGGCTTGCTGAACAAGGAAAGTTATAGCAAGCGGACTCATAAATTGTTCACTGAGCAAGACGTTAGTTAATAGTAAAACTTACTTTGAAATATAATTAACTAATAGATATTAAAGCTAAATTACTATTTTTCCTTACTGAGGCTTTATGACTCTATCGGTACTTAGCTCAATTTATACAGTGTAAAATAAATCACGTTATTATCGCTACATGTAAATAGAATAATCGCATAAGCTATTTAATTTTTAAAATAGTTGATGCGATCTTTAACTGCCTCGAACTGACGACGAACTAAAAACCGTGTCCGTGTCATGGTTATTACCATCTTTCACCTAACATGCTGCCAGATAAATGTGTCAATTTAGTCGTTTTAGACGATTAGTGTTATCTGCCGCTAAACCATTGTTATGCTAACGAGTCAGCAAGCTGTTGATGAGTCGTGGAAGTTAATATTCGGCAATACAAGTCCTTTGGGTTTGTCAGTGTCGGGACTATTTCAACTTTTTCACCAATATTAAATTTAATCGCTAAATCATAAAGGTAGCGTAAAATCGACAGATCTTCCAACGCGAAGCCTACGGAATCAAAAATTGTGATTTGCTCTTGCGAGTCTCTGCCTTGCTCTACACCAGCAATGACATGCCAAAGCTTATGAACAGGGTGGTCAGCTGATAATTGTTGTATATCACCTTCAATGCGAGTCTGTGGTTCATGTTCAACAAATATCTTTCCTGATTTTAATACCTCAGGATGTAGCTCGGTTTTTCCTGAACAATCACCGCCAACACCATTGATATGCATACCCGCTTCTATCATATCTGGCGTTAAAATTCTCGCATTGGTTTTATCTGCAGTGATGGTGGTGACAATATCTGCACCAGCAACACATGCTTTTGCCGATGTTGCTTTGATTACTTTCAGGTTTGGATATTGTTTTAAATTGTTTATTACCTTGTCTATTGCATGGTCATCTATATCAAATAACCTAACTTCATTGATGGCCATTAATTGATGAAAAGCGATGACTTGAAAGTCAGATTGAGCACCACAACCAATTACGCCCATAGTTTTAGGTACTTCCCTCGCTAACGCTTTAGCCGCCATTACTGAGGTGACAGCAGTACGAATAGCAGTGGATAATGTGAGTTCAGAAAGTAGCTTAGGGTAACCTGTTTGGACATTAGATAAGGCACCAAAAGCCATTACGGTCGATAAACCCGAGAGCGGGTTTTTAGGATGGCCATTAACATATTTAAAACCATAATTTACATCGTCAGCCACTGGCATAAGCTCAATAACACCCTCCTTGCTATGTGCTGCCGTTCTCGCAGTTTTATCAAACTCTGCCCAGCGAATAAAGTCACTTTCCATGTAATCTAGCAAACCTTCCATGAAGGCAGTGTTGCCCATTTTTCGCAATAATTTACCGAGGTCATCTACATTTAAAAATAAAGTCATTGTGGCTATCTTTGGTTATAAATTGTGAAAGAAATTATAGGTTAGCTCGTGGTTAATAAATAGCTATAAAACTACCCTAATTGCATGATAAAACGAGCATTATGTTTACTTAATGTGGCAATTAGCCAGTTTCGGCTAGCTAAGCGCTGTGCTAAAGATGAAGGGAAGCTGGCTTACAGGAGTAAATTCAAAAATGGCATTAAATCTCAGACGAGCTAGCATTGTCATTAGTAATTTAAAACGATATTTGGGTCTGTTGGAATTTTGGCGAACAGTGGGGGGAAGACAGTATTTAAATTTTTCAGTAGATTAATACTATAAATTCGCATAAAGGAGTGCCCACTCAGCGATTTTTAAAGAGGCTTGTCAAGCGCTTTAATGCAGAAATAGTAAGCTGTCTAAAATTTATGCAGCGCTAAGTAGGCTTCTTTAAACTTCGTGCTTCAAAATCGGCTGGGGCATTCTGAGAGTTCACTTCTTTATGTGGATTGGAATAATAATGTATGGTTGCTAAATTCAAATGATTTAACAGCTTTAGCAATAACAGGGTGTGTAGGTTAAAATTGATCTATTGCGTTTGAAGCAATATCACCGAGAGGGAGCATTTAAAGCTCTGTTATGAAATAGTTTTAAATGCCTTATTTCTGGCCGCTTCGATTTCCTCAATTCTTTTTAGACCATCGTCACTGAGGTTTTCTAGTAATCCCCCAATCAGCATTTCTGTTAATGCCAAAATAGCGTGCTGCGAATCAAATGGTGACATCAATTCTACTTCTGCAGTTAAAACCACATTAGCGAATTGGCAAATAGGTGACAAAAAAGGGTCCGTTATTAATATTATTGTTGCACCTCTTTCATGAGCTTCTTTAGCGAAACTAATGGTATCAGCTTGATAACGACGAGTATCAAAAACAATAAGCAGTGTTTTTTTATTGATATCAATTACTATATCCCCTCTAGAAACGGGATTTGAGTCTTGAAAATAGGTTTCAGGGCGCAGTTGATTAAGGTGTCTTTGCAGATAGTCAGCCATAAGTTCACTAAAGCGTCCGCCAGTGGTAATTACTTTGAAGCGCTTATCAGAGATTAATTTAATGGCCTCGTTAAACTCGTGCAAAGATAGATTACTGATGGTCTTGGTTATAGTTGATTTAAAACTATTCAAGCTATTATCAAATAGGTGATCTTTTTGCAGGCCACTTTTCTTGTCACTATATAGTGACAATGGCGATTGGTTACGTTCTTTTATTTCTGCTATAAGCGCACTTTGAAATTGTGGGTAGCTATTAAAGCCAATGCTGTTAGCAAATCGAATTATTGTTTGGCCACTAACAGCACTGCGGGTTGATAGCTCGGCAACGGTAACTAATCCAGCAGTAGGATAGTCAGAAAGTAATACCCTAGCTACTTTTTTTTCAGATTTGGTTAGAGAGCCAATCTTATTTTGTACCCGCTCATAAACGGTTTGATTAGGCATTTATCTACAACTTATCTTGTGAGTGAACATTTTAAATTACCGTTGATTTTGGGTATGTTTTTCGCTGAATTTTAAGACTAAATTGTAAAATTAGCAATAACTTCATTTGTTGTCATTAGGCGACAATAACCGCCAAATGCCTTTAGCGCATGCTGGTGTCGTTCCTTAGTATAAGTTGCACAAGCATCAGAGACACATGTCATGTAAAATCCTTTATCCGCACCATCTCTAATAGCCATATCAACACATTGGTCGGTAAGAAAACCAACAACTATGATGTCTTCAATGCCAATATTTCGTAAAACATATTCAATGTTAGTCGAGTTAAATACGCCAGATGAAGTTTTGGGCAGCACAATATCATCGCCCTCGGGCTTCACCTTATCAATAACTTGCGCCATAAAGGAGCCTTTAGGTATAAATAAATTAGATAATTTATGATCGATACTTCTGTCCCTACCATCTAATGTTAAACTTTCAATGACAGTATAAACTGTTTCAATCGATAACCCTCTCGCGATATCTAAGAGCTTTTTTTGATTTGGCAGTGCTTTTTCAATGATCGTTTTCACATAATCAGGGTGATTTTTTCTCACTTTCTCAGTCAGTTCTGACTCTTGTACATCAACAAATAACAGTGCTGTTTTATTGGGCTGAAATACTTTTGTTCGACTTAATTGTACATCTGACGGACGAACTTGATCTTTATATTTTGAATCCATAATTAATAATCCTAGGTATTTTTATGTTAGTAGGCTTTTGCATATTTAGTATAAATAGCATGTTCATCTAAATCTTTCAGTTGCGCCATTTCCATCTCTTTCATGCCATGATAAATAGTCATGAAATCTTCACTAAACCAAGAGTTTACAACATCATCCTCTTTTAACGCTTTTAGTGCCTCAGGCAGACTGGTGGGTAGACGATGTATGTCCATACTTAGTCGTTCATCTTCAGTAAGAGAACCGGCATCAGTATTTAATAAAGCTGGTTGGTCTATTTTGTTGCGAATACCTTCAAGACCAGCTCTGATCAAGACCCCAAGTGCTAAATAGGGCGATACGGTGGCATCAGGTGTGCGAAATTCAATGTGATGTGAATTTGCCGGGTCATGGTTTGGTGTTGGAGCCGGGCATATACGTAACATCGCCTCTCTATTTTGCAGACCAAAACTGCTATAAGCGTTACTCCACTGGTTAGGTTGTAACCTAAAATATGAAATGACACTTGGTGCAGTTAAAGCCGTCAAGGCTTTACTATGACGAAGAACGCCACCAGCAAAGTGTCCGGCTATTTCACTCATAAATCCAGGGCGGTTTTTATCATACATCACAGGTACGCCGTCTTTATCTAGCATACTTAAATGGATATGAACGCCATTACCGACACCGTCAGGCGTTAATTTCGGGGTAAAAGAGGCACGATAATTATGTTTTTTCGCGGCCATTCGAACAATTTCTCTCAGTGCTACGGCTCTATCGGCAGCATTAACCGCTTTACTGGGTTTAGTCGTTACTTCAAATTGCCACTGTCCAAATTCAGGAAGAAACATTTCGGGAAGTATCTTTGCCGTTTCCAGAGCGTCGAATAAGTCGTTCGCGAAACCTTCTACTTCGCAATAGGCTTGAAGCGAAAATCCCAGCCCGTAGTCTTTATCTTCATTATTTAGTAGGCTAAATTCATGCTCAAATGCGGCGTTTATTTCATAGCCAGTTTCATTTTTAAAATCCTCCAGCGCCTTAATTAAAAATGCCCTTGGACAGCAATCCCAGTTGTTGCCTTCCAAGTCAGATATATTGCCCATTAGAAACCGTAAATCGCCACCTTCTAACAGATTGCTGACGGTAAAATCAGCATTTGGGTCAGCATTAATGCGTAGATCGCCCATAGCATTAAAAGGGTTTGTGCCAATGCCGTCAAACGGCGTTATAGATTGATTAGCTGGCACCCAGCCAATGCCATTTTTTAAATATTTTTCAAGGTCTCTTTCAGGAAAGCCCCTACCTCTAGTAATCGCGCCTAAGTCGTTGCAAACAATAAATGCAAGTCGTTGCTGTTTTTTGTTATTCATTATTTAGCCTATACCTATAGATGATGTTTAAAAACGCACTTGCTTTGTTCATTGTTGTTAGAAGCTAGCACAATTGTATTTCTAGTTGATTTTTATGATACAAACATTCCCTATCTTGTCAATATCTTATTAATTGATATATTTATAACAAAATGATTTTTAGTTGTGATATATATTTTAAGTGCTCAAGTTTAGCTATTTCAATAATGCCATAACGTATTAAAGTTTATGGTTTTAATTTATTTTGTTTTGCTAAGGCTAATATAAAAATATATACAACAAGTATTTTTAATTAATACTTTAATTGTTACATACGTATCAATTTGCGTTGATTTTACTTGTAATCAAATGTACATTTGAATAATTGGCGTGCAAATTATAAAATTTTGAATCTGCACGTGGGATATTTTTAGATACCGATTGTTAAGCGATTTAACGCTCAAGCGGCATCTTTAAATATTAAGCTAAAACAGCGTGTTAATTAATGTTAAAGGCGACAATCGCCAATTTTAATTAACGTTAGATTTACTTGGAAACTTAATGATATGCCTAAAATTAGAGATATAAACCTGCCAAATTCAGCGATGGGAACGACTAAATCAATTCGAATTTTTAGTTTTGGAGATATGAGCTCTAAAAACAGAGTTTATATTCAGGCCGGACTTCATGCTGGGGAGCACCCTGGTATTCTCGTTGCTCATCTATTACTACAAAAGCTTACTGATTTAGAAAAACAAGGTGTGATTAATGCGCGAATCGATGTTGCACCTGTTGTTAACCCTATTGGCATAGACCAGTTTCTTAATGGTGAAATTAATGGTCGATATAGCTTTAAAGATGGCACAAACTTTAATAGGAACTTTAACCGCGACATCGTTAAGGACGTTTTATCTGAGCAAATAGAGCAAGAAATATCACGTCAAGGCTTGCTAGCTAAGGTTATTCATCGCCTAGAAACATTAAAAGTAAACACCCAAGCCGAGGCGCTTAAAAATATATTACTTTGTGAGGGATTATCAGCGAATTTAGTTTTAGATTTGCACTGTGATGGCGAGTCCTTACACCATGTTTATGCTGAAAAGGGTGCGCTAGAAGAGGCTAGAGTTGTTGCTAAATATCTTAAGACTGACCAATTGATATTAAGTGATATGACAGACTCATCTGCGTTTGATGACACGATTAATTACCTTAATCATCAGATAAATAATAATTCATCTGCTAGTAACATTGATACCAAGCAACCTAATGCTTATACGGTTGAATTAAGAGGTAGGGCTGATGTATCAGAGTACTTCGCGGACAAAGACTCAAGCAGCATAGTAAGCTTATTGGAAAAAATGAGCTATATAAATACGACCAATCAAGATAAAGATATCGAAGAATCAACGGTGCCAGAATCAAGTAATATGCAAGCTGTTTACACTTCATCTTCAGGGATTGTTGTCCACTGTAAAGACTTGGGCGATAAAGTGGCTGTCGGTGACGTTATTGCCAAAATTATCAATCCGCTTGAAATTAACTCATCTCCATTAGAAACATTTAAAGCCAACATCAGCGGTCAAGTCTTTAGCCGTCATATATCTAAGTTGGCATACCCAGGTATGGAAATTACAAAAATAGCTTAACTTAATAAGTTGCTTGAAAAATATATATTTTTAGAGTGCAAATTGTGTACATAGAAATGTTATAAATATTCCGTGATGATAATTTATTGTTGTTGTTGGAGTAAAATATTGATGGTTAATAATGACTATTAAAATTAAACAGAGAAGTTAATTTAAGAAGAGGGGACTAAAATGAAACAGCTAATTAATCCAACTAATAATTACAAATACAGTAAATTATCAATTTTAAGTTTTTCAGTTTTAATGGCATTAGGCTTACCATTGCAGGCTGCTGAAGCTCCAGAAATTGCCGCAGCGGAAAAGGTTACTCAAGATGAAAAAAGTACAAAAACCAAGGTGAAAAGTGAAGGGCTTGAAAGGATAACGGTTACGGCGCGTAAGAGATCTGAAAATGTTCAGGAAGTACCAGTTGCGGTTTCTGTATTTAATGCTGGCAGTATAAAAAACATGTCAATTAGCTCCACTTCAGACATTGCCATGCATACACCTTCTCTGCAAGTATCATCAGGTTCTCAAGGTGGTAGTAGTACACAGTTTTTTATTCGAGGAATCGGCCAACTTGATTTTATCTCAACGCTTGATCCTGGCGTTGGTGTTTATTTAGACGGGGTATATATAGCTAGGACAGCAGGAGCTTTGCTTGATCTTTCTAATATAGAGCGTATAGAAGTGCTTCGTGGTCCTCAAGGAGCACTGTTTGGTAAAAATACTATTGGTGGTGCAATCAATTTAATTACTAAGCGACCTCATGATGACTTCAGAGGTTCAGCTACTATTACCAAAGGTGAACGTAATAGAACAAATATTCAAGGTGAGGTTAGTCTACCAATTAGTGATGTAATACGTGCAAGTTTAGCCTATTCATCAAAACAACAAGATGGCTTTGGTACACGTTTGATTCCTAATCAGGATCCAAATTCAGCTCCTTTTCAACCACTTTTAGGCACCTCAGAAACGGGTGATGAAAACTCAAGTGTGCTTTACGGCTCATTAGAGTGGGACGTGACCGACGCGTTGAATATACATGTTGCTGTCGATAAAACACGAGTCAGAGAAAAAGAGGACCACTATATTCTTCAGGCCGTTAATCTAGAGGAAGGTACGTTACCTCAGATTAGTAACAATTTTGTTACTAATAATTTAGATCCGTCTCGTCACCCTTATGAAATATATGATGAACGCTGGATTACCGATGATCCTTATAAAACTTATGCTGGTAATGCTGCAGGAAATCGTACCGATATTTTTGGTTTGAGTATGACCTCTAAGTGGAATATTAGGGAAGATCTCGACTTTAAAACTATTCTTGCTTATCGAGAATTAGATACAGAATCAGGGGCTGATTTTGATGTTTCTCCAATTGAATTTTTTGACCAAACGGTATCGCTTGAACAGGATCAACTGAGTTTGGAATTGCAGTTAGAAGGTGTGAGTTTAAATGACAAACTGAAATGGTTAGTCGGCATGTTTTATATGAAGGAAAATATTGATTCAAATATCCGATTAAACTTATCTCACGGTGAAGACTTTGTAGATTACCCATACGATGTCTGGGAAAGAAATCCAATTGAGATAACCAGTACGGCAATATTTTCACAAGTTAGTTATGCCATTTCAGACAACTTAAGCATCACCGGTGGACTTCGCGCAACCAAAGATCGGAAAATACTATCTTATTCTCATGAACTAGCCAAAATACCTGGAGAATACCTGTTTGAACCTGGTTTTGGTGTCTTAGACAAAGAGTGGAAAGATGTGAGTCCTAAACTGAGTATTGAGTATATAACTGACGATCACTACTTATTTTATGCTTCTGCAACTAAAGGTTTTAAAAGTGGTGCTTTTAATGGCCGTGCGTTTTCTGCAGAAGACACTGCTCCAGCAGATCCAGAGAAAGTCATTAGTTATGAAGTCGGCACCAAGATGGATTTGTTTAATAACACCTTGAGAACCAACCTTGCTTTATTTCGTGCCGACTATGAAGATATTCAATCAACCATCTGTAAAAATAGTGGTGTGTGCGTGGTTACGAACGCGGCAGAAGCGGTTATTCAAGGCATAGAGCTTGAAGTGACTTATATCGCAACCGATAAGCTAACCGTTGATCTAGGTATCTCTATACTCGATGATAAATACGGTAATCTTGATAAAGCCGAAGGCAATATACCGGCAGGAGCTGATTTGATTCAAACACCTGATTATACGGTTAATTTAGGTGTCGCTTACGAGTTTACTGATGCATTAGTTGGCCGAGTTGATTATTACAAAACGGATGAGTATTACCATAACCCGCCTAATGGTAAATATGATCTTGAGCCGGCTTATGACTTGATAAATGTCAGACTTACTTATTATTCTGATAGTGATTGGCAAGTATCCCTTTACGGATTAAATTTAGGGGAAACGGTATATGCCGATTATCGTGAAGACTTAACAGGGTTTGGCACCTCTGAGGCGTTTATTGGTAAACCTCGTGAAATTGGGGCTGAAATCAGCTTTGACTTTTAGCCTTAATTACTCCCTGTAGTTGTCTAAACTCCCTCTGATCATTGTGAGGGGGTTAGCCTTATCAAGAGATAATATCATTATGCAAAATACAGATTCAAAATCATATAACTCAGTAAGCAGTACCAGTGCCATGATTGCTTGGGCAATGAGTGGTGCCGCGGTACTAGTCCTACTACCTATGCTGGTCGGTGGATTCGCTGATCACCTTAAATTTTCAGGTAAATTACTCGCCTATCTTGCCGCTGCAGATATGATAGGAGCCGCCATTGGTACTTTAATTATTTCGCCCAAGGTCGATACGCTTAATATTAAGAAAATGGCAGCAGTGGCTATTTTGATTATGGTCGTTGGTAATCTTGCTTCAATTGGCGTTTCTACTTTCATGATGCTTTTTATTATCAGAATGTTCTGTGGCTTGGGACAGGGAATTAGTATGGGCGCCGCCTGTTCAATTATGTCACATACTAACAAAGCAGACAGAACCATCGCTTTAATGGTCGTGGGAGCTCTTTTATTTGGCGCGGCAGGTATATATATCATACCCTCAATATTAGATCATAGTGGTATTGATGGTCTTTATATTAGCCTAGCTATTATTGCTTTTATTTCCTTAATTTGTGTTAAATGGCTTCCTGAAAAGGCATTAGTTCAAATAGATAATAGTGCCACAGAATTAAATACAAATTCTGAAAAGCAACAACCCACTCATAGTAACTTTTATAAGTGGCTACCCGTTGTTGGCGTGCTGTTTTATTTTATAGCGCAGGGAGCGATATGGGCATACATTGAGAGAATGGGCGCAGCTGTAGGCTTTAGTGCACAAGATATTGGTGTAGCCCTCGGTATCTGTTCAATATTTGGAGCGCTTGGAGGTGGACTAGCCGCATTTCTAGATATTAGATTCGGTCGATTTAAACCATTAACCATCGCTGCTATTATTTCTATTTCCGGCCTAGTTATATTGCTAACAGAATTTAACCTTTTTTATTATGGTATTGCTGCTGCAATGTTCAATTTTGGTTGGAATTATACTTACCCTTATCAGTTGACCGCAATTCGGAGCATAGACCCAACGGCCCGACTAGTTTCTGTTGCTGTTGCTATGCAAACTTTTGGCTTAGCCATTGGGCCGGTATTAGCAGGGTTATTAATTGTTGATAATAATTACGACTTAGCAAAATGGTTGGCAATTTTTCTAATAAGTTCTGCGTTAATTTTACTGACGCCGTCATCAAGGTTTGGCGATAAACTTATGGTGAAAGTGTAAGTCTATTAAGTTGATTTCCTTCTATTGGTGTTATTAACAGAGTTAACTACCTAGTTACTTTGTTGGTACTCCAATACGGTTAATTTATTGAATATCCAGAATATAGCTATACATAAGTTATTTGGATATCAATAAGAAAAATGTTATTAGCTTCCAGTTTTCTTCGCGAAAATAATATGCTATGAAATATGGCTAGAAAAATATTGATATCAACTCGTCAGACTTTTAAGGGAGGATGAATTATCACATCATTATATCAACGCGATATGCGCGCTTTATCACGATTGCAAAAACTGAGGTTTTATCCACTGGCAGTGACGGGCGGAGAAGGCAGTTATTTATTTACCGAAGATAATCGAAAAATATTAGACTTTTCAGCTTCTTGGGGGGCAGCCAGTCTAGGCCACTCCCACCCGCGCTTGCGCGAGGCGATTAACGAAGCGCTATCTAACCAGGCAGGGGCAAGTACCTTATCGGCAGTCAATGAGCCGGCCGTTCTCTTGGCAGAGCAGTTACTAGAAAATAGCACAGCAGGCGGAAAAAACCACCAGGTCTGGCTTGGTCATTCAGGTTCTGATGCGAATGAGACGGTTGCTCGCTCGGTTATTGCGGCAACTGGGCGTTCGCGAATTATTTCCTTTAGCGGCGCCTATCATGGCGGCACATCAGGTTCAATGGCAATTTCTGCTCATAACGTGCAGCAGCACACACAAAGAGCGAAAGGTTTACAAGTTATCTCTTACCCTAACCAATATCGAGCATCAGATGAAGATCCTTATTGCATGGATATCATCAAAAACTTGCAAGCATCTTTTGCCTCGGACTATCCAGGCCATGACGTTGCCGCACTCTTTATTGAGCCTATTCAGTCTGATGGTGGCTTGCTTGTTCCCCCAAGGGGCTTCATGAAGCAATTAGTCGAGCTTTGTCGCTCGCATGGAATTCTCATTGTCAGTGATGAAGTTAAGGTCGGCATGGGACGAACCGGACGTTTTAATTGTATTGAACACGAAGATGTAGAGCCTGATATCCTTGTCTTGGGTAAAGGCCTAGGCGGTGGACTGCCGTTATCTGCAGTCATTGGGCCACAACTTATTATGGATTACGCCTCATCATTTTCCATGCAAACTCTGCACGGTAATCCCATTTGTGCAAGCGCAGGTCTTGCTGTACTTGACATCATTTCCTCTGAAAAATTGCAGGAAAACTCACATGATATTGGTGAGTATCTTATGCACCGCTTACGGGTTTTATCTCAGCGTCATAGCATCATCGGGGATGTTCGAGGACGTGGTCTTGCAATCGGTGTTGAATTAGTTAAAGACCGGCATTCGAAAGAGCCGGCAACACAGGAAGCTGCCAAGATCGTTTACAGAGCGTTTGAACTAGGGCTTGCTATTTATTACGTGGGCCTTAATTCGAATATCCTAGAAATGACACCCCCCTTAAATATAACTAAAGATGAAGCCGATGAAGCGATATTTATTCTAGATAAAGCCATCGATGATGTCACTAATGGTTTGGTTTCGAACGATACTATCGCTGGGTATGACGGTTGGTAAAAAACATCATGGAGAACCTAAAGCGGGTGCTTGGTATAGCTATAAAGGCGATAAAATCGGCCAAGGTAAAGCAAACGCGGCGAAATACTTGAAAGAAAACCCTAAAGTAGCCAAAGAAATTGATGGCCGTTTACGTGAATTGTTACTAACAAAGAGTAAGCCTGCTGAAGCGGTTGAAAAGCCTGAAAAGGTCGAAGCAGCGGCTAAATAAGCATTAAGCTGTACTATTAATGAAAAAAGCCACGGTGAAGTGGCTTTTTTGTCTCCAGTGACTGACCCGTCCTAAATAAGCTTGACATTTTTCCTGTAACGAATTGGAGAATGCCATGGAATCAATAAATAAACCTACTAAAAAGTTTACTCCCTCGGGCAAGTTTTGATACACCTCCAAGTTTGGCTTGCTTTACAATCTCTATCGTTAGCAACAGCAAGTTATTACTTTTAGTGATTGTTAGCAGCAGTTAGTCATTATTAATAATGATTTTCATTGCTTTTTCTTTCGCAGCATTTAAAAACACTTGATAAGCATGTTCAAGCTCTGTCAGCGGAAAATGGTGTGTGATCATTTTCTTTAAATCCAAGCTATTAGCAGAAACGGCCTTTAATAACATTGGCGTTGTATTGGTATTAACAAGCCCTGTCGTTATAGTTAGATTTTTAATCCATAGTTTTTCAATTTCAAAGTCTACTTTTTCGCCATGTACTCCGACATTTGCGATGTGAGCGCCAGGTTTCACTATTTTTTGACAGATATTCCAGGTTGAAGGGATACCAACGGCTTCAATTGCGACATCAACACCTTCCTCGCCAACTATTTTTTTAACAGCTTCTTCAACATTTTCAGTACCGGAATTAATGGTATGTGTAGCGCCTAATTCTTTGGCCAATTTAAGTCTGTTGTCGTCCAAATCAATCATGATTATTTTAGCAGGGGTGTAGAATTGTGCAGTTAAAAGGACTGACATGCCAACAGGGCCAGCTCCAACAATAGCAATTTCATCTCCGGGTTTTACATTACCGTATTGCACACCTATTTCATGGCCAGTAGGCAGGATATCGCTTAATAAAACAGCGATATCATCATCCATTTTTTCAGGGATGCGATGTAAGCTATTATCAGCGTGGGGGATTCTTGCATATTCAGCTTGTATGCCATCTATCATATAGCCTAAAATCCAACCGCCATCCTTACAATGAGCATACATTTGTTTTTTACAATATTGACAAGAGCCACAAGAGGTAATACAGGAAATTAACACTTTGTCGCCCTTTTTAAACTGAGCAACACTATCGCCAATTTCTTCAATAATACCTACACCTTCATGGCCAAGAATACGGCCGCTTTCAATTTCTGGATTTTTGCCTTTGTAGATACCTAGGTCAGTGCCGCAAATAGTAGTTTTTAAAACTTTAACAATAACATCTGTTGGCTTGAGGATTGTTGGTTTTGGTCTTTCTTCTAAAGCGATATTATGTTCGCCATAATAAACTAATGCTTTCATTTTTATCTCCTCTGAGGGGGGGGCGCTATTGCTATCATTTCGGTAATGTACAGTGCCGAACTTCAAAGTCATTGGCTAATTCCTGACCCTGAGACAAATTATCTATTGATGTTGATGACTGTTTCCCAAATCAACGCCTTAGCGACTATTTCAGTAATTAGAAAAGTGTAGTTTATCAGTCGTTTTTTACATAGAGCTTATTGATGGTGATTATGATCTAGCTCAATTTTTGGTAGGATTTTTCGCTTTTGTATGCAATACCTTTATGCAGCTAGCTAATGACTCTTGGTAAGAGCAATTGACATTATGATCATTTAACTTAATGGACTTGAAAATAAGGTGAATAATTTAAAGTAGCCATGTAGTGGTCTATTTTATTTTTTTGAGTGTGTCTGCTGATAACTTGTTATGATGCTTTAAATATTTCAGACTTATTAGCTACGAGGATAGTCATTGCTTAACAATCATTCACATTATGCCCTGCTCGAACATTATCTCAATCATAGTGAAAAATTTAACTGGGTGCTGGCTACCATCGTTAATAAAGCGGGCTCAAGTTATCGCTCACCGGGCGCTATTATGTTAGTTAATAGTTTGGGACAATCGCATGGCCTAGTCAGTGGCGGTTGTTTAGAGGCTAATATTGTTTTGCACGCGAAAAAGGTCTTTGATCGCCAGCAAGCGCATTATATTGAATATGATATGCGAGAAGAAGACGGCTATGCCGCAGAGCTAGGTGTTGGCTGTAAAGGTAAAATAGGACTTTTATTGCAATATTTGACGCCAAAACATCAAGGCTTGCTCACTGAACTTTTTAAACGCATGCAAACGGGACAGACAAGCTATATACAACAAAGGTTTATAGCTGATGAGTCTGAGCCAAAATCATTAAACGAGTTAAGTTTGTTCGACAATACCGGGCAGTTATTAGTAAAAACCGAGCAGACACAAAAAAAACTAAAAAATACCGCGCTGCTGCAATTAATAAAAAGTGATAAAGCTCACTGCACCAGTGTTATGGGACAATCTGAGCTCTCATACAGCAAAATATCTGCACCAACTAATTTATGGATCTTTGGTGGCGGCTCAGATGCGGTGCCATTAGTGACCATGGCAGCGCAAATGGGCTGGCGAGTCACTGTGGTTGATCATCGCTCTAGCTATGCCCGTAGTAGCAACTTTAAAGATGCGACGAAAATTATTAGAGTTCATCCCGACGACTTTACTGAAATAGCGCAATTGCAACAGCTTGATGCCGCAGTATTGATGACGCACAACTTAACTTTAGATGCAGCATGGTTAACACTATTGCATGACATTAAAGTCGCAAAATATATTGGTTTATTAGGCCCGCTTGAGCGACGAGGCAATGTCGAAGCCTTGAGCAATATTAATGATAAAGCTTGGCTAGCGCGCCATGTTAACGGCCCAGTTGGCTTAGATATTGGCGGCGATTTACCGGAGTCGATCGCCTTGTCAATTTTAGCACAATGCCATAGCGTGCTGCATCATCGCAGCGGTTTAGCATTATCAGGTCAGTTCATTAATAACTGACCTCAACTCGGCTTAAGTTACTTTACTCAATAATGAAATTTAAGCGCCTATCAGCGTTATTTTTACGCTCAATAGCTCGCTATTGGTTTGTAAAAATGCCTTGCTAAGCACTTAAACTTCATCATTGCGGCATTGTTAATTTATTACTCAAAAAGATATCGTGAATAATCTAACCAATAATCCTATAAGCCCATTAACCCGAGGTGAGGTTAATTAGTCCAGATTGCCGAAAATAGCGACTGAACACGTGCTAGATCAAATTCAAACTTTCTCTATCTATTACAATAATATTTATTTGCCCTTTAGGGGGGCACTTGCTGTTATGGGTGGTGGAGGTTTGATGTTGTATTTGTATCTAGGCTATATTTTGGCGCAGTCGTATGCGGTCGTTGAAAAGCTTGTAGTCTCAAACATTACACCATTAGCGATGTTTTTCTCGGTAGTGGTGTTCTTTATTTGGTCGACCTTTCCCGTTGCCGGCTATGCCGTCGCAAAAGCTTTTAGCGCCAAGGGCCAGTTAACGCATAAGACATTATTAATAGCTGGCTTGAGCTTAGGCTTACTGGAAAATATCTTATTTCACTTTAATATTTTAAGCTATGGTCAAGAAACCCAAGGCACCTTAATCGTCTTCTGCTTATCCTTCGCCCTAGCATATCTCACTTTCAACAAACCCGCTCCAAAACCGTTAACCCATAGTTGATGATTTCTTTAACCGACAGCTGACAGCTTAAAACTGAGAGCTAATAACTAATTACTGACAGCTTCAAACTAAAAACTCCCCGCTTTGTGCTTGCTTAATTTCTTGCTGAGTTTGCTCAACAAGGTCGGCAAGGCTGTTGATAATTTTATGCACGCTACTGGGCAACGAATCTAAATCCAGAGCGTCAATTAAGTTTTTTACCGATAAACCTAACTCTGTATCTCCTTCAATTTGTAGGCGGCGCTGGAAAAATAAGGTGTCAGGGTCTTGCTTACGTCCGGCAATAAGTAATAAATCATCTCCTGTAGCACTGAAACTGACATCTTCTTGAATGGCTTGGCTTGGCGCAGCCATAATTAAACTATCGTGCTGAAAACTTAACCACCAATGCAGATCAATATCGGTAATCGATATTTTTAGCCACTTATCCGTTAAAAATGCAAAGTCACCCTCGTTAATCGCTTCTCTAAATACCGAATGCAGTGCCGGAATAAGTACTGACTTTTGCGCGAAAAAGGGCACAAAACGTAAACCAGGCTTGAGGATTTTAGGTAGCCATGACAAGGCACGGCGACGGACACTAAACGGCAAATTTTGCAGGTTTAATTGGCTATTCATTTGGCGATTCACGATTTATTCCATTATTTTTGCGATGCTTTTATTGCGAGTAAGCATCGACATATTTTTAGAGCTCAAACAGTAGCACAAGCGCTGGAGCGTGCTTATGAAGTAGATCAAAGAACTAGAGCAAAATTATATTGCCCGGCTAAGTAAATACTTTCTCAACGTTAGCTCGTTTTTTAGATAAGTTATTTTATATCAAATAATGTCTTTTCCAAGCTAGGTACACTGCTGTGCATACTCAATTTAGGTTTGAATGTTATGGAACTATTGTGCCCTGCAGGTAACTTACCTGCACTAAAAACGGCTATCGACAACGGTGCTGATGCGGTTTATATCGGCATGAAAGATGACACTAATGCTCGTCACTTTGCTGGTCTTAATTTTAACGATGGTAAACTCGCGAAGGCGGCTGACTATGTGCATCAACATGGTAAAAAGTTGCATGTGGCAATTAATACCTTTGCCCATCCTGGCGGTGAAGAGCGCTGGCGCACGGCAGTAGATAATGCGGTAGCTATCGGTTGTGATGCCTTGATCATTGCCGACTTAGGTATTTTAGATTATGCCGCCACTAAATACCCAGATGTTGAACGCCATGTTTCTGTGCAGGCCTCTACAACCAACCTAGAAGCGATTAAGTTTTTTAAGGATAATTTTGCCGTTGAACGTGTGGTGTTACCCCGAGTATTGTCGGTGCAACAAGTGCGTCAGCTCGCAAAAACCAGTCCAGTAAAGCTAGAAGTATTTGCCTTTGGTAGCTTGTGCATTATGTCGGAGGGCCGTTGTTATCTTTCATCCTACATGACCGGAGAGTCGCCAAATACTGCCGGAGCTTGTTCGCCAGCCAAGTACGTCCGTTGGCAAGAAACCGAGCAAGGTTTAGAGAGTCGTTTAAATAATGTGTTGATTGACCGTTATCAAAGTGATGAAAATGCCGGTTATCCGACGTTATGTAAAGGCCGCTTCGAAGTGGATAATAATGTCTATCATGCCTTAGAAGAGCCGACCAGTTTAAATACCTTAGAGCTGATCCCAGAATTGGTCAAAATGGGCATAGCGTCAGTGAAAATTGAAGGTCGACAACGCAGCCCCGCTTATGTTGAACAAGTCGCTAAAACCTGGCGCATGGCCCTGGATCGCTTTATTGAAAACCCAGAGCAGTATCAGGTTGAACAAGCGTGGATGAATACCTTAGCTAATCTGTCAGAAGGTAGCCAAACCACACTAGGGGCTTATCATCGCAAGTGGCAATAACCTGTCAAAATGCATATGAGTCAATTTGTACCATAAAACCATTGCCACAGCACGGTTAACCAAAAGCTAGACAGCACATAATTTTAGGAAGTATTTATGAAATTTTCCCTTGGCCCGAGTTTGTTTTTTTGGCCGAAAAACGACGTTGAAGCTTATTATCAGCAAGCTTTAGCCAGCAAGGCCGATATCATCTATTTAGGTGAAACTGTCTGTTCAAAGCGTCGAGAATTGCGCGCGAAAGATTGGATCAATTTGGCCAAAGAACTTGCCAGTAACAGTGATAAGCAAATGGTACTTTCAACCATGACCTTATTGGAGTCACCAGCCGAAATCCAAACCTTGCGACGGTTATGTGCGAATGGCGAATTACTGATTGAGGCCAATGATTTGAGTGCCGTGCAGATGATGCATGAGCAAGGCTTGCCGTTCGTCGCAGGACCTGCGATAAATTGCTATAACCTGGCGACCTTGCAAGTATTACTAAAACAAGGCATGAGTCGCTGGGTGATGCCGGTTGAGCTTTCTGGCGATTGGTTAAAAACCTTGCTGCAACAAGCCGAGCAAGCCAATATTCGCGATAAGTTTCAATGCGAAGTCTTTGCTTGGGGTTATCTGCCATTGGCCTATTCTGCTCGTTGTTTTACTGCCCGCTCAGAAGACCGACCTAAAGATGACTGCCAATACTGCTGTATTAAGTACCCACAAGGGCGGAAAATGAATAGTCGCGAAGGTGAGCGGGTATTTATTTTAAATGGTATTCAAACCATGTCAGGTTATCAATATAATTTAGTGAATGAAGTGTCAGAAATGAGCAGTATTGGCGTTGATATTGCGCGTATTAGTGCCGATAGCGAGCAAGCTTTTACTATGCTTGACCGCTTCGGCCAGCAGTTAGTCAAGACAGAAAAATACCTGCTTGACGGCGTTGAAGAATGTAATGGTTATTGGCATAAAATTGCCGGAATGTCAGTGGCCTAGTGCTTTTGAGTGTTATTACTGATAATAGCTAATGTTTAAGCTCAGTTAAGCGCATGTTTGGAATAAGCGAACGATAGTGCTTTGGCTAACCTGAAAATCATGTCGTTGGATATTTAACGACAGTTTTTTCTTACTCTTGCTGCCTAGAGTCTTGCTAAACGTGTTTAATTGGCGATAATAGCGTCGCCTTAATCTACTAGCTATTAGTGAACCAAATCAGTATGCGCCTTGATAAATTTATTTGCAAAAGTACCGAACTTACCCGCACCGAAGCTAAAAAGTTGCTCAAGATGGGCAAAGTGACGGTCAATGATATAACGACTAAAGATCCCGCAATACAAGTGCATGAAAATAATTGTATTTGTATCGAGGGTGAAGAGCTTACCGCCCGTAGTTCGCGCTATATCATGTTGCATAAACCGGCTAATACCATTTGCTCAAATGTTGATGAAATATACCCGTCGTTATTGCACTTGCTTGCCGTCGATAGAGCCTTTGATATGCATATTGCAGGGCGCCTAGACGCAGATACCACAGGTTTAGTGTTAATTACCGATGATGGTCGCTGGTCACACAATATTATTTCGCCGAAAAAACAATGCCAGAAAGTCTATCGGGTATGGTTACGCGATCCATTAAGAATCGATTCCGCGGAAAAGTTTAACCAAGGTGTACAACTGCAAGGTGAAGAGGGGTTAACCCGACCGGCTAAATTAGAAAAAATTGCGGAAAAAGAAGTCTTGCTAAGCATCACTGAAGGAAAATACCATCAAGTTAAACGCATGTTCGCCGCTGTTGGCAATAAAGTCGTCGGCCTGCATCGAGAGCAAATTGGTCCGATCAAGCTGGCGGATTTACCGTTAGGGCAATGGCGTTATTTAACAGAAGTTGAAGTTGGCGCTTTTATCTAATTTTCTTCGACTATTTTTAACGATAAGCACTGCTTATTTACTTGGCACGACTACGCTATTTACAGGTGCGATAATGCTAAAACGTAAGCGGTAAATTAAAAAACAGCTAAACTTTCTGTTTCACTTGCCGATTTAATGAACAATGAATGTTTTTTATTATTTGCAAGAGAAAAATGAATGGATGTTTTAGTTGAGTTATTACCACCAAACTTCACTGTGAAAACCGAGCCTTCAGCAAAAGAAAAGCGTCGGCAGAAATCCGATGGGAAAAAAACGGCGAAAGCGCCAGCGTCAGAACAAAACCAAGGAAAAGTGACAACGAAAGCGTTACCGGCTCTCGAACGTCGCACCGGTGAGGAACGCCGTCAGCAAAAATTAAAGCGTGGCCGCTGGTTAGATTCGCGAGACCGAAACGATCGCAGGGCGACTGCTTTGACGGTGTTTGTTAAGGTTTAGTCATCATGGTGAGTTATGTTAATCGGTGATCCTGTCATGCGCTTGATTCATCGACTCAGGCACACCTTTATATTTTTTTAATATTGCGGTTACTTCTCCCGAGGTTTTTAGTTGCTTTATTGCCTCATTTATTCGCTCTACTCTTGACTGTTCCATGCTAGGAGCTAAAGCACAATGTATATCATTGTTATTAATTAATATCACAGAATCATTACTGTCTTTAGAGAAATAGCTTGCTTCGACGAAAGCACTAACAAAGCCTGATACATGCTGATTACGATACTTTGTATAGCTTCCTGTCGGCGTAAGGCTTGCAATGGCTTGTATATTGTTATTGTTAATATAAGACGTTAGCTCAGGATAAATATAGCCAAATGTTGTCCCTATTTTTAGCATATTAAACTCACTTAAATCAGCGAGTTTTTTCAGGCCTTGACGATTTATCAGTACATCTGGATTTTGATAAATAGCACTACTCCATTGTAATGCTTTTGCTTGGTACCATTTCGGGTTAGCAACACAATGCATATCAATCAGGTTTATTATTAGCGATTGTTCAACTCTTTTACGTGGGATCGGCAACATTTCCAGCGTCATATCTAACTGCTTAGCAATGGCATGGGTAATATCGAACAGAATACCACTGGTAGGTTGACCGTTAGCGTCGAAAAACAGTTGTGGGGCAACATTTTGATGATAATAAGACGTGCGTAGGCTTTGTTCGCTTGCAAGCGTAAAGCTTGATAGCGATATTATGCTCAGTATGATGAGATGAAGGAAATATTTCATCCGCTTGCAAGCCTCAGTAACTTTATTGTCCACGTAAAGTTACTTTTTCGGGTTTAATTCATTGAATTTAGCCAGTTGCTCTTCTGTGGCTGGCAGTTGATGTTGGGCTTTCCACTCACTATATGGCATGCCATAGATTTGCTCTCGAGCACTTTCAATATCAAGCTCAACACCCAGTTTTTCTGCTTCAGAGACTGTCCATTTTGAAAAACAGTTACGACAAAAACCAGCTAGATTCATTAACTCGATGTTCTGCACATCTTTGCGATTATCTAAGTGGGCTAGTAAACGACGAAATACTGCCGCTTGAATTTCAATTTCTTTATCCATATGACTCTCTATTTTTCTATTGTGGGAAGTATAGCGCATGCGAGGCATGTCTAACGGTTTTCCTCTGGCTCAGGTTTTGAATAAGGTCTAATTTGCACTATCATGCCCATATAGGGGTGGTCGAAATAATGCACTTCGCCGCTGATAACGCGTCGGTCTTGTTTAAAAGGAATGGCTTTGGCTTGTATTGTCGACGGAGAGTTAATCTTAGTATTGGGATGACTATTTATTGGTGCAATTGTGTTTAAGTTTGCCGTAGCCAGCTCTGACAAATTCTTGTCTAAAATACTAAAATCTGCGGTAATAAATAAATAATGTTTTAAATGAATATTAAAAAAGCCCTCAATAAACCACTTTTGGACCGGTGGCATTGGTTGTGCTGACGCTACACTTGTTAAAGTAGTAGCTGGTGGTCTTAATGCTAAGTCTTCACTGTCAAGCGACGCTAAAAGTGTGTCAACATTTTCATCTACATGCTCTAAATTGGCAATGATTTCAGCAATGCGTGTTTGTTGCGCTTGCTGTAATTGCAGGGCTTGGGTTTGCTCAGTGGTCGATGTAAGTGCCTGTGGTTCATTGCTATATTGTAATAATTGCGCTAACTGTTGCTCGCGTTGATTATTAAAGTGTTTTAATTGCTTTTGGTAGTCAGCATTAAAATTATCACCGGCATAGACCTTTACTGGCACTGATTGCTTTTTAGGTCGAGCAACTTGTCGCCAGCCCATATGTAATAAGGGACGGAAGTTTTTACTATACCTTAAGTCGGTGATAACATCGCCAAGTTGTAAAGAAGCTTTAGCGAGCAAATGGGTTTGGTCATTTGTGATTTCTTCTACAGCGTCTATCTGTAATGGCACATTCTTAACGGTAAAACCGTAGTAGTCAAAGTCGGCACCATCGGCTGTCATATCAGCAAAATATCGCGGGTCGATTCGACAAAGTGTTTTCGGCTCCGTTTTTGCTGTGTAGTGAAATTTTAGTGTCTGGAATTCATTGTCTGCCGCTAGCACTAAGCGTTGAGTTTCTTCTCGCGCTTGCAGCGATAACTCGCTATCAGTTGCCATTACATTGAGATCAAAGCCATTGTTTAATGCTGCTTGCTCGGCTGTATCTTTCGCAGGAGCCACTACTGAGGGGGTAATAGCGTCTGTATTGTATGCTTGGCTATTGCTTTGATCAGAAAACTGCGCAAGTTCTTGCTTTGAAGCGTTGTTGTCATCGCTTAACTCGGCTGCTTGGGCGATTTCATTTAATGATTTGGCGGTAAAAAGCGCGGGCAGTTTCGCGTTTTGTCTGACTAAGTTTTCTGGATAGTGAGGAGAGTCACAACTGGGTAATAATTGCTTTAAGCTGCGAATATCAGGGTTTAAATACTCGGCGAGTAGATCTTCTACCCGTCGATATGCTGGTAATTTGCTCTGTGCTGGAAAATGTTCAGTTAATAGGCTTTTATCACCTAGTTGACTAAATAGAATTACTTCTACTTCAAACCATCGGTCGTCATTTTTTTGTGCCAGCACAGGTAATGTTAGCGATAACGCTAAAGCAGCCGAACATAAAAATAGTTGCGTTAATTTCATTCAGTTTCCAGTTAAGGGTTATTTTACCATGCGAGCTAATTGCTATAGTAGCAAAAGTTGCTCAGTACTTAAATTATCAATCAGTGTTCTGTTAAATATCTAGGATAATCACGCTCGCTTAGCGATTGGCTTACTATTTAGAGCTAATATTAGCGTTTAGGCTCGTAAATGATTCGCTAATTCATTCAGCATAGTGCTGATCAAAACAAAGCGAGACTTAGCATCTTCAGTGACTTGCTTAAATTTCAATTTATTGGCTCCTTCCATTTTATATATGTTTGGTTGTTGTCCAATTAAGCTCATGATAAACATCACGTCTACTTTGGTGTCGTTGCTAAATTCAATGGTGCCACCGTTAGAGCCCGCATCAATGCGAGTAATACCAATTTTTTCCGCTTTCAGTTTAAGCTTAGCAATATGAATCAAGTTCTTCGCCGCTTGTGGCAACAAACCAAAACGGTCGATTAGCTCAACTTGGATATCATCGAGCGCTTGTTTGTTTTTACAGCTGGCAATACGTTTATATAAACTTAAGCGTAAACTGACATCGAAAATATAGTCATCAGGCAACAAGGCCGGCACGCGCAAGTCTACTTCCGTTTGCGTTTTCATCACTTGCTCGAGTGATAATTCTTTGCCCTCTTTTAACGCCGCAACCGCGGCATCTAGCATTTCCATATAGAGGGTAAAACCAACTTGACTCATTGAGCCACTTTGATCTTCACCTAATAACTCTCCGGCGCCACGAATTTCTAAATCATGGGTTGCTAAGGTAAAGCCGGCGCCTAAATCTTCCAATGAGGCGATAGCTTCCAGGCGTTTTTTCGCATCTTTGGTCATGCGCTTTTCATGTGGGGTTAATAAATACGCATAAGCTTGATGATGCGAGCGACCCACACGGCCGCGCAATTGATGCAGCTGAGCCAAACCTAAACGATCGGCTCTATCCATAATAATGGTATTGGCACTCGGCACATCGATGCCGGTTTCAATTATGGTGGTACAGACTAAAACATTATAACGTTGGTGATAGAAGTCGCTCATAATACGCTCTAGCTCGCGCTCGCGCATTTGACCATGTGCTGTGATCACTTTTGCTTCTGGTAATAAGGCTTGAATATCAGCGGCGGTTTTCTCGATGGTGTCAACATTGTTATGTAAAAAATAGACTTGTCCGCCGCGCAACACTTCACGCAGAATTGACTCTCGAATTAGCGCGTCATCGCGTTGTCTGACAAAGGTTTTTACCGCTAAGCGCTTCGCCGGTGGCGTCGCTATAATGGATAAATCGCGCATTCCCCCCATAGCCATGTTCAAGGTGCGGGGAATGGGGGTCGCGGTCAGGGTTAAAATATCGACATTGGCACGTAGCTGTTTGATTTTTTCTTTTTGTTTAACGCCAAATCTATGCTCTTCATCAACTACCAATAGGCCTAGGTCTTTATATTTAATGCTGTTTTGTAATAGCTTGTGGGTACCGATCAAAATATCTATTTGACCTGATTCGACCTCTTTAATAATGGCATTTTGCTCTTTGGCGGTTTTAAAGCGCGATAACACTTCAATGCTTATTGGCCAGTTGGCGAAGCGATCACGAAAGTTTTCATAGTGTTGTTGAGCCAGTAGGGTGGTGGGGACTAATATCGCCACTTGTTTATTGTCGTTTACCGCAATAAAGGCCGCGCGCATCGCGACCTCTGTTTTACCAAAACCGACATCACCACAGACCAATCTGTCCATCGCTTTTGGCGATAACATATCGCTTATCACAGCATTAATGGCTTGTTCTTGATCTAAAGTTTCTTCAAAACCAAAACTGTCGGCAAAGGCGCGATAATCTGCTTTATCACGTTTAAAGCTATAACCATGATTACTGGCGCGTTTGGCATAAATATCTAACAGCTCTGCGGCGACGTCTCGCACTTTTTCGGCCGCTTTTTGCTTGGCTTTACTCCAAGTATCATTACCGAGTTTATGCAAAGGTGCGTGTTCGGCATCAGTACCTGAATAGCGACTGATTAAATGTAACGCGGCAACCGGCACATATAATTTCGACTCACCGGCATAGTTTAACATGAGAAATTCAGTGGTAATGCCGCCATTCTCTATGGTTTGTAAACCCATATAGCGACCGATACCATGGTCAATATGCACCACAGGTTGGCCAATGCTCAGTTCAGCTAAATTCTTAAATATCGCGTCATTTTGACTGTCGAGTTGTTTATTACGACGGCGTGTTTGACGAACTCTATCGCCAAGTAATTCCGCTTCGGTAATTAACGCAATGGCATTTTTTTTGGCACTGCCTTTGGCTTGAAAAATAAAGCCGCTACTTAAGGCATTAACGGTAATACCGAGTTGGGCGTCGCTATTAACAAAGTCTTCAATACTTGCAAAAGTACTGGGCTTAATGTGATTACGTTGTAATAACTCTAAAACACTTTCACGTCGGCCTTGGCTTTCCGCGACAAATAGCAGTTTATTTGGTGTCGCTTTACTGGCAATAAAATTATTGAGTAACTCAAACGGCTGCTTTAACTTATGATCTATAGTCAGGTCGGGTAAGGCATGAACATCAAACTGCACCTGTGAGCTTTTCACCTCATCTTCATGCAGTTCAGCTTTTAAATTGATACGATCAAATGGTTTTAAAGCGCTGTAGAGTTCTTCACTATTAAGAAATAATTGGCTAGGTGGCAATAATGGCCGGGTAGGATCATAGCGTCTGTCTTCGTAGCGGTAGTCAATATCGGTCCAATAATGCGCCAGAGCTTTATCAATATCGCCACTGACAATGACTAAGGTATTATCAGCAAGGTAATCACATAAGGTATTGGTTTGCTCAAAAAATAACGGTAAATAATATTCGATGCCCGCGGGCATAATACCGTTGCTGACTTGGTGATAAATCGATTCTTTGTCGATGGTACTGGTAAATTGTTCGCGGTATTGGCTTCGGAACAAATTCGTTCCGTCGCTATCGGTGGGAAACTCGTGGGCGGGCAATAAATTAATCGCGTCAATTTTATCGCTCGAGCGTTGGTTTTCCGGATCAAATAAACGTATTTCGTCAATTTCATCATCAAAAAAGTCTAAACGATACGGCGTTTTACTGCCCATTGGGAATAAATCTAAAATGGCGCCTCGGGCTGAAAACTCACCATGCTCCATCACTTGGTCAACACAACGATAACCACTAGCTTCTAGGTTTTGTCGCAGTTGATGTAAATCTTTTTTATCACCTTTTTGGATGATCAGGCTATTGGCTTCGATATATTGTTTCGGGGCTAAGCGCTGCATTAAAGTCGAAATAGGCACAATAACAATGCCACTATCCATGCGCGATAGTTGATACAGGGTCGCTAAACGCTGAGAAATAATATCTTGGTGTGGCGAAAAGGTATCATAGGGCAAGGTTTCCCAATCAGGAAATAAGCAAATGGGTAATTGTGCTTGTTGATTTAAACTCGCTAATTCTTGCTCTAAGCGCAAGGCCGATGGCGTATCATGAGTGAGCAATAATATCGGCTGTGTTGTTGATAACGCGCCATGAAAAATAGCGACGGTTGCACTGCTGCCAGGTAGGTTTTGCCAGGTTTTTTTATCGGCATTTTTACCACGACTCTTCGCTAATACCGGACTGAATAGACTAACATTTTTGCTCATGACTGCTCGTAATTTTAATTGCGTTGAAAATGAAGCTTGGGAAACATTTTACTGAAACGTGACTTTGCCAATTTTAAAGCTGACTTTTACGTCCGTAAGCTAAAAAATTTTCTGTATCTTAACATGAGTTTTAGTGGATCTTTAACCGCTAAATTTAACACGCTGACGCTTTTACTTTTTGCAATTAATAATTAGCCGTATCAGCTAAAGATCTGCTTATTTAAAGCGTGTATAATGCGCGACAATTGAATCACTAAAGTGTGACTAAAGCCTAGGATGCGGATGAAAGCAACTTAGCGTCAGGTGAACACTAACCAGCGAATTTCGTTGGATATTTGGAGAAGTTTGTGACTAACAACGATGTTTTACGCCGCCTAAGATATACCTTTAATTTTAACGATCAAAAGGTTATTGCTATTTTTGCTGCTGGCGATTTAACCGTAACCCGCGACCAAATCAGTAATTGGCTAAAGAAAGAAGATGACCCGGCGTATGTCAATTGCCCAGACACGACGTTTGCTGCCTTTTTAAATGGCTTTATTAATGAGCGTCGTGGCAAAAAAGACGGTGAACCGGCGAAAGCGGAAAAGCGTTTAAACAATAATATTATCCTGACTAAACTGAAAATTGCCTTTAATTTAAAAGCCGAAGATATTATCGAAATATTGGCACTAGCAAACTTTCGCTTAAATAAGCCGGAGTTAAGTGCTTTTTCTCGCAAGCCAGATCATAAAAATTATCGTGAATGTAAAGATCAGGTATTACGTAATTTCTTACAGGGTGTAGACAAAAAATTTCATGTGCAACGTCGGGCAAAAGAGCAAGTGAAAACGCCGATTGTTGAAGAAAGCAAAGACAAATTAGAAAAAGTGTTAACGGATAAAAATTATAACGCAGCAAAAGCTAATGCCAGTAAAATTTATGTTAACCCAAATAAAACTAAAGTTGAGCGTAAGCCGGGTGAGCGTAAAGTGCTAAAACTTAAACCAAAGGATATTTGGGGCGAATAACCACCGCTATTAATCACTGCTGTGCTATAAATAAGCTATGTTTCGTCTGTTTATATTTTTAATAAAGACAGAAAATGAGGAATTAACTATGTCAGAGAATTCCCAAGGCACAGCTTTGGTAGCATTACCTAGTTGGTTTAAGGTCGCCGCTATATTAGCACTAGTGTGGAATTTAATCGGTGTTATGGTCTTTGTTAATCAGATGATGATGACGCCAGAAATACTGGCGAAATTATCCGTTGCAGAGCAGTCGCTTTACGATAATGTACCCCTATGGGCAACCGCCGCTTTTGCTGTCGCTGTTTTTGCCGGCACGTTAGGCAGCCTCGCTTTACTTATGAAAAAGGGCATTTGCTATCATTTGTTTGTTGCGTCATTTATCGGTGTTATTGTGCAAATGTTTCATTCATTTTTCATCAGTAACTCCTATGAAGTTTATGGGCTCGGCGGTACAATAATGCCAATTATGGTGCTCATCATTGCTTTTGCTTTGGTCAGGTTTGCCGCTAAAGGTTATAACAATCACTGGTTTAGTTAACTGGCACCTGAATTGTTAGTGGTCATTTGAAGCCTGCATTTGCGGGCTTTTTTACTATTAATTAGCGGAGAAATCGACAAGATTATTTCTGCTAATGTTACACTTTTGTTGCTAATTTTTATGAAACTAATCTGCCGGTTTTTCAATATATGTTAATGAATTTACAAGCTAAATTACTAGGCGTGATGCTATGTTCATTGGTTGCGGTTATTGCCACTATGGTGGCAACACGCTACCAAGCACCGATCATGCTCTTTGCGCTATTATTGGGCTTGAGTCTGCATTCATTTTATCGCAATAAAAACATTCAAACGGGCGTCAACTATTGCTCAAGGGAGCTATTACGTTTTTGTGTTGGTTTACTGGGTGTTCGCATTGCCTTTGCCGATATTGTCTCGTTAGGGATAGCGCCGCCGTTAATTGTTATGGTCAGTATGGGCTTAACAATCTTATTTGGTGCTTTGTTTGCGCGTGTTTTAGCCTTGCCGAAAGCCTTCGGTGTTTTATCAGGTGGCGCGGTTGCTGTTTGTGGTGTTTCAGCGGCAGCGGCTATAGCGACGGTCTTACCCAAAGATAAATCTCAAGAAAAATATTTTGCCATGACAGTGATTGGCATCACTACTTTTAGTACCTTATCAATGATCTTTTATCCTATTGTTGCCAGTTATTTAGGTTTTTCTGATCAGTTGGCAGGCGTTTTTATTGGTGGTGCTATTCATGATGTTGCGCAAGTCGTTGGTGCAGGCTATACCATTTCCCCTGAAGCTGGCGATGTCGCGACTTATATCAAGCTGCTCAGAGTGGCTTTGTTAATGCCAATAGTGATGATGGTATTTTTTGCTTATAAAGAAAAAGACAGCAAAATGTCGGGCGGTGTTAGTGCTTTTATTCCGGGTTTTTTAATTATGTTTTTTATCTTGGCGTTTTTAAAAAATGTTGGATTACTGCCGGTGTGGCTAATTGAGGTTATTCGTGCGTTGTCGAGTAATCTGCTTGTGGTTGCAATTGCCGCTATTGGTATTAAAACTTCATTAAAGCAGGTGTTAAGTGTTGGTTGGCGACCGGTTTTATTAATGGGCAGCGAAACGCTAGTGTTGGCAAGTTTAATTATCGCCGGTATCGTGTTTTTTTACTGATGCGGTTATCTTTAATTGATTAAGTTAGCCCAAGTACCGTTGCGGTGTTGGGCTGACATTAATAATCGCTGTCGACAGCATTTGCTTCACTGATGCGCTCTATTCTCGCTTCTTCTTCTTCAAATGCGGCTTTAATTTCTTCTAATACGGTATCAACATCGGCTCGAGCCGTGCTTTCTTTAAATAAGCCGGTCAGCGTTGTTTCTGGCGTTAATTCACCACCTTCAAATAATGCCCACATTTCTTGACCATATTTGCTTTGCTTTAACGCTGGACAAAATTGGCCATAGTAATTGGTCATATTGTTAACATCGCGCATTAACATAGACTTGGCATTATTATTGGCGGAAGCATCAACCGCTTGTGGTAGGTCAATAATGACCGGGCCGTAATCATCTACTAAGACATTAAATTCAGATAAGTCACCATGAATAATACCGGCGCAGAGCATTAATTTAACGTAATGCATCACCAGCACGTGATCTTCTTGGGCTTGCTCCGCTGACATCACTACATCGTTTAAGCGCGGCGCAACATCACCTTCATCGTCAGTCACCAGCTCCATCAATAACACACCGTCGAAACAACCAAATGGCTGCGGCACGCGTACGCCAACTTCTGCCAATTTGTACAGAGCGTCAACTTCAGCATTTTGCCAGGCAGATTCTTGTTGGTCACGACCGTATTTGGAGCCTTTTTCCATCGCGCGAGCGCGTCGACTATTACGGCTTTTTCGACCTTCTTGATATTGCGCTGCTTTTTTAAAACTGCGTTTAATGGCTTCTTTGTAAACTTTTGCACAACGAACGTCATCGCCGCAACGTACCATGTAAACGGTGGCTTCTTTACCACTCATTAATTGGCTGATTACTTCATCTATTAGGCCATCATTAACAAGTGGCTGTATGCGTTTAGGTACTTTCATAGCGCCGTTATACCTTAGTTGGGCGTGGGATGCTAGGGTAAAATTATAACTTTCTATTTATCAATAGATTAAAACACTAGCTGTTAGCAATATTATCTTGAGGAAATTAGTGTAGACAATATAATAGTCACTCTTCAACCTGAGCGTAAAGCACTATGATCCCATTTATTAGTCAACTACCACAATCTCAACAAGCGATTTGGCTTGCGGCCCTTAATCGACTCTTACCTGAGGAAGACGTTGTTCATTTTGATGATCTTAGCCAGGAAGAAAAGAAGTGCTGTCAGCTCGCTATTGTCGCTAATCCTAAGATCGAGTTGTTGATGGAATTAGATAGTTTGACTTGGCTACAAAGTGTCTGGGCCGGCGTAGACCAGCTCATGATGTCACTGGCGAATTCACCAATAGCAGTGGTACGCTTAGTTGACCCTATACTCAGTAAAACCATGGCAGAAGCCGTGTTAGCTTGGAGTCTATATTTACATCGCGACATGCCACAATACGCGAAACAGCAGAAAAATAAGCACTGGCAGCAACTGCCTGTCGTACCCGCAAGTTCGCGGCGCATAGGCGTACTTGGCTTAGGCGAGCTAGGGCAAGAAAGTGCTAAACAATTACAACAACATGGCTTTGAGGTGATGGGCTGGAGTCGCAGCGCAAAAAATTTGGCTAATATTAGCACTTATTATGGTGACAGTGGTTTAGCTGAAATGCTGGCACAAAGTGATATTTTGGTGTGCTTATTGCCGTTAACACTAGCAACACAAGGTCTTGTGGATAAAACGTTATTGGCGCAATTACCTCAGAGCAGCGCCGTGATTAATTTTGCTCGTGGCGCTATTGTTAACACTGATGACTTAGTTAATGCCTTAAATAATAATCATATTAGTCATGCGGTGCTTGATGTTTTTCAACAGGAGCCGTTACACACTGAAAGTGCACTTTGGCAACATCCCGATATTACCATTTTGCCGCATATATCAGCGCCAACTAATCTTGATAGCGCCTGTGCTATTGTTGCACAAAACATTCTGCATTTTCGAGCAACTGGTCAGATACCTAAAGCGGTTAGTCAAGTTAATGGTTATTAGGAAATAGTTATTAGGTAATAGTATTAGTTTTAAGCTGTCAGTTATCAGTTAAATGATTGCTATGACCCTTATACCGCTTTTGCGGTAATGATATAACGCTGATCTGTGTTGTTGCCAAGGCCTGTAAATGGGTAGCAAGTGATCAAGACTAGGTTTGCCTCATGTGCAGGTAAAGCCAATTGTCCTGTGGAGGCGTCAATGATCTCAATAGTTTCAACTTGGTAAAGTTGAGTGCGGCCTTGGGCATCGGTTAAAGCAATGACATCTTTCATCATAATATCCTGTAAAAAAGCAAAGTGACTATCGCGGTGGCCGGCGACGACGAAAGGATTCGCGGTATTGGTTTGATTAAAGGGCGCAATGGCACCTGCGGAAAAAGCTAAGGTGGTTGGATCGCCGCCATTTAACACCACGATGTTTTTCTCTAAGCGTGGGAAGGTCAATTCAGCGGTAGGAAAAGTATCGGCCCATGGCCAAGGTTTAATCGCTATTGGCGAGGATAACCGGTTTTGGCTAAGGTTTTGCTGCTGTATGACCATAGCTTGCTGCCAACTAGCTTGAATGAGCTGTTGCGATAGCCAAGCTTTCGCGGGCAACCAGCTAGCTTGGAGTGACAGTAGAGCACCGACAACGAGTAAGGCGACGGCAATAATTTTAGCCATGCTATTTACCCCCCTCTGCTTTGAGAGCAAGTTTCTTTTAACCATAGCGAGAAATTATTTCGGAGCTCAGCGCCGCAACGTAAGAGTAATAGTGCAAGCAATATTATCAGTAAGCCGATCAGTAATTGTTGCTGCCAACCTAGTGCGGTTTTCGGCATTGCCACCATGAGGTTTTCATGGGCTTTTGCTAATCGAGCTAGCTGGCTATGGGGATTTAATGAGGCGTCATTAGCTAGTAATGGCTGTTGTTCAAGTTTTTTTTCTACGGCAATAAAGTTGGTATAAGGTGACAATATTTGATGGGCGAGTGACGTTGATATCGCTTGAGCTTTAACTAACTCTTTATTGGCACCAGTAACTAAAGAATCTAACAAGTCCGCGATTTTACGTCGCGCCCAGAGCGTTGATATACCATGAGATGGCTGGCTATCATCAACAATCACCTGCTGATACCAAGGGGCGGTCGCTGTGTCAGCCATAACTTGCACACTGCTAATAGGCAGTTTTGATTTAATGGCTATTTGCATTGGCTCATCAAGATATAAGTCAGGTATTTTTTTTGGATAAACCTCTACGTGTGGGTGAATTTGACTATCGAAGATTAAGGAAATATTACTGATAACAGGATGATTTATTTTTGCCATCAAGGCCGAGATTTGCTTTTGAACGTCGGCACTGTTTTCAATAAATATATAGCTGCCTCTGCCAAATTGAGCGGCTTTTTTCATAAAATAACCATTGGGTGCAGCGCCAATCCCGACGGTAAATAGACGAAAGTTTTTAGCTGCGCCATCGAGTAATTGCATTAGTTCAAATTCATTGGCCACCGCGCCATCGGTAATAAACACCACTTGCCGGATAGCCTGCTCGCTTTGTTGCTGAGCTTTTGCCATCACTAAGGCTTGGCTTAAGGGCCGGTACATTTCAGTACCCCCATCGGCTTGTAAACTTTTGATAAATTGCTGCGCCTGCCCCAAGTGGTGCTCTGATGCCATTTTTGTGCGGGGAAACAATAAATCCACGCGATTATTAAAGGCGATGATGTTGAAGCTGTCTTTTTCACTGAGTTGTAAAATAGCTTGTTGTAGGCTGGCTTTCGCTTGTGCCATTGAGTTGCCTTGCATTGAGCCTGAGGTGTCAATAATAAAAATGATGTCGCGAGCAAAGGTGGCGGTTTTTTCTACATGCGGTGGAAAAAAAGTCAATAAGGTAAAGTACTCACCGGCTACTTGCTCACTAAAGCTGCTTACGTGTGGTTTTTCATTGGCGTGCAGTTGCCAGCTTAAATTAAAGTCGCGATTGGCAACCGTTTGCTGATGTGCCAGCGTGATCAAATAGGATGTTTGCTCAGCGTTCAGTGCTTGGGGTTTTATGTTATGGCTATTACTGGTAATGCTTTTAATGCCAGCACCAGCATTGAGCGCAATGTTAATTGCAGCTTGGCTTTTTGCCAGAGTGTTAGCCATTGGCGGGATAACCTCTGTGTCTATTTGCGCGGGAGATGGATGAGCATTTTGGCTGTGATAACGTGAGGCCATGGCTAAAGGTAAATTTAGACTTAGCTGATTACGGTTAAACGTGACGGGCATGATAAATTGCAAAGTAACCACTACAGTTGACTGTGCTGGAATATTGGCAATGTGGTTAGTGAATAAGTTAGGGCGCTGTTGTTGCACTAAGCTTGCTTTTTTACCTTGCTGCTTTGCTTTACTAAAAGCCGCTTTCGCTGCTTGTTTTTCCATAATTTCGCCGATGATTTCTTTATCGGCAACCTTGACTTTTAAATGCTTAATCGCGGCATTTTCGGGCAGTGGGAATTGATATTTTGCTGATAATGTTAGCTTGTATGGGTTGATAAATACTTGCGTAACATTGACATAAGCTACTAAGCCATTAACTTCTATATTTGCGTTTAGGTCTACGGGCAGTGCAACTTCTTGCGGGTGATCGAGATGATCAAATATTAATTGTGGCCCATGAATTAAGCCGTTTTTTGGTGAGGATGCTTGAGAGCCAAGCTCATGGTGGTCGGTACTAGCCTGTACTAAAGGCACAATAAGAGCTGATAATGCGGCTAATAGTACCAACACCATAATGACTCTACACCATTTTCGGCGCTGTTTTTTTCGTTGTTGTTGATAAAAATATGAGTGTTGATAGTCGATTAAGGTTAATTTTTTATTCGAGTTAAACATGTCTAGCTCCAGCATAGCGATCATGGAGTTATTTCAACAAAACAAAAGGCGGTTAGGGGGCTATTAATGAGCCAATGTGGTGAGCAATTATGGCGAAATTATGGCGCAAGCCAGTAATGGCTAGTTGTAGCTCTTTTGCCTAGCAAAATTTAATCTGCTTTCATCAGTCATTAATACGCGCTCAATGAAGGATTGATGCAATGGTAGATGTGATTGTGCAGCTATATCTTTTTAGCGTCAGCAAATAATTGATGAGCTTGCGCCCAAAACCGGCTTGAGATTTTGTTGATGACATTCGATTCAGCGTTGATCAGCACGGCAAAACCTAGGTCTAACTCAGGCGAGTAACCAATATCAGCCCGAAAACCTGCAACCCAACCAGAATGATAAATAATTGGATGGCCATTGAATTGATAAATACGCCAGCCATATCCATAGTGGGCATCGGTTAAGTGCTCTCGCCAATAACGTCGGCGTAAATCTTTTTTGGTTTTAATGCGTGGCGTGGTGAGTTCAGTCAACAGCTCAGGAGAAAGCACCTCAGGATTATGGCCCAAATTTGCCACTAACCATTTGCCTAAATCAGTGATACTGGCATTAACACCAGCGGCAGGCGCGACTTTATAATAATCAGGTTCAACTTTTACCGTGCGCCAAACATAGCGCTTTATTTCTCTCCCCGCGCTATTTTTTCGCCCGGTTTTTATTTTTTTTCTCAGAATATGCGGTTTAGCGGTATTTTTTTGCGTTAAAAATACCTCAATGCCAACCGAAGCATTGTCCATTTTTAATGGAGTAAAAATTCTCTCTTGTAGCAAGCTGACATAGCTTTTACTTTGGCTAGCTTCAATCGCGGGTTGCAAAAAACCGTAAGCAATATTTTGATAGCCGTAACATTTTGCAGGTTGGCAAATGGGACGGACACGATCAAAACGGCTAATGATCTTCTCCATACTCCAATTTTCATGCAGTAAATTGTCGTAAGCATTAGGCATTAAACCACTTGAATGACTAAGCAGGTGTTTTAATTGTATTTTATCGGCAGCGCCTTGAGTTGCTAAGACAAAGTTAGGCAAATATTTAGTGACAGGGTCTGATAAATTTAGCTGTTGCTCTTGTGCCAACATAGTGGTGATGGTGGCAGCAAATGGTTTAGAAACAGAAGCGAGCCGAAATACCGTATTATTATCGACTTTTTGTTTGTTGGTCATATCGGTATAACCAAAATTTTCCAAGGCGACGATTCGGTTGTTTTTAACGATGACGTAGGCGGCGCCAGGAATATTATATTTTTCTAACTCGTTAGCAATATTTGCCGATAACGTTTTATTAAAGCTATCGAGATCAATAGCATAGCATGAAAGTATTGGAAATAATGTCGAAAGAACTAGGATAAAGCGAAAAAGCATGCAGATAACCATATTGAAAAAACGCTTCAGTCTAGCGAGTTAAGTGCTAAATAAAAAGTAAATTTAAGACATAGTCGCAAGCTTTCCACTAATAGCGCGCTTTGATTTGCTAATAAAGCGGTTATTTATGGCTTTTGGCACTAAACCAAAAACTCATAAAATCAGCGGTCAGTTTGTTCTCAATTTCCATTGCGCGCTCTGTTGGACAAAATATAGTAAAAATAACCTGAGTATCACCTATGTCAGAGGTCGCAACCTCAATATGTGGCTCTGGGCCTGCGATGTTGATATCTAATCGGTTTTCAATAACTTGGTTATATCTTACCGCAACGTCATTAAAGTCAGCACAATATTTATTGGCATTGACTTTTAGCGCTTCGATAAATTCAAATGGGTTTACGCTGCCATCACGCGTAATGGTAAAGTGGTGCACAGCATAGCGTTTCAGAAAGTTTAAATTTTTAATGGGGGTCGTCACCAATTGATTGTTTGGGATGTAGAGGGTTTTACCGGTAAATTGATAATTACTGATATTAACTTCTAATATGGTTAAATTTATCCAATCAATTGAGTTGACTTCACCACAGTAGTTGCCGACTTGGATCCAGTCACCAATGCGAAATGGCCGATTGGAGACGACGTAAATAAAACCGATAAAACATTGAATAAACTCTCGTGTTGCTAGCACTATTGCGACCACAAAGGCGGCAATGGAAAAAGCAAATTTTTGAATTTCAACTGACCAAATATTAAACAGCATAAAGATAAGCGCAAAGTTGAAAATATTGTTCAGTAAATTTACTGTAAAGCGCTTATCTACTTTTTTTCTTTTTGCTCTGCGTTTAATAAAGCGGGTAATAGCTAACTTGACGGTAATGATCATGACAGCGAATAGCACGGTAATTATACTTTTGTTTTCAATAAGGTATGCTATTAAAGATTCAATCATGATTTACTCGGTAAATGACTAACATGGCGACGGTAAGTATTTTACGACCTTGAGTTTTGAACGTGCAAGGTAGATGATTTAGCATGATAAATCGAGGAAAATATTATTTTTTTAATAAGAGTTTGCTAAATTTTAATCTATTGATGAAAAATAAAGCTTCTCTTGTTCAGCTAAGGTTCATTTAGACTTTATTAATATTGCATAACAAAAAAACACCTCCCAACTGACTAGTTTATCTGTAAGTTAGACTGTGCTATTAACTAGATTTAAATAGGACTTGAAATGAAATTATTCACCAGTGTTGTACTACTGACGGTTGCCAGTTTATCGTTTACCAGCCCATCTTTTGCCAATAGCAGTTTACCGAATAACCGTCATATAGCTGTTACCGGCAGCGCGGAAATGATGGCGATGCCAGATATGGCGATTGTGCATTTAAATGTTGAGAGCATGAAAAAAACCAGTTTGGACGCAAAAAAAGAGGTTGATGAGCGGGTGAATAATTTACTCGACGGCTTAGCTGACTTTGGTGTTGATGAAGATAATGTCTCGGCGTCAAATATTGCCACTGAGCTGCGTCATACCTATAATCGCGAAGAGCAAGATAAAATAGCAGGTTATATTGCCCGCAGAACTATAAAAGTCACGCTTAAAAATCTCGATAAATTGAACGACTTTATGGACTTTGCTTTAAGTGTAAAAATAGATGCGATACGTAATATTGAATTAAAGTCATCTAAAGAAAAACAATTACAACAAGAGGTCAACGCCTTGGCCGTTAAAAATGCTCAAAGTAAAGGTCAAGCACTGGCCAAGGCTTTTGGTGCAAACCTCGGCGCTATTTACAGTATAAATGCCAGTTCAAATCAAAGTCACCATAGGTATGGTGGCAATAATGAAGTTTTTCAAAGCAGCGCTCGCATGGCCGATACGATGGCAAAGCCAGGGCGTTATTTACAAGAGAATATGGTTTTTTCCGCCGCAATCAGTGTGGTATTCGATCTCGAGTTGTAAAATCTTTAATCACTAGGTTTAGTTAGCAAAGACATGGTACTAAGGTGCCAAATATTCAGCGGCTAAAGTACGCTAACCTTAAGGATAAATTAAGATAATTAGGAATCCTTATGTTGAATGAAAAAGTCGCCTTAATTACTGGCTCAACTAGCGGTATTGGCCTAGCAACAGCGCATGTGCTAGCCGCCCAGGGCATTAACCTAGTGTTACATGGCTTAATGTCACAGAGCGAGGGTGAGCAGTTAGCCGGTGAATTTTCAGCTCAATACGCAATTAAAGCCTTATTCGATGATGCAGATTTAAGAGATGTTGCGAGCATTGAGCGTTTGATAGCTAACGCTATCGAGAAAATGGGCAGTGTTGATATTTTGATTAACAATGCCGGCATTCAACACACCGAATGTGCGGAAAATTTTCCACTTGATAAGTGGAACGCCATCCTTGCCATCAACTTATCTGCTGCCTTTCATGCTATTCAATATTCGCTGCCGAATATGAAAAGTAAAGGCTGGGGACGTATTATTAATGTCGCTTCGGTACATGGGCTGGTTGGCTCGGTAAACAAATCAGCTTATTGCGCTGCCAAACACGGTTTAGTGGGCTTAACGAAAGTGTTAGCGCTAGAATGTGCGGAGCAGGGCATTACCGTTAATGCTATTTGCCCTGGTTGGGTCGATACGCCACTGATTAACGATCAAATATCGGCAATTGCCAAGCAACAAAATGTCACTTTTGACCAAGCGAAATACCAGCTAGTGACCGCTAAACAGCCTTTACCTGAAATGATGGCGCCTGAGCAAATTGGTGCGTTTATTCTCTTTCTTTGTGGTGACAGTGCCAGAAGTATTACCGGCGCTGCTTTGCCTATGGACGGTGCGTGGACGGCGCAATAAAGTTTCAATCTAGTGGATAAAAAAATGGGCGAGCTCAAAGTGAAATATTATGCTTTATAACATTGAGGCGCCCAATAGGAAGTGCTTATACCAAGTTGATGTATTATCTGCCGTTCTTTATTGCTCTTGGTTAATAAACTGCTTAATGATGCGATAGGTTTGCTGGTATTGCTCAGGGATAAGTTTTGACAGCAACATATAAGCATGGATCAAATCATCAAATTGAAAATGTTCGACGCTGACGCCTGCTTGCTTGGCTTTTTCCGCATATAACACGCCCTCATCTCGTAATGGATCGCAGCCGGCGGTGATCACTAAAGTGCTAGGCATGCGACTATCAAAAGCGCCAAACAATGGTGAAGCCTTGGTGATTACCTGTGACGCTGGGCTATTACTATTTCTATCTGCGCTTAGCGCTACATCTTTAAGGTTAAAATACTGCTCGAAGTACCAACGTATTTTATCGGCTTCAAGTAGAAAGCCTTGACCATTTTCAGTCACCGATGGGCAACTCATGGTGTAATCAACACTTGGATAGAGCAATATTTGCTTAGCAATTTTAATGGCAGGATTATCAATATTATTCATTACTAAGCTAGTGCAGATTGCGCCACCGGCACTATCGCCAGCAATATAAAGCTGTTCGTTATAACGGTAACCCTGTAACAGGCTCTGGTAGTTTTCGAGTAAATATTGGCAGTCATTTAAACCGCAAGGATAAGGGTGCTCTGGCGCTAGACGGTAATCAAGGCAAATTACAATGGCATTGGCGGCAATGGCCAGCTCACGGCTTATTGGGTCGTATAACTCGGCACTGCCACACATATGACCGCCGCCATGAAAATGCAATAAAACTGGTAGCGCTTTTTCAGGCGCGGGGTGGTAAATTCGTAGCGTAATGCTCTGGCCATTTATCATTAGCGTGCTGTTTTTTACTACTGCGACTTCCGGGCCCGGAATCATATAGGCAGATAGGTTTGCTAAGTTTTGCCTAATAACACTGGGCTCAAATGCTGCGCCACTGGCCTTTGCTTGTGCAATAGCGATATTAACTTGCTCGAGCAACGGAGTTAACTTTTCTGATACGGTTCCTCGCATATTAGCTTCCTTCTGGCAGGGCTTTAGTTTTGTTGCCGGTTTCGGGTAAAAAGTAGCTACCGATAAATAAGGTTGAACTGAGCGCTATAATCAAGATAAACGACCAAGAGTAATCACCTTGATTAAGGTCGACTAAAGCACCAAACAGCCATAAAATCAGGGTCGATATGATGTAACTAATCGAGTAAAACATACTGAAAATTATGGTGATACGAGCCGAAGTCATGTTCGGTAATTCATGTGGAATCGACACCAATGCGGTAACCGGTAAGAAGATAAAAAAGCCTAATACCATTGCCGCTAAAGTTTGCAGCCAATACAAGTCACTAAAGGAGAAAATGGCGGTACTGATCACGACCACTAAACCAGACCAGCGGATAACCGGCAGACGCAGCGGTATTTTCTTACTATAAATAATGCCGAATATGGTGCCGATAATACCAAAGCCTATTACCCATTTACTTTGCACAATGCCGGCTTTCGGGTAAAAGGTAAATAAGCAAATATAAAACGCTAATATGCCGGAATAGGCTAAACCATAGAGCCAATTAAAGCGGTCTTTTAAGCCTTCTTTATAGTTATAATTCTCTGGTGCAACTTCATTGCCCGTTGCGACTTCTGGCTGTTCAAATTTGACGAAAAGCCAAAGTAGCGCCACCACTAAACTGATAATGGAAAACAGCGCCAAACTGTTTTGCCAACTGCCGGTGACTTGATTAATGCTCTCCATTTGCCACAAAATAATCGCGGTACCAATATTAAAGGCAACGGCATTGATGCCATTGATGGTGGAACGTTCTTCGGCTTTAAAAAACTGTAAAACAATCGGATTAAAGTACACCACCATAAAGGCACCACCAAGGCCCATTAAAAACCGGCTTAATAGCAGTAATTCATAATTGGGCGCATAAGGGGTTAATATCCCGATAGTAATTAATAAACTGGAGACAAAAAACGCATACTTAATGCCGAGTTTTATCGCTATCCAAGCGGCGATAAAGGTACCGACAATTTTCGCTAAAGTCACCGCGCCACTAATGAAACTCGCAGAGGCTAAACTATGTACGTCAAGCGACAGCATGATACTCTGCATGCTCGCTGTGCCACCGACCCACGCCATGGCGAATAATACATAACTAAAGAAAACAATAGCTTCTACTAGATATTTGTTAGTAATTTTCATCTATGATAACTTTTCAACTGATATACAATGAATCGCTAGACTACCTTAGGAGGTGAGGAAAATAAGTACTACCTTAGTGCACTACAACTGACTAGCGCCCGTGATATGCTTGATAATAAAAGTGCTTATGCTGACTATAGAAGAGTCAAAACAATAGCGCAGTAAAACAAAGGAATTAATTTGCTAGCTTGGTTATCTATTGATACGTGGTTGATCACCATTCTCTCTATTGGTTATCTTTGTTTGTTGTTTTTAGTGGCATACAAAGGCCAAAATCAATCACCTGAGCAATGGCGCTGTAAACCTTGGGTCTATAGTCTATCGTTAGCGGTCAGTTGTACCTCTTGGGCGTTTTACGGCACCGTTGGGCAAGCAGCAACTACCGGCGCTTGGCTTGCCCCCATCTATATTGGCTCTATGCTTTGCCTCGTACTGGCGTGGCCCATGCTGTTGAAAATGTTAAATATTATTAAACGGCAAAACCTAACCTCGATCGCTGACTTTATTGCTTTTCGTTATGATCGCTCGCCTAAAATAGCTATTACCGTAGCGCTGATCGCGCTTGTGGGCACTGTGCCTTATATTGCTTTGCAATTACGTGCTATTAGTACCAGCTTTGATTTACTGACCGGCACCTTTCAATCCGGTATTAGTACCGCGTTTGTGGTGACTGTGGTGTTAATTGTTTTCAGTATTTTTTTCGGTACCCGCCAAATAGCCGCCAGTCAGCAAAATCAAGGTTTAGTACTGGCGATTGCCTTTAGTTCTGTGGTGAAATTATTCGCTTTAACCGCGGTGGGTATTTTTGCGACATATTTTGTCTTTGACGGTTTTGCTGACTTGCTCAGACAACAGCAAAGCCATCAGCTATTTACCGACCATAATTCCGTTTACCTCGCGGTAGCGCAGGCGATATTAGGCGCAATTACCATTTTTGTGCTGCCGCAGCAATTTCATATGATGATGATAGAAAATCACCACCCTGATGAATTAAAAACCGCGCGCTGGTTGTTCCCGCTGTATTTTATTTTAATTAACATTTTTGTTTTACCCATTGCCATTGCCGGCTTAATTACTTTTCCGGGCGGCAGTGTTGATGCCGATACGTATGTACTGACTTTGCCGTTGTTTTTTAATCAGGCCTGGTTAGGGGTGGTGGTTTATATTGGCGGCTTAGCGGCGGCCACTAGTATGGTAATAGTGTCGGCGATTGTGCTCAGTACCATGATCTCTACCGAAGTGATCACGCCATTAACCTTGAAATTTAAACTGTTTGGCAAAAGC
>Ga0209344_10000130_pt1 | contig 153511 bp, 141 predicted proteins | sample Cruoilmetagenom6_FD_187293 | JGI IMG/M metagenome (GOLD analysis project Ga0209344, IMG submission 187293) | Oil polluted marine microbial communities from Coal Oil Point, Santa Barbara, California, USA - Santa Barbara Oil Seep Sample 6 (SPAdes)... | ecosystem: Environmental > Aquatic >... | reverse complement strand
GCGGGTCACCCCCCAATTCACCAACTTGTTCACTCCATCAAAAAACGCCGCTGGCTCAATACCAGCGGTGTTTTCTGTAAGTGGAGACGAAGAGAATCGAACTCTCGACCTCTTGCATGCCATGCAAGGCACTTACCTTCCTAACAGCGTTTGAAGGCTGTTATTGAAGATTCGGAGGGACTGTGGTGGACTCGTTTGGACTCAAAGCGGGTCAGCGAGCGGGTCAGAAGAACCTCTGTGATCCTCAGGACTTTGAGTCTCCTTGGAGTATCTGGATTGCTACAAGGCGGGCGATCACGATGGCAAGATAGACTTGACCAGTGATAGCCTGAAGGGTTGCCAGCGAATCAGCCTGTGGAGTAGCGGGAGAAATGTTGCCATATCCAAGAGTCGTGAGCGTGGTCAGGCTAAATCCGATGAACCGATCAAAATGTGAGCCGTCGAGAACTTGGTCTCCAAATGAAAATGATCCTGGGGTGAGTACTTCAAGCAATGAGTACGCAAAGGTCCAGATGAGGCCAAGGAGCAGATAGATCGAGATCGCCTTGAAGAGCGTGTCCTGTGTGACGGCGGTGTTCTTGCTTGAGGAGAAAAGAGATTTGAGCAAGAACCAAGAAATACACCCGTTGCTGACAATGGCCAAGCCGAGAAATGAAACCAGTAGGTGATGAGAATCGGAAAAATGCCAGCCGACTCTTGCAGCCACGGCAATAGAGATGATGACTGCTGTTGTCCAGAACTGTCTTCGTTGCTCAATCGATGTGTACGCACCGGCAACTAAAGTAGCCAAGAGCGAGATATCCAGAATCGCAGTGCTGAGGCTTTGGCCAGAGACGAACGGGCGTACAAACAGGACGAGCATCAGCGAGATAAGCAAATACGCAAATCGGTACCGTTTCATCGAGCAGTCCTCTTGAAACGATCGGCTGACCCTTGGACAACCCGGTAGACCACCGGGGTGATGACAACGCCAAACAGTGTTGCAAGAACCATTCCAAAGAACACTGCCGTGCCCAATGCGGTCCTTGCACCTGCTCCTGCGCCGGTCGCAATGACGAGCGGAGCGGTGCCTAGAACGAACGAGAATGCGGTCATCAGAATCGGGCGGAACCGAAGACGGGCGGCTTCGAGTGCAGCATCTCTTGGTTTCATCCCTCCTTCATGCTTCTCTTTGGCAAACTCGACAATCAGAATTGCGTTCTTGCAGATCATCGCCACCAAGAGAACCACGCCGATTTGGGTATAGACATTGTTGTCGAATCCCCGGATCTGTGCCCCGGCGACAACACCGATGAAGCCAAGGGGAACGACGAGGATAATGGAGAGTGGCAGGATGTATGACTCATACTGTGCTGCCAAGACCAAGTACACGAGAAGCACCGCAAGGCCAAACACCATAACGACTCCGCCACTGGCTTGTTTCTCTTGAAACGCCAACCCGGTCCACTCATAGCTCATGCCTTGGGGAAGATTCTCAGATGCAGCCGCCTCCATCATCTCCATTGCTTGGCCGGAAGAGAACCCTGCTGCTGGTGATCCTGTAATAGATGCCGCAGGGTACAGGTTGTACCGACTGATTGTTGATGGCCCAAAGCTCTCCTGAACAGTTGCCAGTGCGGCAAGCGGTATGGATTTACCTTGTGAATCTCGAAGCTTGAGCTTGAGTATGTCCTCAGGATGTGCTCGGTACTGTGAATCTGCTTGCACACGAACTTGGAATGTCCTATTGAGGGTATTGAAGTCGTTGGCATAGCTCCCGCCGAGGTTAGCCTGCAACGTGTCGAACACGGCCTGCATGGAAACACCGAGTTGCTGTACCTTGCTCCGATCAATATCTACAAACAACTGCGGCACCGTGGCACGAAAGCTAGAACTCACATTGGAGAGCCCCGATTGCGAATTAGCCTTGCCAGCGAGTTCCGATGCCATTTGCGCCAAAGTCTGCGTCCCAAGCCCCGCTTGGTCTTGGATCTGCATGTCAAAGCCGCCGGTGGTTCCCACGCCGGGGATTGGGGGCGTTCCGAAAGCAATAGTGAACGCCTCTTGGATCTCGGCAAAGCGGCCCCAAAGCTGACCAACAATTGCGTCCTGTTTCAAGCCAGGCGATGTCCGTTTATCCCATGGCTCAAGCGCCACAATAAACGAAACTGCATCGGGGCTCGCTGCGCCGGTGATCAGCGAGTTGCCCTCGATGGTGATGTAGTATTCGATCCCCGGCACTTCGGAGAGTATTTTTTCAATCTTTGCCGACACCTCATGTGTTCGTTGGCGAGAGGCCGCGCTTGGAAGCTGTGCCACAACCATGAGGATACCTTTGTCCTCTGGCGGGACGAAGCCTGTTGGAAGCGATGAGAATCCTTGTACGCCAAGACCAACGATCCCGACAAACACAAGGATCGTGAGCACCGCCAAACGCAGTGACCAGCGGACGAGCGAGGTATACAGCCTGGTGCTCTTTGATATCACGCCGTCAAAGATCCTGAAGATGAAGTTCTTCCGCTTCTTGGATTTCCGCATAATCAAGGCACAAAGAGCGGGACTGAGCGTGAGCGCATTGATCGAACTAAAAATAGTTGCAGCAGCAATCGTGAGCCCGAACTGACGATACATCACCCCGGTAATCCCCGACATGAACGAAGTCGGCACAAACACCGCCAACAGGACTAGTGTCGTCGCAATCACTGGACCGGTCACTTCTTTCATCGCCTTCGTCGCCGCATCACGAGGCGACATGTCGGACTCATCAAGGTTCCGTGCAACATTCTCCACGACAACAATCGCATCGTCGACGACAATGCCGATCGCAAGAACAAGCCCGAAGAGCGTCAGCGTGTTGAGCGTGAACCCGAGCATGTTCATCGCCGCAAAGGCACCAATCAGCGACACGGGAATGGCAATCGCCGGAATCAGAGTTGCCCTGAAATCCTGCAAGAAGATCAACACTGTCAGGATGACCAATATCGATGCGATCACGAGCGTAATGACGATTTCTTTGATCGATGCCCGCACAACATTCGATGCGTCGTACACGATCTGCACATCCATCCCCTGAGGGATGCTCGCACGCATATTGCTGATGGTACTTTGAACCCCATCGGAAATATCAATCAGGTTGGCACCAGGAAGTTGATAGAGAATTAGAACGGCAGCGGGCTGCCCGTTCGTTTTCGAAGAGATGGCATACATCTGTGCACCGAGTTCTACACGAGCAATATCCCCGACCCGGAGCACCCTGCCATCCTCATCGGTACGGATAGCCATATTGGCAAACTCTTCAGGATCGCTCAACCGGCCTTTGGTCGTCACGGTGTATTGAAACGCAGTGTCCAACTCGGCAGGCGGTTCTCCAATCTTTCCCGCAGCAACCTGTACATTCTGTTGACGGATCGCATTGAGGACATCACCAGCGGTGGCGTTGCGAACAAGGAGTTTATCGTGATCAAGCCAGATTCTCATTGAATACTCGGCAGCCCCGAAAATTCCAACATCGCCAACTCCGTCGATCCGCTTGATTTGATCCCGAATATTGAGCGTCGCATAGTTGCTCAGATAGACATCATCAAACTGACCATCGGGGGAGGTGACCGAGATTGCCAGTGCAAAGTCGGGCATCTTCTTGGTCACTGAAACGCCTTGTCGCCGAACATCCTCTGGGAGCTTGGACAATGCGCCAGAAACAAGGTTCTGAACCTGGACGGATGCCATATCAAGATCGGTCCCGGTCTCGAAGGTGACACTCAGTTGGTATTGTCCATCGCTAGAGCATGTACTCTTCATGTACATCATGCCCGCAACGCCGTTGATTTGCTGCTCGATTGGTGCTGCAACGGTATCAGCGATTGTTTGTGCGTCGGCACCCGGATACACCGCTGATACAGCGATTGTCGGCGGAGCAAGGTTGGGATACTCTGCAATGGGCAACCCAACGAGCGAAGTCATCCCTGCAATAACCACAAGGATCGAAAGCACACTGGCGAATACAGGACGATCGATAAAGAACTTTGAGAGCATGATTAGTTCTCACTCGATTCAGATGCTTGTTCACTGCTTTGTGCAGTGACTGTTCCGCCCGGCCTTGCTCTCAAGAGCCCACGAACAATCACACGGTCTTCAAGATTCAATCCTTTCAGGATCACAATCTGATTACCTTCAGTCGAACCGGTTTCGATTGCTCGTCGCTCGACAACGCCCTGATCATCGACAACAAAGACATACCGTCCCGCCTGATCAATCCCGATAGCGGATTCAGGAATCAGCAGCGCATCTGGAATGGTGCGAATTGCGATTCGGCATCGAACAAAGAGCCCGCCGAGGAGAGTTCGTTCAGGATTTTCAAATAGGCCACGGACACGGATCGTCCCAGTTGCAGAATCAATACTCGGATCGAGATAGTTGAGACGACCAAGATGCGGATACCCCTCGTCGGTCTCCATTCCCAGTTGCACCTCTTGGAAATCGCCGCCGTCGGGTTCAGGACGGCTCTCTCGACTGATGAGCAGAATGCGATCAGGCACCGTGAACCACACATGGATCTTGGAGTCATCGTATATTTTGGTGAGCACCGAGCTTCCTTGCGTGCCAACAAGACTCCCAACCGGGAAGGCTTCTCGCTCGATTCGCCCCGCAAACGGAGCATGGATCGTTGTGTAATCCACATCAAGCTGCTTGATTTCCAGCGCTGTCCTCGCAACTTCAACATTCGCCAATGCCACATCCGCCTTTGCCCGTGCTTCAAGGGCTTGCACTTCGCTCACAGCGTTCTGTGCAGCAGACCGTTCATTCCGAACAGCAATCGTCTCAGCAAGTTGGGCCTCGGCCTCGAACCGTTTGAGGTCCGCCTCGGCTGCATTCTTTGCAGCGATAAACGGCTTGGCGTCGATGGTAAAGAGTTGGGCACCCTCTTCAACAGGGAGCCCCGAATCGAAATGGATGCCCTGAAGAATCCCTTGTACTCGGGTGTGGACCTCAACAGTGCGATAGGCCTCGGTTGTTCCAGTGAACTCGCCATACTCAATCACATCACGCACAACCGGTTGGGCAACGGTCACCGCAGGCGGCGGCGGGGCTTGATACTCGTTGGATTGCTTCGAGCAGCCGCTCAGTAAAAGAATAGCCAGGAGTGGTATCCGGTATGGTGCGATCATGGCGATATCTTTCTTCGTATGCAGAGTTCGTGCGGCCCGTAGCTTCAGAGCGTATCATAGTCGTTATGAAAACCATCTGCACATATGCGATCACGACTGCGGCACTGCTTCAACTCTCCGCATGCACTGTCGGCCCCGACTATTCAAAGCCCACAAACGAAAATCTGGACCTCCCAATCTCATATGGGCAGTTTGGCGACCCGGCATTTGTAAGTGGCAAATCAGACCTTCGCAACTGGTGGACCGTGTTCAACGATCCAACCCTCGAAGAGTTGATCGAGAAAGCCAGAGTTGAGAATCGTGATCTCCGGGTTGCTGTTTCACGAGTTCAGCAGGCCCGCCTTCGAGTTGATCTCGCACAAGCATCACGATCGCCCCAGGTATCAGTTGCCGCCGGGGCTACGACCAACGAGGACGGCCAGATCAGTTCCAACATCGGGCTCCAAGCAAGCTGGGACCTCGACATCTTCGGCAAAGTCGCACGCCAGATCGAATCCGAGGATGCAGCGTACCAAGCGACCGAAGAGGACCGCCGAGACATTCAGGTCTCACTCTTTGCTCAGGTCGCCCAGTCCTATCTCAGTGTGCGATCGCTTCAAGCCCAACTCCATGCCGCCCAGCAGAACATCGAATCACAAAAAGAGATACTCAAACTCACCGAGGTCCGTTTCGACAATGGGATTTCCTCAGGGCTTGATGTTTCACAAGCCAAGCAAGTCCTTGCAAGCTCACAGGCATCGGTCCCGGCGTTGCGGATCGCACTCGCCCAGAACATCAACACCATCGCTGTGCTGGTCGGGACACACCCTCAAGGGCTTCATGTCGATCTTCGAGAACCAAAGCCCATCCCCGTCCCGCCATCAACCATCACCGTCGGGCTCCCGGCCCAACTCCTCCGCCAGCGACCAGATATTCGCAGCGCCGAAAGAAACATCGCTGCCCAATCCGCAAAGGTCGGCGTAGCGACCGCAGATCTCTACCCATCATTTACACTCAACGGAAATCTTGGATTCGCAAGTACCGATGGGAATCTCTTTGATGCCGCCAACAGGAGCTTCGCGCTGGGCCCCTCGCTCCAATGGTCGATCTTCGATGGCAACCGAGTCCGGAACCAGATCAAGTTTGAAGAGTTCGGGCTTGAACAAGCAGTTCTCATCTACGAGGGCACCGTGCTCAAAGCCCTCGAAGAAACCGAGAGCGCTATGACGGCGTTTATCGAACAACGAATAGAGGCCGATGCAACGAATCGATCTGCACAAGCGGCAAGAACAACCATGCAACTTGGTACACAGGCGTACAAGGATGGCTTGGTTGGATTCCAGGATGTGCTCTCTGCACAGCAGAAGCTGTTCTCGGAGGATATCCGAGAGGCCAAATCACGAGGGCTCGCATCACAGAACTTGGTCAGCCTCTACAAGGCACTCGGCGGCGGATGGAATCCCGACCAATCCGAAACGATCGACTAATCACGCAACGATTTAGTTTGGGAATGTGTTTCTTGATCGAGTTTTGTCGACCGCTTCACGGATTCCAACAGCCCACTCATCGAGCGATTTTTCAACATCTTCCCATGTAGACCACCAGCGTGCGTTCTCGAAGCCCTGAGGCTTCGTTCTGCTCACCGCAATAGCATCAACCCGATTTTTCTTGGCATCGATAAAGTCGCCTTCAACAATGAGTCTGCTCACACGCATCGAAGAGAGCCACGCCCCAGTGCTCCGGTCGTGATCAGATGACGAAGCATCATCATGTCCTTCCCCAAGAACTTCAAACCCCGAGAGAACGAACTCCATACGCAACGCCGTGTTGGCGTACCCAGCCCCAACGCTGTAGCCCGCTTGGCTGAGTTCATGACGGATTGCGACTTTGAGATAATCCGTCATGTACTCCATGTCCTTCGCCGGTATCTTCCTGGCGTCATCATCTGAAAGGCGAATACGAACATCGCCAACTATGTACCGATCATAACTCCCGATCTCAGCAGCCCCAGGGCGAATGTAGAGCAGTGTCGGGAATTGGCTCCGATCTTCAACAAGCCCCTGCAAACTCGCTTCAGGTAAGTATGTGGTCCGCTGAGTTTGAGAAGTTGAACATCCTGCAAGAGAAAATACAAGTGCAATGAGTAGTGGGAAGTATGCAAAATGGGTCATTTGGGTTCTCCATGAGACGGGCTGTGTTCTGATCGGAAATCGAAAACGCTTCGGGACACACAGTATACCCGAGTATACAGAGGTTGCTCCAATCAACACGATCCAGCACTGGCTCCGCTTTGTTTGCATCCCAAACTGAGCATTACCGCTCAATGCATAGCCATCTGTCATGCTCATCAATATGAATCTACGATTTCTACGAACACTCTCACATGAATTTCATATATGGCTAACTATGTATGTAGTTTTCTCAGAAAAGGCGCTCAATCATTGAACCCAATGCCCTGAGTGATGACTGAACTTCAAGGACACGAACAACTTCTTCAATGGACAATCCGCCCTGCATCAGAAGGTAGATGAATGGAACTCCGAAGTATCCAATGCCAAAGGCGAATCTCGATTCAATCGATTTCTGCTTGAGTTTCAAAACGATACTAACTCGCTCGCAGCCGCCAATTCGGATTGCTCCCTCTGAACATACCTGCGGGTGGTTTCCAAGGACTCATGCCCAAGCACCGCTGCCAATGCAACCAGATCATTGTTTGATTCTTCTAGAAACCTTTTGCTGAAGCAGTGTCGTAGAAGGTGTGGGTAAACACGGACACCGATGATTGCCGAGTAACGGCGACAGATGCTCCGAACTCCTCGATCTGTCAACGGGCCTCTCTCGCCAACAAAAATTTGATCGGTGTTGAATGGAGGCCGATGCTCCGTGTACTCTTCCAATGTTTTTCTTGCTGGAAGCGGCACTGGCACCATGCGAAATTTATTCCCTTTTCCTATTACTCTGACCCATCCAGACCGCTCACCCAGCTCCAAGGTGTTGTGAGTAATTGAAACCAACTCAGATACTCTCAGTCCACAGTAAAGCAAGACATGAAAGATGGCCGTAGCACGGTGATCCTGACGGGCTTCCGCTTCTCGCAATAGTTTTCGAACTTCAGAACGACTCAGCCCTTTGGGAGCGAGTGATTGCCGCCGAAGCTCTTTTACATTTTTTGCGGGAGAGGAAGAAATCTGCCCATCACTGACAAGCCAAGCGAATATCTGACGTACATGAATAAGATTCCTGTTACAAGTTGAGATACTCCCCTCCTCAACTCGCACCATGTGCTCTCGAAAGTCCGCAATGTCTCTGGTGACCACACGAGACCAATCGAGCGGCTCGCTATTTGCTTTGATATACCACCGACCAAATTTCAAGAGGTCAGTACGAATCGCACGGCGGCTGGACTCAGCGTAATCCTTCGAGTCGAAGAATCGCTCAAGGGTGCTCTCAATTAATTCACAAAGAGACCGTTCAAAAACATTATCGCCTGTATTTTGCATAGCTTACCGACACCTTTCAGACACAATATGGACAGTTTGTTTCAGGAACTCGACCGAGAATACCTATTCTCGCCCGACGTTATCGTTCTAGTTCCGACGCTTTAGACGACGGAATATGGTGGTCAAGACTTCGCCTTGGCATTCAGATGAGATGCCTTTGGGATATATCTCGCTCACGATCTCTTTGACAGCATCGCCATCCGGCTCAATCACTCCGAGTTGTTTCAGTCCGCTGAGTAAAGTCTCAAGCACTGGATTCTGCTTTGCCTTTGGCTTGATCCGACCCTTTGGCTTCGATGGCCTCTTAGTCGAACTGCCACGATTTGCGTAGAACACCACCGGCTCCCCATTCATGCCTTCTCCTCGTTTCCGAACTTTCAGGCACATGTCTTGGAGTTGGGCCGTATAGAACGGTTTCCGAGTTCGAATCAGGTAACAAGGCGGTGGCATGACCCCAGCGTTGACAAGCTCATAGAAGCGTGCTCTCGACATGTGGAGGCTCCGAGCCATTTCACTCACACTTATCGCTGCCCGTAAATTCGAATCATTTACCATATCCGTATTTGGATTTCTCATTGTTCGCCCTCCTGAATTGTTTGAGTGCTCAAAACTCTTGAGCCTTGAACATGCTCCAATCCTTTGGCAGTCAAACTACGCCCTCTATCGCTTCTGTCGATGAATCCCATCCAGAGTAGATTGCTTTCCACCACCTTCGACACCGCTTCTGGAGGCTGTCCAAGTCTCGACGCAATCACACCAAGCCTCATTGGCCGTACAGATTCAGACAGAATGGTCAGATACTGACGCTCATCAGAGTTCAGCCCAACTTCATCAAGTTCCTCAACTTCAAAAGTAGCCTCCGCTTGACTTGCGCTGAGATTGGTATCCCCCAGAGAACGTGCGGTTCTCCTCACGGAGTCCATCAAGCGGAGACCATGGCGAGGGGTTCCGAAGCTTCTGACAGCAATTTGCTCAAGAACACCATCCTCAGATTCCCATCCGAGTTGATTTGCTTTCTGCGCCAGAATTTTTTCAATGTCATCATTTGAGTATCTTCGAAGCTGACAATGTAGCTTCATCCTGTCTCTCAACGGCTGGAGTAACCCGTGCGGATCTGTAGTCGCCAAGATGAGCGTAAACGGCCTCAGATCAAGTTTCTGGACTGTTTGCCGCTGCTCATTAGCAACAAACACGCATCGCTCCTCAAGAGCTTTATAAAGGGCTACTTGGATGGAAGGATTTAGTTCATGCGCCTCGTCAATGAACAATACAGAGTTTGGCAGCACGGGACACATCAATAGCCCATTGAGTGTCTGAACAGAGCTAATGGTCTGTCCTAACGCTTCGAAAAACTCTCCCGCCATCTCCTTTGCTAGCACTTGGCTGAGCATTGTCTTCCCAGTGCCTGGTGGCCCAGTTAGAATGGTGTGCGGCAATGGATTCCCATCAGCAAACGAGGCCTCCACGCCCACCTTGAGTTTCTGTATGACTCGTTCCTGTCCAATCACATGATTGAGTGTGGGGGGAACGGCTTCGTGATTTGTATTTGTGCTTGTCATTGTGACCTCCACCCATCAACGCATCCGTGCAATCGCATGTGAATACCATTTTGATAAGTCGTGACACATCACCGGCCCGATGTTCGCTGAAGTCAAGCCTGCATTTTCTGGATCAGCTCTGGTTGCTCACCAGACAGGTTTATAAAGCGACTAGGTGAACATTTTTTCGGAATAGGCGAACATAGCAGAAATTAAAAAAGATGCGCTGAACCCGTCACAGCTACAACGTCTCTGTTCTCTGCGACAACTTTCACTCCCGGAAAATAATAAATCTGAGCGTAATGAGGTCAAATGTGCCTGCACACACATGCACTGATCTATTGATTCAGCAGCACTCGGAGAACTGAATCTCCGAATAATCCACATTACTAATTGAGTTCTTTCCACCGCTTCAGCAGATACTTCCCTGATTCTTTCAACTCGGGAGCGACCGTTGAGTAAACCCTTGAATTCTGCTTCAAACCAAGCGTGATGAGCATTTTATCGAGACTTCTTCGCTCGTTCGGAAGCTGAACCTTCGTGGCCTTACAGGTGCGATTGCATGCGTGGTCCGTCATCCTCAACATCAGCCTCGCCCAATGGCGTGCCTTCTCCACATTCAGCGTTGAAGCCGCATATCTGTATTCAACTCTTGGCTCAGAACCCCACAAATGCGTCCAGTTGACGCCGGATGAACGGGGAAGCCTCTGAAGCTCTGACTTGAAGCAGGACATGGTGCGGCAACCTGCAAGACGACTGGGCATATCTGGTAGCTTCTGGCAGAAATGATTGGTCAATCGACTTGGAGGCACTAAACCATAGATGACATTCTCATTTCGATGGATTGTGTTGTACAGCGACCGTATGACTGCGGGTCGTTCTTTGGCTTCAGCCAACTCGACATGAATGTGGTGACCGCAAGAACTGTTTACTCTCGCGCCTAGATATTTGAGGACGTTTAGCATTGGAGCCACGACCTGCTCCCAATCATCCATTCCGTTCAATATTCGTGTCTTCACCTCAACTGAGACCCACGAGATGCCGCGGTATCGAGACTCGCCTCGGACTGACGAATCGTATTCGACGCAGACATCAGCCCCGTCTGGAACAGGGCGATGGCTATAGCTACGAGAAACGGCTGGAACATCATTCGCTGACAGCACCTGAGCGATGACCTTCCGTACATCATCCGATTGACCACCCCCAACTTGCGGCACTGCAACTTCAAACTCGCACCCAAGACGACGACTGTTTCGATTCAACTCTGATACCAGCATTTGCATCTCCAGTGCCGGGACATTCCGATACTGGTTGAGGTTGAAATGCAACAGCATGTGAATCACAGAATAAGTTTCTTGGATAGGCGGGCCCATACCCCCCAATAATTCGAAGCGTTTTGGCCGGAGTAGGTACCATAGATGGTTCCATCTTCGATCCAAAATTACTTTGGATTCCACGCCACATGAAGAAGGAATTTATCGACGGGCATCGAATATGTATGTATGGCTGCATCCATCCAACAACTCTTGAATACAGAAACGCCCTTGGGACTAGATGGTTTGCAGCCTTCAAAACCCAGCGGGCGTTTTTATTATGCGACGAGTCATTGAGTGTATGAACAATTTTTTTCAACTCCAATGTCGATAAGTCCATAGACAACTCATTCTCAGCCTTTGGCACCGAGGGCTACCAGCGAAAGCAAAGTATCGGAGCCGCAACCATTCTCCTGAATGGCAAAGCGAGAGGAAAGATCACCCTCGGCCCCACCATGGAACGGGGTTAGCGCGCCTGGCGCACAACATGGGATTTATACAGGCTACGGTTTAGCGGACAATGGATGATGACCATCACCTCAATAAATTACTAAATCGGAACTCCGAGGGTGATGTGGCTCAATCCTGGGAGAATTCCCTGTATTTCCAGCTGTTCCTTCGGGACTCTTGTTCAACTGATTAGTGAGTCACTTGCTCAATTGGCTCATCAGTACAACTGTTTAAGTCCCTCGCTCCGCTCACTCGAATCGTCTCCGATTCCATCGGAGCCACTTTAGAACTGACTTCATTAGGGTTTTTGTTTGAGTCGCTTCGCTCCTGTAACAGAGAATAATCAGGATTACTTCTTGTTTGAACCTAAGCGCAGCGAGGACAAAGTAAAAAAACAGGAAAGTCTTAGACCACTTACTCTATAGTGGCTCCGACGGAGTTGGAGACGCTATGCGAGCGAAGCGAAGCAGCTCACATGAAACTGCTTCCCTCCCGCCAATGCAATGGTACATCTACTCAGAATCATGTCCGACGCTGTTTTTGAAATTTACGCGCTCAAATCTAATTCAAGATTCCTGGCAGGGGAATCAGACACTATCCCAAAATCTTGAGTGATATGGCTACGCATTTTTATGTCTTCCTGATCAGAACCTGTTCCGCATTTTTCTTCACCCGTAAGCGATTTTTCCATCCTGTATAATCCATGTTCAACGCCCAACAAAGAAGGCACGAACCATGAGAATGTACAACACCATGAACAACCCGACGACCTTCTCATTCTCATACCTGATGAGTCTCAGCCCACTGTTTGAGAGTATTCTGGCTACCAGCCCGAACTCCATCAAGAATGAAGCTCAGGCTGTTTCTGGATCCAATGGTGCCGTCCATATTGGTCACTTCATGATTGCTGAAGAATGGCCATGACGCTGTTCAACTTGGTCCATTCCATTCCGCTGACGGGGCTCACAAAATTCCCTTCGTCAGCTTCGACTCAGAAACAGACGGAACAGGCACTCTACGGATTGACCATGCCCCCATAAGGGCTCGACCATGAGTGTCTAAAGCATCCCATCCTTTATGGAGGTAGCGAATTCGCATCCCATGCGTCTGAGCTATCGATGTGCGCCTGTTTCTGAATGACCACGAATGGCCAAAACCAGCCCGTAACGGGCGAAATCACTTGTCTGCGTTCAGGTTCCCAACTTGCATAGTGCCTGAAAGGATATTTGAGCGCTCATAACACTGTATTTGCTGGCATCCCCAATATGGGGTGCCCCCGCATTTATTCACATGCGATTGAACCAAGCCATCGGTAATGGTTGAGCAATGACGCCAGCCAAAACCAGTTAGGATATTCAAATGAACGATAAGTCAGAACAACAAGCCAAAGTCGACAGAATCTGTAAGAAACTGAACGCTCTCCTGAGCAAGCGAGAAGTCTCAACTTGGGAAATTGGAGACTATCTCGTTGAGTTGTCCCAAATCAGTGTCGGCGGCAAACCATTGACCCTGACACAACTACACACAGACTACCTTTACGATTACAGCTACCCATACCTCTCTCAACTGCGCAGCACCGCATTAGCATTCCCACCCGAAGAGCGCCAAGTTCACCTTGACAATGGAACTACATGGTACGAATGTGATCAGGCTCGCCTTAGTCGCAATCAATGTGTCAAAGCCAAGGTGGCAAAGAAAGACGAACCGCTTTCAACCTATTTGGATCACATTCTTGCAAACAGAGGAAAGCGCAAGCTAAATCAACGATCATTGATGAAGAATCGGATTGAAGAAGCCACAGTTGAAACCCAGCAACAGCGAGCATTGGATGTAGCAAGGCTTCGATCTGAGCATCCAGAGTGGTTGACGAACTGTCATCATGCATCTTGCCTAGATGTGATGGATGGCCTTGCTGACGAATCAGTTGACCTCGTCGCCATAGATCCTCCATACGGGGCGTTCCACAAAGTTGAAGATGGACGCTTCACAGAGCCTGAAACCAAAGGGCTCGAATCGGAATGCGATAACAAGACCAGAAAAGAAGCTGTAGAGCTAACGCTCGGAATCATTGAGCGTTCAGCAAGAATCCTGAAAGAGAACGGAAAGATCCTACTCTATCAAGCAGCGACAGAGCCCGACCGACCTGAAATCATATTGCTTCTTCAAGAACTAGGATTCGTTTCTGTGCTACCCATGTACTGGAAGAAAAAAATTCCACAGCCTGGGTCCTTTCGTCTCCCATTTTCGCATGAAACAGAGCGCATTCTTGTTGCAGCCCGTACTCGAAAAGCACTTGAGACCGACCTTGGTGGCGCAGGACGAACCGATGTGATTACAGACGAAGTAATTGCCAAGGTTATTCCAGACACTATGGAGTACGAAGAAATGCCTCCATCAAGGACATTCTACCACGAAGTTCAACAAGGCAAGGCAAACTATGGCGACCGCCACTTCTTCGAGAAACCCATTGGAATCAACAAGTTCTTCTTGGAGAAGCTCACGCTCCCTGGCGACACTGTCATCGATGTTTGTGGGTGCACTGGGTCAATGATCCAAGCATGCATCGAAATGGACCGTCGCTGGATCTACTGCGAATCTAACGATACAAACTACAACCTCGGCGCCTCCCGCATTGGTGAGGTGATAGAACGAGTTGCCGGTATCAAATCTGATGATGACGATGCACCGATCTCTGCCTAGCCCAAGCTAAACAGAATCAGTCCCCTTACTCCTATCAGCCACCCAGAGACCCCTGCTCTTTGGTCAGCCGCTATCGCTGTGCGATGCGGCTATGGCTGGATGAAGACGCAATCCATTGTGCGGATTGTTCAAAGGCATTGCAGATGATGTAAATCTGTAGTGTGTAAACCAAAAGCGACACTGTGTCGCAGAAACCAATAAGGAAAACATTTATGTGCCCAAGTAAAAGCCAAAGCGGGATAGTACGGTTTGAATCAGATTTCAATAAATTGTCCAGCAACTCTGTCAATTTTGATTCAGAAACTATTCGACTGTTCATTGAGAAAAACCCAGAAAAAATCGCTGATCTTGCAATGTCATTCATGCATTCCTGCTGTGGGCAACTCGGAGCCAATTCAAAAGAACGGAATGCGTGTTGGGTGAAAGCTCTCAGTCAAATGGAAGAACATCTCAAAATGATGAAGCGATGAATTCATCGATGGGGAGGAAGCAACTGGATGAACTGCAAACGGCTTGCTCGTTGCAAACCCAATCGCAGAGAATTTCAAAGACATTGCTGATGATGTAAATCTGCAATGCGTAAACCAATGGCGGCAGAATGTCGCCGAGTATTTCTTGAAGGAGAAATAAAATGTGTATCACTAATTCAGAAGATGGATATGTATGGTTTGGACTGGACTTCGGTTCTAAAAATCCTGGGCAGGTAGAATTTGGTTCGAACGAGTTACGACAAGCTTTGCGTTCGAATCCAAAAATGATTGGGACTGTCGTATTTCGCATGATCATCGCATGCTGCAATGATCTATCTGTTGACGAAGATGAACTAGATTTGCTCGTTTCCGAAGCTTACGCTGAAATTGGAAGCTGGATTGAACGGGCGAATTCAATCTGCAAAGACTGACATTTCTAGATTTTCTGGATAAGCCAAGCCGTTATCGCTATGCGATGCGGCTATGGCTGGGCGCAGACCAAACCACTGATTTGAACCCATGAACCCCGAAACCACTGTTTGAGACACTATTGGAACTGATGTACAGAACCCGCTATGACCGCCGCCACAATGCATCCCGACCAACGAGAAGAAGACACTCAGCCAAGCCAATCCATCGGGGAGCAAATCCTGCTGACAGTGCCTGATGTGGCTGCCCTTTGTGGCGTCAGTCGGAAGACGGTGGACCGTTGGATTGAGTCAGAGAGTTTGCCCACCATCAGACCCAATGGCCACGGAGCCCGTCCCATGAAACTCATTGCTCGTAAAGACCTCGATGCATGGATAGAAGAACATCGAACTGTTCACAAAGCATCACCAGACGCTCACAAAGTAACGGTGACGATACAAGGCCGAAGATTTGTGCGCTCAAAGAAATGATCCCGTCAAACCGGCTTGACTTTTAGGCCCGAGACTGATCCAGTGATCGCCCGACAAACACGAAAGAATCCAATGCCCGCCAAACGAGTCCTCACCAAATCAACTGATAACCGATGGCGCAAGCAGATTGATGGCAAGATGCGTTACTTCGGATCTGTAAATCCAAAGAGTGTGAATCGCTCATACAAAGATGCTGAACTCCGATACTTTGAATTTCTAGCGGAAAGAGAAGTGAAACAACCAATCGAAATCAAGGTGGCAAAGCTGACTATTGAGGACTTTGGTGAGAAGTATTTACAAAGCTGCTTTACTCGATATGAACGAGGAGAAATCTCAGCCACATGGTTCGAAAAAGTCAGAATCTCCGTTTGTCATTTTGTTGACTACCTCCAAACAGACTTGTCGCTCTCAAAGCTCAACGAGATGCTTCTGGATGACTACAGGAACTACACATTGTCATTACCCATATCAGCAGCAACCAACAAAAGCATTTCACCCTGGACGGCTAAGTCGAGATTGGACATTGTCAAGCTGATGGTCAAGTGGGGATACCAGATGGCCTTGATAGACACTCTGCCAAGGAATCTTGATCAATACTCAAGAATCACAATCCCTGAGCCAACCGTCAATAGATTTTCGAGGGAAGAGATAAACCTACTCTACTCAGCAGCAAGCGAGAGAACCAAGATGTTCATGCTGCTTGGGCTCAACTGTGGTATGGGTCAGGCGGATATCTCAGAACTCCGAGTCAGCGAAGTTTCCATTGAGACAGCAAGAATTATTCGGAAGAGAACGAAGACCGGAGTCCATTGCGAATTTGCCCTGTGGCCTTTGACTGTCGAGATGCTCAAACTTCATGGCAACCTTGATGGAAAACCAAATGATCGAGTCTTCTTGTCCAAGTCAGGTCATCCGCTTGTCCGTGAGTATTTCATTGATGACAAGTTCAAGCGGACTGATGCCATTCGTTCTGCCTTCTTCCGATTGATGAAGAAGACCAAGTTGCCCAATCATCGTGGTTTCTACTCTCTGAGAAAGACTGCTGCTTCGGAGATTGAAGCCATTGATCCTGCGGTGACTGAGATGTTCTTGGCTCATTCTGAGAAGGCTATGAAGCGTCATTACGCTGAGCGTGATTGGGTTCGATTGGATGCGGCAATAATGGAACTCAATAACTCGTTTGGAATGCAGGAGAAAACTGTTCCCTTTTCCGCTTACTAATTCTCTGAGATTCTGACCGTGAAAGGCTCTGAATTAGATCAGGGAGCTTGCTTTGCAGCTTGTCGCTCATCATGTAGCTGCTGCTTGACTGCACAGACTTCTCGATACCAACCCATGAAATCATCTCTGGATGGAACAACTGCCGCTCCACCATCTGGATTGTCATGCATCCAATCTGAAGACTGCGTAGCCACTAGATCAAGTCGCCTTGCCTGCTCCTGGCTCAAGGGCTTGACCTCCATGAATTTATTCATAGCAATTGATGCTCCTGGCCGAGTCCGAAACGACTGTCTCTCATTCGCAAAGACATATTTATTGATTAACTGCTCAATGAAAATTCGTAGCTGCGTCGAAGCATTTTCCGCTTCGGTATAGCCAACAGGATCAGCCATCCCATTGATTTGCTGGTGGAGTGCCTGTTCACGAGCATTAATCCTTGTGATATGCGTATCGAGACTGGAGCAGTTTACCAACTCGAAAGCACTGTGATCGAACCCATCAACAATGTTCTTCGTCTTAATCAGACGGCTGTACATTTTCACAAAGAACTCCCAGCTATGTGAAAAAACAATTATCTGAACATCTGGATGATCGACTGCATGTTGAATGATCCGCTCCACGACCCCATCGGAATAGCTATAGTCGAAACTAACGGATGGATCGTCGAACACAACCACATCAGGCTTACGGAATTTTGTTTCTGCAAAGAAGAGTGCAATTGCGTGCAATCGCTGCTCTCCTTCGCTCAACACTTCTGTTATCCGGCTATCGCTTGTTCCCACAGAAGCTGTCGCCGACACCTCTTGTCCAGCAACAGAGAGGGCCACTCGTACTCCGAAACTCTGCATACTCCGATTCCGAGTTATGGACAAGTACTCGGCATTCAGAGCATCAACAAATCCACTTTGCACAAGCCGCTGATTGATCCTACTGAGTTCGGTTGAGAGTTGTCTTTTCTTTGTTGCCCAGTTTGCTGCTGATGACTTCTCACAAAGCTTCTTCTGCTTGCCACGAATCTCGGCGAGCTTCTTGAACTCTTCAGCATGATCTTGAACCATCTTGGCTTTCAGCAAGGATCGGAGTTCTGTCTCCGCCTCCTCGATCTCATTACGAATATCCCCTTCGCGTTCTTGAATCTCCTCCAAGAGATTCAGCGTGTCTGCCAGGGATTTACGTAGCCATGCACGGTATCTAGCACAGAGACCGACATTTTCCTCAAAACCATCGGTACTCTGAAACTGGAATTCCCCAACCCTAATGAACTCTACAAGCTGAGCTTTGACTTTCTCCGTAATCTGCTTCTTGTCATCCGGCAGGTACTCGGACGCAACATCAAGGGTGAAATCATTGAGTCGCTCTGCCAGCCTATCCCTAATGGTTGAAAGCCTTGAAAGCTCTTGCTCTGCATTGTCTATATCCGCCTGAATGGTCGCTGCAAGCACTTCCTTGTACTGCTCGAACCGCTCAGCAATATCACCATCAACGGCTTGAGTACATAGTGGACACTCGCCTACCTCTCGGGATAGCGTGGCAACTTTCTCGGATGACTTCAGCATCTCGACGAAAGCGTTTTCTGACTGACCTTCCTTTAGAATCCTTGCAAGCAGTTCGCTACGGAGTTTCCGATCTGTTTCTAGCTTGGCAACGATCGAGACCTCATCTATTCCAACCAACTTATGCAGATCTCTCAACACCTTCGTGACTCTACCATACTCCGCTATGAAATCCGCCCTATGTCTCCTGAGGAATTCGAGTCGCTGGGGTTGCAGCAGTTTTTTCTTCTTTTTGATCTGAGCCCACAGATCCTTGATACGCTCCGCATTTTTTTCTTCATCCCACTTCGGTGGATCGTCAGCTAGCGATTGGAGAAGTCTGTCATGGTCATCTTGGACAGACGACTCTGCGATGAAGTCCATGTCCTCGCAAACATCCCTCAACGCCTTGAGCGCCGCCGTCTCCAACTGACTGAGCTTTTCACCCCACGCTCTGCACTTCTCCTCCAGTCCCTTTACCAGATTGCCTGCAACCTTGAAAACTTCAAGCCCGAATGGAGCGATTTCTACCATGCTCTGCGGATCGGTAGCATCACGAACTAGAGCGTGTGCCACATGCCCGTCGTAGTATGAAATCGAATCCGATAACACCCCGAATCCAGCCTGATCATTCCATACGTATTCGTCCGTATCACCGGCAAGCTTGTATCTGAATGCCGAAGCGGCGTGCGGTTGGTTGACATTCCGCAGCATCTGCTCTGGTCGTCCTGCCTTCGCCAGACAACGGAGAGCCAGACTGAGACTTGTTTTTCCCGATCCATTTACTCCAAAAACCAGAGTCACATTCCCTTGCGGCTCAAAAGTGAGAGCATCATTCATCCGCCGGAAATGACTGAATGGGCCAATGCGGAGCAACTTGATTGCCGCAGGAGGCTCTTCTTCATCACCATTGTCATCATCATCCGGTATGGGATCGAGCCACTTGTCGATATCGCATGTACCGAAGAACAGCTTCAACAAATCCTGCTCAGCCTCATTCGGACAATCCCCTCTTGGAAATACAGATGCAAGTTGGCACACCCCTGTGAACCATAGCTCACCTACTGATTCTGCCAAGGCTTGCAATGCCTCCGGTCCATTCTCAGGCTGCGGATCCTTTGCCATCATTTCACTCCAATAGAAAATCTAACCTGTTATAGAATATCATAGAAACTTACGGAGACTCTAGTGTGATTTTGCCTCATCCTTGATCTGTGAATCAGACGATGGCTTCAAGTTTTTCATGGTTCAATGTCTCTACCTTGATGTTCCACATAAACTTCAGACTAGAGCTCCTTATTAGCAGCTATATGTAGGCATAGACCAGGTTGTTCTTCGTGAATTGGTCAAGACTACGAATCACTTGGTATAAAAGAGCTATGAAAGTGTTACTTGATCATTTTAACGGTCTTGAGAAGGCTTCCACAAGACAGAGCTCAGAATCTTAATCTTCCTCCGGAAGCAAATTCGCCAACAATAATGCCGGAGTCTTGCTCGGCGCCCACTTCCAGAACGGTCCCGATTTATTTGCCGACATCAGATATGTCATCCTGCTCTAGTTGTGCGAACTTAGCAGCCATCGTTGGGTTTTTGCGGGTCAACTTCTTGATCGTGACATCCTGAGCTTTGTCGTTAGCAAGACGGAGGTTCCGGTCTGTGCTTAGTAATGCCTCTTTCGTTTTTTGCAAGTGATTCATAGACTTATCGATTTCGTCAATGGCAGTCTGAAATTTCCTGGATGCGAGATCATAATTTTTAGCAAACCCCATCTTGAACTTCTCTAGCTTGTCTTCGAAGTCTGTAATGTCCATGTTTTGGGCTTTGACCAAAGCAAGCTCGGTTTTGTATTCAAGTGATCTCAGTGCCGCATTACGAAGTAGCGTAATAATCGGGATAAAGAACTGTGGACGGATGATGTACATCTTTGGATAGCGGTGGCACACATCGACGATCCCGGTATTGTACAGCTCACTGTCCGGTTCAAGCAGTGAAACTAGCACTGCGTATTCGCAACCCTTTTGAATTCTGTCCTTGTCTAATTCTTTGAGGAATTCCTCGTTCTTCTTCTTTGTCGCAGTTGTATCGCTTTCGTTCTTCATCTCAAACATGATCGAAATGATCTCTATTCCTGTATCATCTTTATCCCTGAAAATGTAATCACCCTTACTGCCCGATGAAGCATCGTTATCCTTTTCGAAATAGGCGAATGGGAAGGCCGTCGCTCGGATACGGTTAAACTCTGTCTCACAATGCTGTTCGAGTGTTTCTCCAACCATCTTGGTTGAAAGTCGCGCCTTCATGTCTCTCAGACGCTCAATCGATTCTTCACGGTCCTTGATCTGGGTTTCGTACTTGTCTTTGAGTGCCTGTTCCCCAAGCTTTTTCTCAAGCACAGCACGATCCAAGCTGCTCCTTAGATCGTCTCGCTCCTTCTCTACAGCCTTGAGTGCTTCATTGATAGCTAGCTTCTGCTCAACCTGGACAGCAGCAAGTTTGGCCTCTAACCCTTGAATCTTGGCGTCCTTGTCAGAAGCGGCTTTCTGCATCTCGTTGTTGACTTTGCTTATGGCAATTTCAACTGCATTCCTTTTTTCATTTTCAGCTAACTCAAGCCTTTCCTGCAACTGTTGCTCGAATTCGTGGTCACGAACCTGTTTCAAAATTTCAGCATACCCGGCTTCATCTATTTTGAACGCTTTGTGACAGTTCGGACAAATAAATTCATTCATTTTATTTTCTCGCTTGTGATTAGCTTGAACAGTATCAAGCCGTACCTGCTGCTTTAATTTGTATCATCAAATAATTCAAAGTGGAAAGAGCAAGTAAATCAAATATAAACCATGCTCAATCCGGGAACGCCAAAAAATCATTCACAGAAGGATTCAAGGCATGATTCCAAATATCTACGAGTATCTTCAGACAATCTTCCCAGTCCCATCAGGTTGGCGATTTCTTTTGCTGGATCATCTGCCATTTGAACATGCGGTTGTTCTTGTATGATTCCAAAAATCTCCGCTTGAGATATATCACGAGTAGATCTCTCTATGCGTGCTCTGAAAGGAACGATCCGTGCGAATGTCCCGGATTTCCAAATGAAGGTATTACCATTCTCTTCATGACGCTCATTTTCACCAAGGCAAGAGATTACACGCTGTTGAATACGCTTGCCCGCACGTTGCCATCCATGAAGTCGAGCAACAGATCTATATAGCATAGTTTCTGAGATTGGACCCTGAGCAGCGACGACATGATTGACTATGGATTTGAGTGTTTCCGTATAGCTCCAATCAAAGAACTGGTCTGCATTGATGCCCAAATCATACGGTAAATCATCGTCATGATTCACACTTGCAACTTGGCTTTCCATAACGGGTGCTTGGCTTGCATAAAGCGTCTCTTCTTCGAGGGCATCTTGTGAATCAAGCTCCGAATCACGCTCAATCACATCATCATTAGCATCCTCAAAATGCTCATCATTTTCTGTTTCCTGATCCGTTTCACGGCTGGCTTCAAGAAGCAGGTCCAGTAGTTCATCGATCCGATCAAGTGCCGACTCGGAGTGCATAAACCAATCTGTAGACCAAACACGAAGTATTTCCCACCCTAAATGGCGAAGTACACCTTCACGAATTTGATCTCGGTCTCTAGCTGTTGCTGAACTGTGATAGGTGGCACCATCACATTCAACGCCTGCTAGAAATGCCCCAGCATGATCGGGGTGGACTACGCCAAGATCAATTCGATAGCCAGAAACACCAATTTGAGTCCGCACTTCCCATCCTCGGGAACGGAGCGCTTCTGCTACTGATTCTTCAAACGGATTCTCTGCCGGACCAAGAGATCCCTCGTCCATTGCTGGTAATGCAATCGACCCACGCTCAGCAAAATCGAGGTAGTTCTTGAGATGCTGCACCCCAAGTCCTTTGGCCCGTCTTGTATCAATATCTTCTGCGGATATTGATGAAAAGACATGAAACTCAGACTTGGCTCGTGTCACAGCTACATTGAGTCGTTTTTCGCCACCGAGTCTATTCACTGCTCCAAAGTCCATTGGCAGCTTGCCTGCACTGTCACGGCCAAATGTGATCGAGAAAAGCATGACATCACGCTCATCACCTTGAATATTCTCAAGATTCTTCACAATTACAGGCTCCTCTCTCTCTTCAGAGAAGAACCATTCCAACTCAGGATGTTTTGAGCGCTCAAGATCTAACAGGTCAAGAATCAGTTCTTGCTGAGGAGCATTGAAGGTAATAACACCGATAGAGAGCCGATCTTCTTCTGGAAGTTGTACCCACTCTTTGAGCCGAGCGATCATGTATTGAACTATCGTCTTTGCTTCGATTTCATTCGTCCGACCTGATCCACGGGCATAAACGCCCTCAACTCTGTGAAACTGGACCGCATCAGATTCTGTCTTGGGAGACGGGAAGGTCACAAGCCTATGGCCGTAATAGTGATGATTTGAGAATGCAATCAAACCCTCATCCCGACTTCGATAGTGCCAGTTGAGTTGATGTAGTGGCAGACCCGCCGCTGACGCTTCATCCAAAATACTTGCGAGATCACGCTCATGTAAGGCGAGTTCTTCATCCTCTTCGTCATTTGTCCGTCCGAAGAAGTTGGTAGGCGGTAGCTGCTTCGGATCACCGACAATAATCGATTGCCTACCACGAGCTATTGCACCAACCGCATCCCAGGTCGTGATCTGCGAAGCCTCATCGAAAATCACCATGTCAAAAGAAGCTTGCTCCGCCGGAAGGTACTGAGCAACTGAAAGTGGCGACATCAATACACACGGCGTCAACTTCGTAAAAGAATCCGGCATTCCTTCAATGAGCCCTCGGATTGATTGGCTTGGTCGCTGAAGCCCGAGTTGATGTCGAAGCAATCCCAACTCCGATTTCCTTGGGACATCATCTCTTGTAGGTAACCCATGAGATACCGCACGCCGAACCTGAAGAGCAGCAAGTTTCTGAACTGATTCAATCAGATCCCTGAACTTCTCAATATGGTTTTCTTGTTCCCAATGGACAAAGCCACGAAGTCTCGGCTTCAAGTCAATCGCCAGTGGCAACCACCAATCAAAATAGGCAACCAAGAAATCATTCTTTGGATCATCGATCAATCCAGTCATCAACGCTTCGACTATCGGCCCAAGCCCACGAGCCGAGGCTTCATTGCGGATCTTTGTCCATTTCACCCAATCATTGAGCCTATTGGCTTGCTGCTGAACTTCAGTCAACTCTTCAATAAGCCCTTGCATCGATGAAACCGATAGCTTGCCGCCTGTCATTCCCAAGTAAGCTTTACCTGCCTGATCAAACCGACGCCTTGCTTCTCGCAACTCTTGGGCTGCAACAGCTACGTGTGATGACTCACAGTTTACTGCCAAGACATGACCCAAGGATTCAATCAGCTTTCCTTTATCAGCATCAAGCCGAGCAAGATCCGCAATAGCCTTCCTCAATAAGTCCGCATTCTGAACGCACAACCTAACCTGTGTCATATCAGAACGCACACCGTCAAAACACGGTAGAGATGCGCTCGGGCTTGTTGCAACTGATTCCAGGACACTCTTGAGCTTGATGAGCCTAGATATATCCGTATCTGGATTAGTTACGCCGCTGGCTGCGTAGCTCTGGAGCAATTTTTGAGTCTTGCGCTTTCCAAGTGCTGAGAAAGGCCAGAGTTTGGCGGACTCCTTTCTCCAATCACTATCAATTTCATCGATTGGTATACGAAGGATTTCTTGATCCTCGAAACTCGCCTCTAATGAATTTTTACTCTCTGTATAGGACAGGATTTGTTGTTCTAGTTCATCAACAGATACTGAAGCCAACTCGAAACTGCTACTGAACGCAAACCGATAGTCTCCTTGTGCTACATTTCCTATACCTTTAGCAAGAGTTAGATAAGCCGAAATCTCCGCATTCGAATAATCTGCCTTCGCATCAAGGCCAAAATTTTCTTCAAATCGATTGCACGCAGATACCAATCCAACGGTTTCATTGTGGAACTGCTCAGTAGACTTGAGAAGCTCCCGTTGCCATTCAAAGGACCATTCCGTTTTCTCTATTCCACCTAGAGATTGACAATCTGCAACGGCTGAGTGGGTCAGTGCCAATCGCTCTGTCACTTCTATCAGTGATTCAAAGCTCTCTTTGTCATGCGATTCAATCCCTGCGAAGGAAAGTTCAAACTTGGGTTCGTTTCCTACAAGAAAGCCAATCCCCTCATACACGCTATAGCCGTGACTTCCGGGCTGATGGAGTTCGTGTACATACGAGTTGAGTTCATCCCGTTGTACTTTCAAAGTCTCTGTCAACCGAATCCACTCGTCCTCACTATCTCTAGACGAACGATCCCAAGCTGCACCGAGTTGAGCAATTACTGATTTACGGTCGGTTTTGTTCGAGTGGAGTTCTAGACATGCATCTGCAAGCCCATACGCTTTGAGTCGCCTGTACACGACATCGAGAGCCGCAGATTTTTCGGCAACAAAGAGTACTGTCTTTCCATGAGCCAAGCAGTGGGCAATCATGTTCGCAATGGTCTGACTTTTACCTGTTCCTGGTGGGCCAATGATAACGAAATCCTTACCTGATTCCGCAGCCACTACCGCAGCGAGTTGCGAGCTATCGGCAGGGAGTGGAGTAAAGATACTCGTTGGGCTAATGCGTTGATCGATATTCTCGGGTTGAGGGAATTCGCCACCATCATCCGTAAACCGCTCAGTTGGGTTATCGAGTAAATGCCGAACCAGTCGGTTATTCTTCAGACTGTCTGTTCGATCAACTAGGTCCTTCCACATCAGATACTTAGCGAAAGAAAATGTTGAAACAGCAATGTCTTCAACCACTTCAAAGCCAGGAACTTCACGGACGGCCTGTTTCATAATCTCAAAGATCAGCTTGATATCAAGGCCCGAGTGGTCCTCCGGAAGATCCGCTCGCAGAGTTGGTATACTCAAACCAAACTCTTGTTCAAGATATTCAAGAAGGGTTTGATTGAATACAACATCATCTTCATGATGCGAAATGCTGTAGCTCGACTTTGCTGACCGCCTCGTGAGCTTGATAGGCAACAGGAGCAAAGGTGCCTTATAAGTGCGTGACTCTTTATCATCCTTTTTCCATCTCAGAAATCCAACAGCCATGAACAGGGTATTGGTTCCACCCTCAGCTAAATCACTCTTGGCTTTACGATAAAGGGTAGTCAATCGAAATTGCATCTCCTTTCCAGATTCAACCGCACACACTTGCCCCTTGTTAAAAGCAGTGGCCGAAAAATCATGCTGTATATCACGTCCGGTCTGTTGTTTGTACAACTTCGGATCACGATTTCCGACAGGGTTCTCATCTTTCAGAGAAATCACTCGAAACTTCTTGCCGTCTGCAAGTGCATCTTCAAGCGATGGAACATCTGCGCAGACAAAACCAAGAGTTTGACGGGTATCAGAAAAATTCAGCAACCTATTCCTAAGAGACAAGTCGAGAAGCTTCTTCTGCCATCTCTCCAAACGGTCAGAAGGCGACGCCGCTAACTCTTCAACGTACTCAGCCGGAATCATGTCGAACCCAGGCATCTTCGGCAATGACGCCGGCGCCACTGTGTCGTCTACATCTGATAATGAGCTTGCGATTGATTTCATACTCGAAATCGGACGGATGCCAGCAGCACGAGCCCGTGCAACATCAACGGCCATCCGAAACTCATGCTCACGATCCTCTGCAAGCCGGGACTCTCCATTCTCCATTGCTTGTTCAAATCCAATGACTGGACGATGAGTAAGCAAAGTAGACTCCAAAACTATGAACTCCTTTGATGTCACAGCCTTGCGGACTTCCGTGACATCAGACTCAACGGTCATTGGAAATGTTTTGTCAACGAGCCAAACTCCCACGAATGCGTGTCCATTCGTAAAGATCACAACTGGATTGAGCTTTACGGCTTCGAATGCAGCAGAGAGCAACAGCGTAGTGTCAAGGCATGTTGCCAATCCTGTCTCAGCAATGCAGCCCGGGTCACGGATTTTCTGCCCTTGTTTCTCGAATGATCGAGGGGGCTGCGCATAAGAGAGCCCCATCCCACTGACCGCAGACCAAATCGCTGCTGCAAGCATGTAAGCCCTGCGAGGATCACGTGATTGGTATCCATCCAATGAGCCGCTGTGCCCACTCCTCTCAAGAATTCTTGATGCTTCTTTGAGTATCTGAGATGTTTGCGGATGATTTGGCGAAACGAATGCAGCCAAGATTTGAGACATCTCTGTCGATCCACCCCATTCATCCCGAGCCAGCAGTTCAATCGGTACTACTTGCTCGCTCAGCAGCTCGTCTTCAGAATACAAACAAAAAGTAAACTGACCATGCTCTGCCTCATTCAGTCCATCAAGCACGCTGAAATCGAGAGTAACTTGGAGATCGCCAAGTTGAATATCCTCGCCAACCGGTATCCGATCAATCGTCCATACTTTCGATTTACAGAAAGCGGGCTGAGGACTCATAGTCAGTTTCAGTTTCTTGTATTCTTGCTCTGTCTCATTAAGGATAGAGATCCGCTTGATGATCGGGACCGCATTCTGAGCAGCTGCGAACGTCGTCCTCGATACCGCATTGATATCGAGTTTTGGAAACTTTGATGCTTCAAGTTCTTCAGTCATGTCAATCCCATCTAGGAACCAAAGACATTAACTTGGATCCCCAGAATGATTATACGCAATCAAACATTGAATCCCAAACTCATCCTTAATTGGCCAATCCCATGACTTAGCGGGTCAGAATACGGGTCAAAGCGGGTCAGCCTTCATTTCTCCTACTCCCTCAATCCATCAAAAAACGCCACTGGTTCATTACCAGCGACGTTTTCTGTAAGTGGAGACGAAGAGAATCGAACTCTCGACCTCTTGCATGCCATGCAAGCGCTCTACCAACTGAGCTACGTCCCCGAATTTCCGTTGAAATCATCGCTGATTCCTCCGGTTCAATCGTAGATTATTGCAATCAATCCGATAGGAATCCTCCATAAGGCATCTGTTCAATAGTAATTTCTTTGAATTACAAGTAGAACTGATTTGCGATTCCGTTCGTACCGACTATTAGCAGGAAGATCTCTCGCCGGAGGCATCCTGATGAATCAGACAACTCAAATCAACTGGTGGGTAGATCACACAGGATCAACCCATACCAACTGCGCTCCAGGTGAATCACACCCAGACTCAATCGCCGCTGGTAAAGTGTTCCTCGATTCCAAAGCAGGCGTCATCACACATCTTTACAACAAGCCTGCGAGCCCTTCAATGGTCTCGCATGAATTACTTGATGTGCTCCACAAACGATTCCCTGGAACTCGATGGTGGGTCAAAGATGTCTCTCATCAAGATATTAAACAACATCAAGCAGCTTCATGATCAATGAACAACTCAGATGTTTGATTACCCTTTGATCGCATGAACCAGAACTGCTTTGCGGACTTGCACGCCGTTCGTGACTTGATTTAGAATCACTGATCGTTTTCCATCTGCAACATCTCCCGCGATTTCAACTCCACGATTCATCGGGCCAGGATGCATCACAATCGCGTCAGCTTTCATCCGCTCTGCTCTTTGAGATGTCAATCCGAACTCATGATGATACGATCGCTTCGAAGCAAGTACGGCTCCGCCACCTCGCTCGAACTGAATCCGAAGCATCATGATTACATCAGACTCACACACAACCTCATCAAGATCGTGAGTCACTTTGCAGCCCATTGCTTCAAACGATTTCGGCGCCATCATGCTTGGGCCAACTAAAGTAACTTGAGCGCCAAGCGCCTGGAACAAGCAAATATTTGATCGAGCAACTCTCGAAGAAATGACATCTCCAACAATCGCAATCTTTAAACCACCAAAGTCCCAATCGCCTGTTCGATTCATCGATCGACCAATTGTCAACGCGTCTGCAATCGCTTGTGTAGGATGTTGATGCGTGCCGTCTCCAGCGTTAATCACAGGGATATTGACATTGCGTGCTATCAAATCACTCGCGCCCGACTGGGAAGACCGAATGACCATAGCATCTACGCCCATCGCTTCTACTGTCCAAGCAGTATCAAGCAAAGACTCACCCTTTGACAAGGACGATCCTTTTCCAGTCAGATCAACTACCGACGCGCTGAGCCCTTGAGCTGCGAGAGAAAAACTCAAACGAGTCCGAGTCGAATCTTCAAAGAACAAGTTCGCTACAGATTTTCCGTCGAGTGCGCCGCATTCATATGCGCCTGAATGAGCTAATGAGAGCAATGTCCGAGCTTCGTTTGCGTCAGCATTCTCTAGCGAAATGAGATTTTTGTCATTCCACATAAATACATCAATCCTCGATTGGTACTTCTCGATACAACGGAGCGTTTGAGTTCGCTTCTGGAAGTCTCTGCTCGTTCTCAATCGGTGCAGGCAAAACCTCAGGCTCTGCTGATTGAACTGGCTCTGAAACTTTCTCTGTTGAAGACGATTCCATTTCGTTCATCATTTCAGAATCATCGAAGGTTGATTCCTCAGAATTTTCCGTATCAATCTGTACATTTCGCTCTGGGTATATCGGAATATAAATTGGAGGCGTAGGAACAGTCCCCGCCGTCCAATGCTGCAAACGATACACGCGCCAGCTTCGAACCCCGCCACTAATCCAGACTGTTACGCTCTGATCTTGCACTGAACCATCTACAAAGGTAAATGGATAGATCACATCGACCTTTGCATCCGAAGCACGGATCCATATCCGTCCAATGTGATAGACAGGAATATCGCTGCTCATCCCTTCATAAGGCAAGATCGCTCCAGCAGGTAGTCGATCAATAATCTTCTGAGCCGATTCAGGTGTCGTACCTGCAGGTAAGTTAAGCGTGTAAGCGCCGGCCCCATCCGTTGCAGGATATTTACTCACAACCTCATTGAGTGCTTTCGCAATCACAGATATCGACGCTGAATGGTTCGCACTCTGGAATGCAGGCGCACTATGAGGAACAGGCACATTGGTATAACTCACACATCCTGCAAGAATCGTTGTGAATCCGATGCAAGACCCGATCGCGAGCTTGATTGCCCTAGTTTGTTGTCGAGTTCGACGATTCTGCATATCCATCATCCTGTGCTCCCTCGGCTCTGTGCCCGATGTTTGCCTATATCTTCTACATCATAGTTCACAATCCCATCGCACACGCTCTCGACAGGATCAACTTTCCAGCTTTTCCTCTGGATTCCAGATACCATTGAGCTATGCCGATGTCTACACGCCAAACAACTCCTCCAAATCCTCCTGCCCCTTTCTCGAATCGTCGATTTGTCGTCGGTATTTCAGGCGCTTCGGGCGCGCCATACGCAACCCGATTACTCGATCAACTCCTCTGTCTCGGACATGAAGTTCATCTCGTTGTCTCAGAATATGGAAAACGACTGCTACTCGATGAAATGGGCATTTCGAAGCTCAATCTGGAATCACTCGCGCCTCATCTTGAACAGAGCCCAGATTCAAAAAAATACGCAGAACGGCTCATCATCCATCCGAACAAAGATGTCGGCGCAGTGATTGCTTCAGGCAGCTTTCTATGTGACGGCATGATCATCATCCCATGCTCATCAACATCCCTCGGCGCAATCGCATCAGGTGCAGGTTCAAATCTACTCACTCGCGCCGCAGCTGTAACGCTCAAAGAGCGTCGCCCTCTGATTCTTGTTCATCGAGAATCCCCGTTGAGTTTGATTGATATCGAAAACATGAGAACCGTCACCCTCGCAGGAGGAATCATCGCTCCTGCAAATCCAGGATTATATCTCCAGCCGCAGAGTGTCGACGATCTTGTCGACTTCATCGTCGGAAAAACTCTGGACCTACTCAAAGTTGATCACAAACTTGATACCCGTTGGACTGGTTGAATCAAAGCTGTCTTCGAGTGTTGCACTCTAAGATTTCGCATACTTCTTGCGTCTATCGTCTTCTTTGTTGATCTCAACGCTCACGCCGCCAGCTAACCGAACCGAATCAGTCCCTAGTTCACCTGCGATTTGCTTCACAAGCTCGGGTCGGAGCGTCACTTTTCCAACGCCCTTCGTTGCTTCAACGAGCACCCACGCATCTTTGGTTTCAACAATCACTTCTACAGGGCGAGCAGATTTACCCAACGACAAATCACTCGGGTCCGGCGGCTGCTGCAACAACTGCTTCGCTGCTTCAAGCCGTTCATTCGCAGTTCCATTGAGCTGATCCTGACGAACCATGACTTGCACAGTCCCTTGCTCAAGAGGATGCCCATCAATCGGCACAAGACGATCAACAATAATCTGCGCATCACCTCTCGAATGATCGAGTCTACCCATGAAGAACTTGGGTTGATCATCTTCGAGTAAATGCCCAAACTGTTTATAGACATTGGAGAACATGACCGCATCTGCTGTACCCGTCGCGTCTTCAACTGTTAAGATAGCCATCTTTTGCCCAGCATTTCGTCCGTTGCGCATCACGATGATCCGTGTGCTCTGGACCATCGCGGCCACAATGACACGCTTGTCTTGACTCAGCTTCTTGAGATCTCCTACACGCGTATGCGTGAATGCACGCACCCAATGGTTCCATTCTTCCATAGGATGACTCGACACATAAAACCCAAGCGTGTCTTTCTCCTGGCGAAGAATCTCTGCTTCACTCCAAGGCTCAACCTTCGCAAGCGATGCTTCGGGTTGAGTGTCAGGCGCGGAATCGTCGCCACCAAATCCAAACAGCGCACCTTGTCCCGCCGCTCGATCTGCAGCAACTGTTTGCCCAGCGCTCACTGCTTGCTCGATCGAAGCAACAAGCGAAGCTCGATCGTCCCTCGAATACATATTATCAAACGCGCCCGCTTTGATCAGCGCCTCGATCGTTGCTTTGTTCACACTCGAGCTTGGCACTCGCTCGCAGAACTCAAAGATACTGCTAAAGGTCTTCCGAACTCCTTCTTCCTCTTCAGGAATCCCAAGTCCACGATCACGCTCTTCAACAATTGCATTAATCGCCTTAGCGCCTGCACCCTTGATCGCTTTGAGCCCGAACATGATTTGTCCGCCGCTCGGAGTGTGTAACTCATCATCTCCAAACACCACACCGAAATCGGGTCTTGAATGATTCACATCCGGCGCGAGCACCTCAACACCCGATCGCAGTTCCTCACCGCTCTTGGGTTCAATAAACTTCAAGCGCTTACAGTCTTCAAGATAAGGAATCCAGTCGCTGACTTTCTGAGCTTGTGATTCATAGCTCAAGAACGCAGCCATGTACTGACTCGGGAAGTAAGTCTTCAGGTATGCAGTTTGATACGCCACAATCGCGTACCCAGTCGAGTGAGATTTGTTAAAACCGTATCCAGCAAACTTGAGAATCAGTTCGAAGAGTTCTTCCGCTTTCTTCTTCTCTAGCCCCTTCTCAACAGCGCCTTCAACAAACTTGGGACGCTCTGCGTTGATAATACTTTCTTTCTTTTTACTGATCGCTTTAATCAATGAATACGCGGATCGAAGCGGAATCCCTCCGAGCTCATGAACAATCTGCATGACCTGTTCCTGATAGATCATGACCCCGTATGTCTCTGCAGTAAACCCGTCTACAATTTCATGTACCTTCGGAACTTCTTCAGTGCCGTGCTTACGACGGTTGTAATCCGGAATCAGATCCATCGGCCCAGGCCTGAACAATGCATTCGCCGCGATCAAATCCTCCAAACGGTCAGGTTTCATCGCATTGAGCAGCTTGCGCATGCCGCCCGATTCGAACTGGAACACACCCGTTGTGTCGCCACGCTGGAACATCGCGAACACATTCTGATCCGTGAACTGCAATCGATCAAGATCGAGCGGATGATCGACACCCTTCGTCTTCTTCTTCCCTGCTGCTTCCCAAATCTGCTCTTCAGTGAATGATTCGCGTACAAGATCCTTCGCGCGCTCAATCACACTCAATGTTCTCAAACCGAGGAAGTCCATCTTCAACAGACCCATCATCTCACATGTAGGACCATCCCACTGTGTGATGATGTCGCTGTCTCCCCCGCCTGAAGGTTTGTAGAGTGGGACAACTTCGTGGAGAGGGCGAGTCGCAACGATAACTCCCGCCGCGTGAACTGACGAATGCCTTGCTTGTCCCTCAAATGTTCTAGCAGTATCAATCACCCGTTTTACAACAGGGTCTTTGTCATACAAGTCTTTAAGATCAGGCTCTTGATCAAGTGCTTTATCAAGTGTGATACCCAACTCTTCAGGAATCAACTTCGCGAGCTTGTCCGCATCTCCCAGTGGCATCTCAAGCACTCTTGCAACATCACGAATACCTGCACGCGCCTTGAGTGTTCCAAATGTGATGATCTGTGCAACATGTCCGTATTTCTCACGGACATACTGGATCACTTCGCCTCGCCCGTTCTGGCACAAGTCGATATCAATATCGGGATACTCTGTTCGATCTGGATCCGTAAATCGTTCGAAGAGCAAGCTGTAATGAACCGGACATGCGTTCGATAAACCAAGCACATACCCAGCCATCGTTCCCACACCCGAACCACGCGCGTTTGATGGAATCCCTCGTTGACGCCCCCAGTTTACAAAGTCCCACACAATGAGGAAGTATGCTGAAATTAGCTTGTCTGCGAGGATTTTAAGTTCGCGATTTAACCTTGCCCATTTATCAAACGAGTCTTTGTTTTCCGTCTTCTCTCGCATTTCAGGAGTTTTGTCAGCTCCTTCAATGTACTCGTGCCGGTGCTCCATAATGTCTGGACCATATCTCCAGACCATCCCTGCTTCACACAACAAACGCAGCGTCTGATCACACTCTTCTTTCAGTGATGACTGATCCAAATCCGGATCATTTGCAGGATCAAGTTCAAAGTTGGTACAGTAATCCTTAAACCATGCGGTGAGATCGCCGTCATATTTTTTAGCGCTGTGCTTTGGAAGCTTGCTCTTCGTAGGCGCTTTCACAATCACAACTGGAGCATGGTTCGCGCCAATAGGTACTTCAACATCACATCGATCCGCAATCGCAACGGTGTTCGCCATCGCTTCTCGACCGGCATCGCCCATCTCATTGTTGTTGTATTCTTCAGTAAAGAACACCTCTTCCATTTCTTCTGCTGATTTCACATACAGTTCCGTCGGATAATGCATCCGATCAGGATCGTTCTTCACTTTCCCTGTTGAAATACAAATCAGCGTGTCATGTGCGTCGTAATCATCTTCAAGCAAGAAGTGAGAGTCGTTATCACACACCAATGGAAGATCAAGCTCGCGTGCAAGCTTGATCACATGAGGATTGATCGAGTTCTGCAAACCAATGTGGTGCTGCAACTCAAGATAAAACCCAGGACCTTTCTCAGTCCCCTTGAACACATCCGCGTACCACTTTGCGACATCCGCCGCGTTGTCCCAATGCGTTTGATCACGAGTCTGCTCATACTTCACGAGATGATGTGCGATCTCTGAACCAAGATGCCCATTAATCGTGATGATCCCCTCGTTATGCTTTTCGAGCAGTTCACGATCCATCCGAGGCTTGTAATAAAACCCCGTCAGGTACGCCTCAGAGCACAGATACAACAAGTTGTTCCAACCCGCGAGATTCTCTGCAAGCATCACCAAATGGAATCCACCATCCTTCACGCCGGTATATGTCCGATCGTGACGATCTCTTGGCGCGATATATGCTTCCACTCCAAGAATGGGTTTGATCCCTTTCTTGCGAGCGTAGTTGTAGAACTGAACCGCAGCGTGCATGTTGCCGTGATCTGTTATTGCAACAGAATCCATCCCGAGCTCTTTGACTCGATCAACGAGCTTTGAGACCTTGTTCCCGCCGTCGAGCAAGGAATACTCAGAATGTAAATGCAAATGAACAAATGATTTGCGCTGCTTTTCCTCAGTCAATGATCTTCCTCATTCCCTTAAAACGACCGAATTCTCCAACTCGACAACCATCCTACACAATCGCCGACACGCTGTGAAGCGAAGAACCACGAAATCCGACGAACCAAATCCCTATCATATCTGTAAGTAGATAGAGAACTGTTATGAACACAACCAATCCACAAAACGCATTCGCAAACGGACGAACTGTCCGAATAAAAGCATCAAACCCGATCGCTCAGATCCTGTCGCTTTTGATTCTTCTGACGATCATCGTCATCGGATTCATCATCTTCATCCCACTTGCGATCATTGTTATTGTGCTCGCGCTCGTTCTATTCGTCTACTTCAAAATCAAACGAGCCTTTGCAAACACCCGCGCACCCAACGGTCCTCTCGACGGCCGACGAAATGTCAGAGTCGTTGAACGAGATGAGTAGTACTCGATACTATCCTCTTTGCCCAACATGTAAGTACAATCTTTCAGGGCTCACACCTGATGAAATTTATCATGTCCGTTGCCCAGAATGCGGCGATTACATCAATCCTATATCCACTCATCTCCTGATTAAAAAATCAAATGAGCGCAAGATGATCATTGCAATTGTCGGAGTCTTGTCAATATTCGCTATCATTGCACTGACCCTTCTATTCCTTGCGTTGATGATCGATGCTTTCAACTTCTGATCGATCCTCTACCCTAGAATTAGACATGTCTTCCACAACAAAACCATCCTGCTTCTCGTGTGGATATGACTTGTCCGGCTTGATCGAACAAGGAACATCTACAACATGTCCAGAGTGTAATGTTGATTCAACTTACTATGAAGCGACTACACCGAGGTTGCGCACGCCATCAATAAAACATGCACTCATCTGGATACTCACAGTGCCATCTGCGTGGATGATGATATTTGGCTTCCAGCTCTACATCGGGAACTCACTCGCAGGTGCACTGATCCCCTATTTCAGCGGCTTAATCTTGTTACTCTTCTTGCCATTTTTTTCGCTAACTCTTCTGATCATGGAGTGGCGTTTACGAAAACGCCACTACGCATACCAGCTGTTTCCATCTTTGCTAAAAACAGTATTCGTCATCATTGCTTGTTTCCTAGTCTCGATGGCGATCAACTGGGTGATTTTAATGGACTGGGTGGAGGCTGTTGCTAATGTCTAAGCAGTTATCCAATCCAATATGCCCCAACTGCGACTACAACCTCACCGGAATTCCAACAAGCCAAACTAATTGCTATCAGTGTCCTGAATGCAACGAGCTCGTGCCGGAAATTGATAGTATAAAACTACCTTGGTATATTGGATCAAGACGCAACCATGTCCTCTTTACAACAATGATCCCCACGAGCTTGTTCATCTCGGGATTCTTTATGTTTGAGAGTGATACGAACACGCTGTTTAAATGGGAAGCGGCGCTCACAATATCCACTATCGCATGGCTTCAAATCGTACCAAAGCAATTCTCAAAGCTCGAATCCAACTGGACCCATGGCGGCTACACACGAGACGCGACTACTGTATTTTTCGATACCTTTATCTACTCAGCTATCATCATCATACTCGTAGTACTTGCAAGCTGGATTCTACTTGGGATGTCAGTTTTAGGATCAATTGCCTAATCACTTTAACATTTGATCACGCAACTTCTTCGTCACTTCCCCAGGAACACCTTCACCAATTGTCTCAGCTTCAACTTTCACAACTGGAAGCACACCCCAGCTTGAGTTTGTCAGGAACACTTCGTCCGCATCAAGTAGATCATCAATTGTCATCATTCGCTTCGTTGTCTTGATTCCCATCTCTTTCGCATGCTCGATCACTCTCATCCGAGTAACCCCTGGAAGAACAGGAGAAGGCAATGTCCCTTCGCGCGTTTGAGCGCCTCCGAGCTCTTCCTCTTCACCCTGTGCGATTGGAGTGATCAAGTTTCCTCCATCAACAACGAACAAGTTTGAAACGCATCCGCCTGCAAGGTAGTTGCTCACTTGGAAGATGATCGACTCCCCCGCACCCTTTGTCGCGGCGTCTTGCAACTCTCTCAATCGCCACCAATAGTTCAGCGTTTTGTGTCCTGCTGTTGGATCGAGTGGGTTTGCTCGCGCTTGTCCGAGTGTGACCATGACACCTTTTTCGAACATCTCATCTGGATAATCAGTTGCAGGCTGCGCCGCAATCAACACAGTCGGCCGATGATTCGATCGCCCATGTGTTTGGAGCAGGTTTAGATCACCTCCAGTAAGTGTCAAACGAACGCGAGTATTCTTGTATCGAGCTCTTCGCACTGTTTCAGTGATCGCTTCACCTAACGGCCCGGTCTTAATGTCATCAGACAACCCAAGCTTGGAGGCCGACGCTTGGAGTCGATCCAAATGCGCATCAAGATCATGCAAAACAATCCCATCAGGAGTCGAAGTGGCGCTCAAGGTTTCAAACAATCCAACTCCATGTTGAAATGCTGCATCAAATGCAGAAACACGAGCATCCTCTCGATTCATAAACTCGCCGTCAAGAAAGACGGATGCAGTTTCATCGTGCGACTCGGTATTGGTTGATTCTGTTGTCTGTTCTTCGCTCATACAAAGAGCGTATCACCCGAATCAGTGATTAGCAGCCTTCATCCGAGCACGATAACGACTATCGACCATCGCTGGACCCAGAAGCGCCACAACATGGAGAATCAACAGGATCAGATTTCGTCCATACGCGAAGAACCTTACAGAGTTCTCCATCCCAGATGCGATTCGATAATCACTCAAGCACCCACATCCAGATTCCTGAAGAACCACAGGATCAACGAGTGACAAGTAATACATGAACCCACCAATGCACCCCATCGAAACTAGCAACACTAGCTTTCCGAATGGTTTGCGAAGTTCAGACCCCATCACAAACACAAGAAGGAGTCCCATGACAAGTTCAGCTGGACCCACCCACCACATGAACGCTTGTGCACTCTCAGGAAGAACCTTGTGTTGCTGAACCGTGTCGACAAACGCTGATATATCTCGAACTTTCGAGAATCCTGCGACAACCCACAACAACATGATCAGGAATATGGCGATACGAGCAAACAAGTACCTTGGTTTATAATCAGGCACTCGAGCTTTCTGCTCGCCGTCGCGTACTGCGGAATCGACACCCTTTGACAACGATTCGTTATCTCGTTGAGATTCCTCGTGCCCCGCCGGAGGGATTGGCAACCCGCTCCCTGAATCAATAGGGGGATTAGAAGCTCGAAATTGACTTGAAGGTAGAATCATCATGAACGTTAATTATACATTCAATCAAACACAAGGGTTCGTTTGACAAAGTCGATCTTCATCGCTTCTTTGGCAAGATAGAGGGTCTCTTCCGACGCGTTATTAGCCCGTTTGGTATGCTCACGGATGATTTCGAGGATCTTATCATCCCCCGCTGCCCCTTCGTAAGGCAGTCGCCGCTCACGCATCGGTTCGAGCAACTTATCGATATGCTCTGCAACTTCAACCTTCACATGGCCGTCACCGATGTTGTCGCCTTTGGAGTATGCATCTTCGAGTTCTTTCACACGATCTTCGTCGTGGATGAATGCTCGAACATAATCAAACAGAGCATTCTTGATGTCCCCAGGCTCATCCATCGTCTGTCGCCCGGTGTACAACCCACCCATCTTCTTCTTGATCTTTTTGAATGTATCCGTCAAGAATATCGCGTTGTTGAGTGACTTAGACATCTTGTTGACACCGTCAGTACCAATGAGTCTCGCGACGCGTCCAACTTTCCCTTCAGGGATCGGAAAGAGCCCGCCTTCGCTGACATAGTCTGCGTCTTCTGTGTGCGGATTGACGCCGCAATACATTTGATTGAATCGACGAGCAACCTCTCGACAGGGTTCGATATGTGCGAGCTGATCTTCCCCGACCGGGACAAGTTCAGGCCGAAATATCAGAATGTCTGCACATTGCCCGACTGTGTACATCGGGAATCCAAAGCTGTAGTTGTCTCCCAACCCTTTGGTTTCAAGCTCAGTCTTGAGTGTCGGGTTGCGCATGACCCGATTGAAAGGGAGCAACATCGCAAGATACCAAGTCAGCTCAGCAATCCCAGGGATCTCTGTCTGAAGCACGAAGGTAGATTTCTCAGGATCAATCCCTGCAGAGATCCAGTCCTTCACGATATCAATCGTCGAACGACGGATCTCTTCAGTCTTATCCGCTCGCGTAGTAAACGCATGCATATTCGCGATCAAAAAGAAACATTCGTACTCATCTTGGAGTGCGACTCGATTCTCAAGCGAACCTACCCAGTGCCCCAAATGGAGCTGTCCAGTAGGAGTGTCGCCGGTCAAAATACGGGGTTTTGTACTCGTCATTGTGCAAAGATCGTAGGCAATCACACACCCGTCTGCGAAGCTTCAGCACCGATCATCAGTGTCAACATCACATTGAGTGCATTAAAACAGATATGCATCGTGATCGGAACCCCGACTCGCTTCGTTCGTTCATACGCTACGCCGCAGCTCATCCCGACTGCAAAGATCGGAAGTAACGCGTGCCACGGAACTGGCGGCGAGTTAAGACGATGGATCCCCGCAAACACAATCGCAGAGAAGATAATCGACAACCAAGGGCTTTTGAGCCATTTGAGAAGCGCACCTTGTAAGAACACGCGATAGATCAGTTCCTCGACGATCGGCGCTCCGATGACTGCAGCGCCAACGATCGTCCAAACCCAAGGATCGTTAGGTTGATCGACCAACTGCTGGAGTGTCCCATGAGCAACCCCGTTGGGTTCAGCGCCCTGTGTCTGAGAATATGCAAAGACACCCAACATGTTGAGTAACTCAATAAATGGATACGCAAGGATGAAGCATCCTAATCCAACAGGCAAATCCAACAAGCTTAAGCTCAACCCGCTGTTGTTCTTTCCTTCGCTATCAGTGGCGCTGCGTTTGAGGATAAACAGCATACCGATACCGGCGAAGATCCCGAAGAGGTAAGTGCCCACGATGTTGATCGCTTGCATCTGCTGCTCAGTGTATTGCTGATCCTGAATCCACTGAATTTTACTAATCAGTTGCGGCGCAGAGCTCATTGCGAGTAAAACGACAAACGCCGCGAAGAACCAAACAATCGCAGGCATAGTCGACACGTCACGCAATCCTGCCTTTGCGTATCCGCCGGGTCGCAATAACCCGCCTGCAAAGAGCAAAGCGATCACTAAGAGCATGGAAACAGAAAGCATCAATAACTTCCACTGCTTCATCGATTCAACGACATCTCCCACACTCTTGTCTTGGACTGAATTTGTGTCCACAACTTGAGCGAGTGTCACAGAAACACTCTCGGACTGAGCATGAACAGGCGATACAATAGAGCACAGTGCTACGAACCCAAGCACAATGCATAATCGTGAAACAATTGATTTCCTCAATGAAACGGCCTCTATGAACAACGCTCCAGCATCTCGACCAAATGATCTTCCAGCTGTGCTCAAGGAAATCATCGAGCACAAGACGCAAGAAGTCGAAGCAGCCAAACAACGAGAATCAATCGCGTCGTTGTCATCGCGGATCAAGGATGCATCAGCGCTACGAGATTTCTTCGCGGCGTTAGTTGCAGAGCAATCAGATCCACCCAAGATGCGAGTCATTGCAGAAATCAAGCGTCAAAGTCCTTCAGCCGGGTTAATCCGGCCAGATTACGAACAAGATGGGTTCAAGCCACACCTCATCGCGCAGCAATACTCCCACGCTGGTGCATCGGCCATTTCATGTCTTACAGACGAAAACTTCTTTGGCGGCTCCCTCTCCTACATCAATCTCATCAAAGAAGCAGTTGATCTCCCAGTCATCCGCAAAGATTTCATCATCGATGAATACCAGATCCATGAAGCTCGTGTATATGGTGCTGACGCTGTCCTGTTGATCGCAGAATGTCTTAATGACGATCAAATTAGTCGATTCTTAGAAATCGCCAATGAGCTAGGACTCGCTGTTCTGCTCGAAGTTCATTCCAAAGCAAATCTCACCCGAGTACAACCGCTCATTCAAGCATCTACACACAAAAGGGTACTGCTAGGGATCAATAATCGGGATTTAACACGGATGATCACGAAGCTAAGCCATACCACTGAGCTCCTCGATCTTGTCCAAGATCGCTCGATATTGGTCTCAGAATCTGGAATTAAGACAAAAGCAGATATCCTTGAACTCGAATCGAGCGGCGTTGCAATCACACTTATCGGCGAACATCTCATGCGTCAAAGTAATCCTGGCGAAGCGCTCAAAGCATTAATCGGTAACACTGACTGATCCGCTTTTTTAAGCAATAATCAAGACAACGAGCCGTTAAACTCACACAGGGATCGGCCCGTAAGGAAACTCTAACATGCGTCTGTCTATACATCGTTATCTATTCGCTTCGATCTGTCTCATCTCAATGGGTATTACTCCTTCAGTGTGCGCACAAGACGAAGACCCTGCTGCGATCCTTGAAGCTTCAGCTGCAGCAATCGCAGAAATCCCTGGATTCAATGCTCAGTTTCAAATGAAGGGTGTCGGAGCAGCATTGTTCGCAGACACCCTGCCCTCTATGAACGGGCAACTCTTCTTTGGAACACACGATGAGTTCGGCCGAGTGATCCACTGCATCGGAGAAGCGAAAGATCAACAGAAAGCAGTACCGCAAGCAATCGATATCTTGCTGGCTTCAGATCGATACCTCTGGACTGATCATTCAAAGCAAGAAATCAATGAGCGTCCTAACAATCGCTCATCGAGAGGAACGCCTCCAGCTTTCGATCTCGTCCTGATCCAGTCAATCATTACTGATACCCCGTTTAGTAAAGATACAGACGGATCGCTCTCGATGAAAGTCATCGCTCAGGAAACGATCGCAGGAACACTTTGTGATGTTGTCGAAATCAATCGTTTCAAATCAGGTTCTTCAAAAAGACGATCGCCTTCAGATTCGTATACCGATGTCCGTTGGTACATTGGAACTCAAGACAAGCTCCCTCGAAAAGTCGAGCAGATCACAGACGCTGGACTCGTCAAGATCACGCTCTACTTTCAGTTTGGACGAATAAACCTCATCGAGCCTTCGCAGAGTGATCTTGAGATTGCACGCCCAGCTGCGTACAAGTTTGTTTCGACGATGCCTAAACCAAAGTCTGAAACCGACAACGATCAAAGCGACAATATCAACTTCCAACCTGTCGATACAGACTCTGATCAATCGGTCCCGACGACTCGCCCGTCGATCCAAGGGCAAGCTCCTAAGTCACGAGTACGCTCTGCTCCAAACTATTCATTCACAACGACGAGCAGTACAACAATCAACAATGCGTCACAATCGGATCGAATCACCGTCCTCTATTTCTGGGGCACATGGTGCGTCCCGTGCAAAGACGAATCCCCACTCGTTTCGCAGATCGCGAGCAAGTTTTCAGATCAACCTGTGGATGTCTTTGGGCTAGCAATCCGCGAAGCGGATCCAGATCAAACGACTGCTGACTTCAATGCATCAGGGTACAGCCATACTCTTTCTGTTGATGCTGATGAGCTTGTTGGACCGTTCAAAGCTCGTGTGTTCCCATCGATCGTCGTGATCAACAAGTCAGGGATCATTGTGTATCACAAAAGCCTCAACAAAGATGTTGATGTAGAGGAACTCGCGTCCGGCGCTGAAAGCGCAATCGCTGACGCACTCAACTGAGTTGTTTTGTTTCTTATGCAGCGAGAGGCAAAACCAAGCCTTCGAGTCCACCTTGAGGCGAATCAAACTCGATCGCAACTGTCTGTCGGCCTTCAATCAATGGTTCAACCCGAATAACCTTGGCGCCGATCATCTTCGCAGCTCTAGTCACTGGACAATGAAGATTCTCAAATGCGACTGCGACGCGTTCACCCATGACCGCTTCACGCGGGCCGAAGAGTTCGATCGAAGCTCCGCCGTTAGAAACATCAAGTGTGTGTCCACCTGTGAAGATTGCTCTTGCGCTCCGTCTGAGCTTAACTGCGATCTCTGTGTTTGATCGTGTAAATGCTCGACGCTCGGATTTTGACTCCACTATCCTCATTTTGGACCTCATCAACATCTTGACTTTGTGGAAGGAAGGCTGTCTAAACAATCGACAACTTCCTGTTACACAACAAGATCGACGATTTCTGACCCTTGAGTTCAGCATGAAACCGATCGTCCGATCAAAATGTCATTTGAGCTTGCCCTTCCAAACCGCAACTCGGAGATTATTCGTCGAGATCGAGTCCGAGCGCATCTCGTAAAACCGCCGCTTTGAGCAGGGTTTCTTCCCATTCAGCTTGCGGATCCGAGTCTGCGACAATCCCTGCGCCAACTGGGTAAACAAACTGACCGTTTTGAATGTTCTTAGGAGTGTTTGGATCCTTATCCCCCCAAATATGGGCAGTTCGAATCAATACAGAGCTCTTAAATCGGCCCTGATTATCGAGAACGAGCATTGAGCCACAATATGAGTTTCTTGAGCAAGCTTCTAGCTCATCAATCACTTGCATCGCTCGAACCTTCGGAGTTCCAGTGATTGATCCAGGAGGGTAGGTCCCTTGGATAATTTCGCGTATCCCGATCTGTTTTCTCAACAAACCCTCGATTCGAGCGACAGCTTGGAGCACTCCAGATTGATGAGACTCAATCCGTCGATGATCAGCTACACGAACACTCCCGAGCTCGCAGATCCTGCCCAAATCGTTCCGCATGAGATCAGTGATCATATCGAGCTCTGCGCGATCCTTGATCGAATCTCGTAACTCTGAAACATTCGAATTAAGCGGACGAGTCCCCTTCATCGGCTCAGTACATATCACATTCGAACGCGGATCGTACTCAAGATAGATTTCTGGAGATATTGAGAGAATCGCATGCTCAACTCTATTGAACTCAAACTCCATCATCGCGCCAGCGCGAGGCTGAGCTCTGGAAATCAAATCCGAATAGCACGCAAGTACATCGCCTGTGAATGAGCCCCGAAGTTGATGAGCAATATTCGCTTGGTAGATATCTCCTGCACTGATATATTGCTGAACACGCTCCACAGCTTTGATGTACTTCTCGCGGCCCAATGATGAGTGAAGCGTCCCGATTTCATAGCTTTCTGAGCATCTGTCAGCATCCACGATCTGATCGTCTTTGATTCTTGACCATCGTTGGATAACTGCAAGTGGGAAATCGGGCTGGAAGATTCGCGAGTCCTTTGGTTGTTGAGACGAGTACTGAGCTTTGGTTTCGATCGCTCGACCCAACTCATATCCAAGTAAAATCATCCATCCGGAATTATTCTCAGAATCATCTCCCATGCCCTTGCTTGATTCCAAAATGGCACTGATCTCGTCTAATGGACTCGTAGACGAAGCATCAACGATCCACGATCCAATCACACGAGCCGAAAAATGGGACCTGCTGATCCCCAACCCTGCGAAATGACAGCGATGCTCGCTTGCTGTATCACAGGTATCCGCTCGATCAAGATTCACAATGGGCTCCATTACCGTATCGTATCGTTCGTCGAGCTCGAATGTTCATATTGATTGAAACGAAAAGAACAGTGATTCCATCCTTCATTTTCCGCGACTCAAGCGGGCCTTTGATCTACACTCATTGATTGCCCGAGTGGGCAATTCGGCAGAACGCCATCCTGTGAGGAAAGTTGTTTCTTCTCGGGCTCGAACGAACTTGCAGCATTTTTTAGGGATAACTCAATGCCCATGGCTAAGAAAAAATCATCGAAGAAAGCCGTCCGTAAATCAACCACTAAAAAGGTTGCTAAGAAGTCCGCGAAAAAGGCATCGAAGAAAACTTCGAAAACCAAAGCACGCACCGCTTCTGCTCACAAGAAGACGGCAAAGAAAAAGACAGCAAAGAAAACTACGAAATCAACAACCGCAAAGCAGCACACTTCCAAGAAGAGAGCAAAGAAAGCGGTTCGTAAGGTTGCTAGAAAAACAACAACCAAGAAGGCTCCTGCGAAAAAAGCAGCTCCTAAGAAACGAGTTGTCAAAGGCAAACTCGTCTACGCATTCGGTAAGAAAACCGAAGGCGACGGTTCAATGAAAACTCTTCTCGGCGGCAAAGGCGCAAACCTCGCTGAGATGACTTCCATCGGACTCCCAGTGCCTCCAGGTTTTACGATCACTACAGACACCTGTGCTGCATTTTACCAAAACAAGAAACGACTCCCAAAGGGACTGATGGACGAAGTTTCTAAGCATCTGACTATGCTTGAAAAACAACGCGGCAAGAAGTTCGGTAACGAATCCGACCCATTGCTCGTCTCTGTTCGTTCAGGCGCTGCAGTTTCGATGCCAGGCATGATGGACACAATCCTCAACCTCGGACTCAATGACAAGTCTGTGAAAGGACTCGCTGAGAAAACCGGTAACGTACGCTTCGCATACGACGCGTACCGTAGACTCATCAATATGTTCGGCGATGTCGTCATGGGTGTTGGCCATCATCACTTCGAAGATGCTTTCACAACAATCAAAGTGAAATACCAAGTAACAAATGACACAGATGTCCCATCAGAAGGACTCAAAGAACTCTGTATTGCTTACAAAGAGGTATACGCAAAGCATGTCGGTAGCAAGTTCCCACAGAACCCGCTGAAGCAGCTTGAACTCGCGATCAACGCAGTATTCGGTTCGTGGAACGCAGACAAAGCAATCTCATACCGTCGCATCGAAGGAATGTCTGGACTCAACGGAACCGCCGTCAATGTCCAGACTATGGTCTTCGGCAACATGGGTGACGACTGCGGTACAGGTGTTGCATTCACCCGCAACCCTTCTACCGGTGACAACACTTTCTACGGCGAGTTCCTCATCAACGCACAAGGCGAAGATGTCGTTGCGGGTATCCGTACACCTTCGCCTGTAGCTGAAATGCCCAAGTGGAACAATGCGATTTTCAAACAGTTGCTTTCAATTAAGAAGACACTCGAAGATCATTACTCAGACATGCAGGATATCGAGTTCACGATTGAGCAAGGTCATCTCTTCATGCTCCAAACACGCACAGGAAAGCGCACAGGAGCAGCGGCTGTCAACATCGCTTGCGATATGGTTAAAGAAAAGCGAATTGATGAGAAGACCGCACTCCTTCGCATCCCGGCAGGGGACCTAACCCAGCTCTTGCTCCCAAGCTTTGATCCGAAGGCAAAGGAAGCAAACAAAGCGCTCGCGACCGGACTCCCTGCATCACCTGGCGCATCGGTTGGACATCCAGCATTCACCGCTGGCGAAGCCGTTGAGCGTGCACTCAAAGGCGAAAAAGTTATCTTGGTTCGTAAAGAGACAAGTCCTGAAGATGTGGACGGCATGCACAGCGCTGTCGGTATCCTCACTTCAACAGGAGGCATGACCTCTCACGCAGCGGTAGTCGCTCGTGGCTGGGGCAAATGCTGCGTCGCAGGCGCAGGCGATGTTCACATTGACGAAGCGAACGGTACCTTCTCTATCGGCGGAGACACCTTCGGACGCGGAGATCTGATCTCCATCGACGGATCTACAGGAGAAATCTTTGCAGGTTCAATGCCGACCGTCGAACCTGAACTCAGTGGCAACTTCTCGAAGATCATGAAGTGGTCCGACAAATATCGCACAATGGGTGTTCGCACAAATGCGGACTCGCCGAAGGATGCTGCTCGTGCTCGCGAGTTTGGTGCTCAAGGTATCGGGCTTACCCGCACTGAGCACATGTTCTTTGAAGGCGAACGAATCACTGCGATGCGAGAAATGATTCTCTCAGAGAATGTCTCTGATCGTGAACTCGCACTCGCGAAACTTCTCCCGTTCCAACGCGAAGATTTCGTAGGAATCTTCACCGCGATGAACGGGCTCCCAGTAACAATCCGCTTGCTTGATCCACCTCTTCACGAGTTCTTGCCACATGAGCAAGAAGCGATTCAGCGCGTCGCCAACAACCAGGGTGTATCGGTTGAAACTGTCCGCAGACAAGTCGCATTGCTCCACGAATCAAACCCAATGATGGGTCATCGCGGATGCCGACTTGCGATTACATACCCTGAGATTCTTTCGATGCAGGTTCGTGCGATTGTTGAAGCAGCAATCGAATGCAACAAGAACAAGATCAAAGCAATCCCTGAAATCATGATCCCTCTTGTTGGTACACATCAAGAACTCAGCATCCTGCGTGAGCAGACAGAGGAAGTTATTGATCTTGTTAAGAAGGAACTCGGATTCAAGAAGAAGCTCAATATCAAGATTGGCACCATGATCGAAATCCCTCGCGCAGCATTGACTGCCAATGAGATTGCAGAGCATGCAGACTTCTTCTCGTTTGGAACCAATGACCTCACGCAGCTCGCATTTGGGTACTCGCGTGATGATATCAACACTTTCTTGCCTGATTACATTGGACGTGACATCCTCCCTGAGGATCCATTCCAGTCTCTCGACCAAACCGGCGTAGGACAGCTTGTAGAAATGGGATTCGACAAAGGACGAGCAACAAAGAGTGATCTCAAAATCGGCATCTGTGGCGAGCACGGCGGAGATCCAAAATCCGTCCACTTCTGTCATCGTACAGGTCTCGATTATGTCAGCTGTTCACCGTTCCGTGTGCCAATCGCAAGATTGGCTGCAGCTCAAGCAGCGATCATGGACGAATAGAATTGGTTGAAATCATGTTAAAAATGAAAGCCCGGATCACTCCGGGCTTTTTTTCGTCCGTTTGTTTATCCGTTCATGCTCACATAACCATTCGCTCGATGAATCCTAGTGCGAAAATACAAGAAACAAGTTTCATTCTGTATAGGCCTAATCTGTGGTCTCGGACTTTATCCCTTCTTACTCATGTCAACTACTGGGAATCATAAAGCAAGCAAACACGCTGATGTTGCGATTGTTTTAGGCGCTCGAGTTTTCTCAGATGGATACCCTTCAGATGCACTGCTCGATCGAGTGATCGCAGGATGCGAACTCTATGAACAAGGTTTATGCGATGCACTGCTATTTTCCGGCGGCCCAGGAGAGGGAACAATCAGCGAACCAGACGCGATGCGCCGAATAGCGATCGCGCGAGGAATCCCTAGTCATTCGATCATCATTGATGAATCAGGAACAAACACTGCAGCGAGTGCATTCAACGCTGCTGCTTTGTGCAAGGAACATCAATGGTCAAGCGTTATCGGAGTCACCCATTTCTATCACACCCCTCGTCTCAAGCTTGCACTGCGTCGTGAGGGTGTTGAGTGCACAACCCACGCCGCAGTCCGCCGCGGGCTCGTGCTAAAAAAACTCCCGATCTTTATAGCTCGAGAGTCGCTCGCTTGGTGGGCTTATACACTTGGATTGCGCTAACTTTAAAACTCGACCTTGGGTGCTTCGCGTACTGCAGCGTCTTCGATCTCGAAATACTCAGCTTTATCGAAGTTGAACATCACCGCGATGATCACACTCGGGAATGTTTCAACAGCGGTATTCATCTCGCGAACATTCCCGTTGTACAACCTACGAGAAGATGCAATCCGATTTTCAGTCTCGCTCAGTTCTGATTGCAAATTCATGAACTGTGTGTCTGCTTTGAGATCTGGATATTGCTCAACTACAACAGCAAGTTGCTTGAGTGCTCCAACGAGCATACCTTCATCTTTCGCTTGGGATGCTGGAGACCCGTTATTCGACGCTGCTTGATTTCGTGCAGAAATCACGCGCTCGAGTGTTTCACTTTCGTGACTCGCGTACCCCTTTACTGCATTCACAAGATTGGGAATCAGGTCATATCGACGCTTGAGTTCTACATCAACTCCGGACCAGGAGTCCTTGAGATGCTGACGCACCTTGACGAGCTTGTTGTAGATTCCAATTCCCCATCCTGCGATGATGATCACAAGTACAACAAGAATCCCGAGTACGATGAGTAGTCCAATCATGATATTTTTCCTTCTTCGAGATCTTTGACCACAAATTCAGGCCAATGCTCGAGAAACCTAAGTGTCCATCCTAGCGAACCTTCAAAGCGTTCGCTAGGCCATGTTGAGAGTCCATCAGTCAGGCAAATCCGAGATTGTTCGATGTCAATCGCTCCGGGTTTTGTCTTGAGCATGAACTCGATCATCCGTGGATGGATGATGTCGTAGGCAAACTTCCGATTCTTACACTTCACGAAATATTTGCGTGAGAACTCCGAGCTCTCAAAGTCGATGTCATTCTTCCCAAACGCAGAAGCAATCTTATCAAAGAATCCTTCCCTTCGGATCTTCAAATCAGGCATTTGCTGATAAGGAAGCTCAAGAATGAAGTAGCTGAAATAGTGTGTCACAATTCGCGTGCGTGTTGTCGTCCGACCTTTTGAATCCGTCGTCGTGTATGTTTCGCGTGTCTTGTATGTAAAATCGCCCATTTTACAACGACACATCGCGGCCCCAAGATCAACCATTCCAGATAGCGTGTTGTACGCGGCGCGATCGAATCCTCGCGTAAAGACTTCAAAGTGGGAAAATTCTTCGTCATGATACGAATCATGTCCTGTATTGAACGAGAATCCCATTCGATCTGCAAACTGCGCCATTGCTTCAATTCGCTCACGCTGGCGCTTCGCTGCTGCTGCTGCGGCTTTGACGGCGAGTACGATAAGCCCGATGGCCGCCGCCACACCCAAAATTATGAACATTGGTGTCATCTCTATAGAATAGTTCTTCGGATTACATCCTGCTTGATTTCAGACTCAGAACGACCTTATCCCTTTGTGAACCGTACAATAGGGACAAGATTGATAAGGAATTTTTATGCTTTGGCAACCATCTCTCCCCGAATATTACAACACCTTAAGCGAAGACAAACTCAACGAACTCATTGAAGCTCGTCGAGATCAACTGGGTGACTCACTCGTGATCCTTGGACATCACTATCAGATGGATCATGTTGTTCGTCATGCAGACTTTATGGGTGACTCACTCAAACTCTCTCAGCTCGCTTCTTCAGTCGTTGAGGATCGAGCAAAGACAGGAACACAAGTAGAGCACATCATCTTCTGTGGCGTGCACTTCATGGCGGAAACCGCCGATATGCTCACTCCTGATTCAGTGTCTGTCATCCTTCCTGATCTCTCCGCTGGTTGTTCGATGGCGGACATGGCAGACTACGATCAAACCGTTGAAGCATGGGAACTCATACACGAGTCTCTCAAGGAACAAGGATGGACTGGACGTATCATCCCGATTACTTATGTAAACTCCACGGCTGCAATCAAAGCATTCGTAGGCGAGCACGGCGGCGCATGCTGCACATCATCCAACGCGGACCAAGTCTTCAAATGGGCAATGGACGGCGGAACCCCAAAGCGGGCCGAGAACGAGGACATCAAAATCTTGTTTCTCCCTGATCAACACCTTGGACGCAATACCGCCGCGGCATATGGGATCGATGTTGAACAGAATACATGCGTGTATGATCCGCGCTTAACAGCGCAAGGTGAACCACTCGGAGGTGCGTCCGCTTTAGAGTTACACAATGCAGCAACTATATTATGGGCAGGACATTGCAGCGTTCACAAACTGTTTCGTCCAGAGCACTGCGCTGATATCAAACGCGCAAACGCTGCGCTCGACCCATCACAAGAACCTACGCAGATCATTGTTCATCCTGAGTGTTGCAAGGAAGTCGTTGATCTTGCAGACGCCGCTGGATCGACAGAGTACATCATCAACACACTTCGAAATGCTCCTGAAGGTTCACGATGGGCCGTCGGAACAGAAGTCCATCTTGTCAATCGATTAAGCAACGAACTCAAAGCAAAGGGCATTGAAGTACGAATGCTTTCAGACTGCCAATGTTTATGTACAACGATGTATCGGATTGATGAACCGCACATACTTTGGATCCTTGATGGACTCTGCGGTATTGGAACAACACCTGATTCACCCATCGATTCAGTGGATGGTCCGATAAAGGTTCGCAATGTTGTGAGTGTTCATCCAGAAGCAACAAAGCTCGCACTGCTCGCGCTCAATCGCATGCTCTCCCACACCGGCGGCAACGCCGTCAAAGCGTGACACTGCTTTAGAGTTGAATAGATAATTGCACACTTCATTGTCGAGTGATCGGATCGTCATCGCCGATAGATTTCTCGTGCAAGCAGTTCAGGCAATTACTCCATCACAAACGACTTTCGACTGGGCCGGTGAACTCGGCCGTTGGATGATCCTCGCATCGGGGCTCGTTGTCCTTGTTGTCGCATTGATCCTTCCAGCTCAAGCAGATCTAAGAGCAACGCGTGAACAGCGTGATTTTTCATTACACATTGAGAACTCACAACACGATCGAATAGCACGATACAAATCGTTCCTCAGTCAGCTTGATACTCCATCACAAGCAACTGTTGATCTTCTCGCGATGTCTCAGCTAGGCCTAATCCCAAAGAACCGAACAACTCTCGACACTTTTACAAAGCAGAGTGACCCGCGGATATTTGAGATTCTTGAACCTGCGCCTGTTCCATTCATTTCAGCGCAGAAGCCTGCTTCGCGGCTTGAGAAACTGACTACCAGCCATGATTCTCAGCTCTGGGTGATTCTCATCGGCGCTGTTGCAGTCATGTATGGATTGCTTCCTGCAACGAAATCCTGATCAATATGATCTAGACTTCATCAGTGAATGCTTCACCCAACTATCCTGTACTTGTCGGCCCAACTGCAGGCGGTAAAACCGCTCTAGCTGTCGAACTCGCGCAACAACTCGGAGGAGAGATCGTCACTGCGGACGCATATCAAATCTACAGCGATCTACACATAGGGACTGCGAAACCAACCCTCGAAGAGCGACAAGGGATACCACATCACTTGATCGATCTTGTCGATCTCAAAGCTCGCTTCACTGTTCACGATTGGCTCAATCTTGCGAACCCACTCATTGATTCTATCCGGAATCGCAATACACTCCCAATCGTTGTCGGCGGCACAAACCTATACATCAAATCCTTCCTCGATGGATTGTTTGAAACCCCAGAACCAAGCGAAGAGATCAAAGCACAAGTTGAAGACATGTCTCAACCAGATCGTCGAGCTTTGCTTTCTCGGATAGACCCAGACGCTCACGATCGAATCGACTCTGCTGATTTGAGACGAACCCGGCGCGCCCTTGAAGTGTACCTACAAACTGGAACTCCAATCACAGCGCTACAACAGCAATGGGAGCACGAGAAAACTTCTCGTCCTGAAGCGATCTTGATCGGACTTGATTGGCCGAACGAACAAATCAATCGCCGGATAAATCAACGCGTAAAAATCATGATCGACGAAGGACTCATTGAAGAAGCACGAGCAATCTTTGACGCAGACGGATTCGGACATCAATCATGCGAAGCAATTGGATACAAACAACTGATCTCACATTTCGAGAACCGATGCACACTCGATGAAGCAATCGAACGCATTAAAATCGACACACGACGATTTGCTAAAAACCAGCGCACATGGATGAAACGATTGCGAACTCGACAGAACTGTATTTGGATTGAGGCGGTTGATCGAGAATCAAGTGATATTGCAAATGAAGCGATTGAACGATTCAACTCGATCAATGCTTCGTGATCTCACTGCTTCATTCTTGATTCATCACTCATCGAGCGAGATTGACTTCGGGCCTTCTTTACCCGCGACGCGTTCCATATACCCATCGCCTCGTTTTTCGTACTTGGTAAAACCAAGTCGATCGAGGTTCTTATTGCTGAGCATAGATTTCTCTTTGATATCTGACCATTTACCTGCGATGTTGGGCAATGTAGGCACACGATGAACCGGTCGCCCTTCGTGTTCAGTCAGTGAGTCTTCAACCATCTTCTGGACCAGCTCAAAGTGTTCGCCGGTACCTTCACCCTTGTCATCAAGATATTCATAGATGTAGACAGGCATCAGCAGCAACTCCGTTATTCGTTATTCGATCCATCTAAAGGTTATACGAGTCATCGGCTCATTCGGATCGTTAGTTTTCGACTCTCTCCAATTATCCAAATACCTGCCCAGATTCGGTATCCTGCATCTTCCAGCCGTTCTTTCGACAGATTTTTGACAGTACTGGCCAAGCAAAGTCCATGTTGTTCACAACAACCATGACTTGCATCAAGGTATCGTGCCCCATCGCATATTCAACGGTATACCCAGGTCCATGGAGTACCATTGTTCCCAGGCGCTTCACTTCCGCTCCATCAGGGCAAGTATTGAACATCGCGAGTGCTGAACAAACCTCTTTAGGAGATCCGAGCTCGATGTTCCCAGCGAGCATATCCTCAGGATCCCGAGGGTTGATCATCACCAAGATGCGTTTATTGCGTTTAGCCATAGAAGGTAAGGATAGCCAAACGAAGTTGATCCGTCCTTAATCTGGCTCGCCGTCAAGGTCATCTAAAAAGCCATCCTCAGCGTCCTTTGCGTCAATCAGCTCGACAGCCTTCTTAAGGAGCAATCCCAAAGGCACTGGTTTTTGCATATACGCATCCACTCCGAGCGACTCACCGTATGCTTGATGTCGTTTCCCTTCGTTGGCCGTCACCATGATCACGATCGGAGAGTTTTCTTTACCCTTGATTTTTTCGAGTGCCAAGAACCCAGATCGCTTTGGGAGCATCATATCGAGAATGACAAGTTCTGGAGGATCGTCCTGACAGATCCGAACCGCTTCGTCGCCGTCCATTGCTGTGAGTGTTAGAGCCCCTTCGGATTGAAACGCGACTGTGATCGAATCGAGCACATCTTTCTCGTCGTCAACAATCAGCACTCGTACATCTTCTAGCATGCCAACTTCTTGATCGAGTTGATCACTTGAAAACTCATCGCTCATGGTTTCACTCCTCTGGTTGTCTATCACCGATTGATCATTACTTAAAATGGGTAATGTTATTCTCCAGCATATATGCCCTGTCGATATCCGAGCGATTCACGATCTGCTCGATCTCATCGTCTGTCATCCAAGGCAATGATTCGAGTTTCTCACGTAACATTTTCGGGAACGGTTTATTAAGCCGTTCATGGCGAGGCCTGCTCTTCCAGATTCGATGCATCCATAGATACTGTTCCGGAGCTTTTCGAACTGATTGCTCAATTGCACGTCTATAGCGTGCTGTGATGTAAAAAAGCGGGTCCGGTTGCGATTCCCAATCCTCAGGATCGATCCGATCGTAGATCTCGATCCGATATTTGAGCTTCACTTCTTGATTAGGTTCAGTCGCTAGCCGACGCGCATTTCCAACAATGATCTTCGCACGATGCTGGATCGCCATGAGCCCGATGGATTTGTAACTTGATGCTAAGCGCCCAAAGAACGGAACCTGCAATCCGCGATCCCCTGCGTTTTGATCTGCGACGAACCCGACTGATTCTCCAGCTGCGAGTAACTCTGGGAGTCGATGCATCGCTCCGAACTTATCAACAAGCTCTAATCCGCGTCTCGATCGAGTCTGGCGCAACCAACGATCAGCAGGCCTCAAGTCTAAAGGCCGATACAACACATGCATCCTGAAGCCCAAGAGCGCCATCGTGTATCCAAGCGTCTCCCAGTTCCCACAGTGTCCAGTTAGAAGCAATGTAGGTTTATCATCAAGCAGTGGACGAATGATATTTTGAAGTGACCCAAGCTCAACGTAGTCAGTCCATGCGTCCTCAGTGAGATATCTAGGCATGACTGCGAGTTCAACTGCGAGCATCGCAAGATGCTCATAGCTCTGAAGAACCAACTCTTCTCGTTCGTCTGCATCCTTCTCAGGCATCGCAACTTTGAGCCGCTCAACTGCAAGCCCGACACGCTTGCGATTAATTCCTGAGCCTCCGAAGGTTCTTCCGATTTTTTTCGCGCCATGTAGCACGGCCGGCAAAGGCATCGCATGAGCAGTGATCAACAATGAACGCAGAGCGCAGTACATCGCTGGCTGGACTACCAGCGATTGCATCGGGCTCAGAGCAGAACGCGGATCATACCTTGAAACCATACCGACTCCGTCCCGACCCATTTACGCACCGCAAACGACACGCGGTGCTGCTCGGATCTCTCCGAATATCAGTTTGGGAAATCGCCGATGAGTGTCTGCAAACGATTCGCGTTGAGCAATGGCATTGAGGTTGCTTCTGCCTTGAGCATCAAATCATCGTACCGCTGAATCTCCTGTTGGAGACGCACATACTCTTGGATCGCAGCAACCGGAGCCGCTGGACCTGGCTGTGGAGGAAGAACTGGTTTCTCTCCTAGAACAACGAAATCGACATCGCCGGTAATCTCGCTGATGAGAACCCCGCCCCAGCGTTCGATCAACGCTTCAAGTGTTTCACGCTCGAAGCGTGAAGCGATTCCGTCGCGATCAGTATCGAATAGTCCGTCAACTACGAACTTGTATGTCTTGGTTGGATCATAAACCGCATTCGCGATCACATCGCCGCGAACGATAGGGTTCCCTGCTGATGATGAGATGATGCGTGCCCGCGAGAAGGTGTCTTCTACACGAACGATTTCAAGAACTGCTTTACCCTGACGGTAATCCCCGTTTGCGTCAGGACGGATGTCAGTCGCATCGTCGTAGACTGCGAAAGTCATACCGAGTACAGCCTTCTGATTGCGTCCGATTGAAATCATTGCTTCGTTGTCGATCGGGTTAATCTGATTGATTCGTCCGTCAACAAGTGCCTCTTCATTGAGTGGCATGATGCGATCGACGCCGCCTTCGCCGAGCAAGCGAAGAATCTGATCCTGAAGAACGATGTTCTCTTGAACCAGCTCGTCAACCGTGTTCTGCATGCGTTGCTCTCTTGTCGAGAAGTCACTGCGAAGAGAATCGATCTGTCCGATGTATCGTCCTTCGATTGCTTCAAAGCCGTCGAAAATCTGCTTGTTTGAATCTGCGTACGCTTGCACATCTCTCTGCATTCCTGCAGCGGAAGTAGTGAACTCGCTCTCGATGTCTTGAACGCGAGCAGCTTCGTCTTGCGCTAGTTGTTGCGCTGAACGACGCTCAGTTTCTGCAGCTGCAAGTTGTTCGTTCAAAGTACCGATCTGGTTGTACAGGTTATCAACCAATCCAACAAGTGATGATCCTTCTGAACCTTCAACGCTCGCGAGTCGCTCGCGGAGCTCTGCCATTGTCATTCCGGATTCACCGGCAATAGTCTGCATCAATTCTGATTTGTTCGTTGCGAGGAAACCGATCACGGTCTTTCGCTCGCGTGATGCTTCATCGCGGATCGCACGGATCGCTGCATGCTCGCGTTCTTGATCTGAAACGAACTGCTTGTAGTCTTCGCGGGCTGCATCAAGATCGCTTTGTGCGCTCTGAGCGTTGCCATAGAAAACCATCGTCGTCACAAAGAATCCAAGGCTCAATGCGCCCAAGATTGTGATGGTGACGGCGACGCCGACGCTTGCTCCGGTGCGGGCTGCCATATATACAACTCCCGTCCTTCTATAAAGGACATCTCAAATCTGCTTATCTCCAAGATATGTCTGCATTGTTCCTTCAATGGAATCAACAAACACACCCCGCCGGGACAACGCCCCGGAGTTGATCTATTCGTCCGATCATGACGATCGGTTCGCACCTTACACAATCAAACACATCGGTGCTCGAGAGTATAGGGTGAACAACAGTTTCTGGACGGAATTGCCGTTGGTCAACTCGCAAAGATTGCTAAGATATGAATCCAGAGCGAATTCTGTTTAAATTTGCTCCAGATCCAACCACCAAACTCCTCGGAGCGCCCGATGCAACCCATCTCGACCCATACTTGTGCCGTACTTCGAATGCTCGTCATTGGAGCAACAGTCGCGATGTCGTCTATTTGCTCGGCCCAGCAAATTGATTACATCCTCGATACAGGAGTTGGATCGTTCAACATTGGGCCAGCTGGATTCGATGCAAATGTCACATGGATCAACTCATTTGACACCGTCGCCGGCGGCGAAATGATCACCAATGTCTCCGTTTCCTACGGCGATATCGAGGACAACTCAGGAACAATCGGGTCAGATGTCGCCACTCTGGCAATCCTCAGCGATCCAAACAACGATCACGATCCGAGCGACGCTGTTCTTCTCTCAACAACCGTCGTTCAATGGCAAGACACTGGGTTCGGAGAGTTTATCGATTACCCAATCGAAGCAACCCAAGTCGAAGGCGTCTTCTTTGTAGCAGTCGTCATGGACGTCCTCAATCGTGCAAACCCTTGTTCGATGGACCCGAACTCCTTATCCGCAGGAACACAAAGCTGGCTTTTCTACAACCCTGAAGAGAATCTGAACGATCTCGGATCTTCACCATTCATACTTCATATGTCTGAGAGTGCATTCATTGGCGCATGGATGGTTCGAGCAACAGGTGAGCCCGCTGCACAATGTATCGCTGACATCACAGGAGACGGCCAACTCAACTTCTTCGATGTTTCTGCGTTCCTATCACTCTTCGCGGCTCAAGACCCAGCTGCTGATCTCAATGATGATGGACAATTCAACTTCTTTGATATCTCTACATTCCTAACACTCTTCTCCTCTGGTTGTCCTTAACTGTCGAGCTGACTTGCAATTTGGGCTCAAATCGGGGACAATGTCGAAATGCACTTTATTCTTTCGATACTCAACGATTTTCAACCTGCGCAACTAGTTGACTGGAATGTCAGCAACGAGGAAAAAATGGAAGTCCTTTTCAGACTCCTCCTCGGAGCTGTATTTGGAGGCCTACTGGGTTGGGAACGTGGCAGATCAGAAAAACCCGCCGGGATCAGGACAATGGTCCTCATCGGCGCCGGCGCATCCGCATTTGCTCTTCTCGGACAACAACTCATCGCCTCAAGCGCCGACAATGAAATCATCCGCGCCGACCCGACTCGCGTGTTGGCGTACATCATTTCAGGCGTAGGTTTCTTGGGCGCAGGCGCGATTCTTCACTCAAAGCGATCAATCAAAGGACTCACAACCGCTGCTTCGATCTGGGTTGTCGCCGCGATCGGCGCCGCTTGTGGCGTAGGCGAGTTCATGATCGGATTCTTCCTATTCTCAATCGCGTTCGTCACCCTTTGGACCCCTTGGGTCTTTGCGATGTTAAAGGGAACTGCGATCTACGAAGACGATCTCGACGACAGCAAATAGTTGTTTTCAAAAACTCGATATCATACGCCGCGATCGGCGCTTCCAAGTGAAACAAGCTCGTCGCTGTATCGTTCACGCATCGGTTCAACGACTTCCTTGATGAATCGTTCGGTTTGTTCAACCGATCGTCCGATGTAGGCCATCGGATCAAGATGTGAATCAATGTCGATCCCTTCGAGTAATGGTTCGCTCTTGAGTCGATCAAGCAGATCGTTGTCCTTGCCTTCTTGCTTGACGACTTGTCCGGCCGCCATCGAGTGCACTCGGATCGCTTCGTGAACATCTTGACGATCGCGCCCAAGCTTGACGGCTTCCATCATGATATTCTCTGTCGCCATGAACGGGAGCTCCGCCATCAGGTTCCGTTTGACCATTGCTTCGTTGACGATCAATCCGTCTGCAACCGTGTGCATCAGATCCAACGCGCCGTCCAAAGCCAAGAATGCTTCGGGGAGTGACAAGCGACGATTCGATGAGTCATCGAGCGTGCGTTCGAGCCACTGCGTCGCCGCCGTGTCGTACGCATTCCCTACAAGATTCATCACAAATCGAGTAAGACCACAGATACGTTCGCACTTCATTGGGTTGCGTTTATAAGGCATCGCAGACGAACCAATCTGGGACTTGCCAAATGGTTCGTCGATTTCTTTGCGATTGGAGAGGAGACGGATGTCAGTAGCTATTTTGTGGAGGACGGAGGCAATTGTTGCGAGCTTAGATAAATAAACGCCATCATAAAATCTAGGATAAGTCTGGCCAGTCAGGTCGAATGTGTCGCAAGCAATGTGTATTTTTGCCAGTTCAAACAACCGCTCGTCGATTGACATTGAATCTTGGCGAGTAATTATTTCTTTAATCCCATCTGCCCGGCGTTGATCACCCCGTTCTTGCGCGTCCTTAAGCCTTCTTTCGTGGTCATTTCTCAGTATTGGAATTCTTTCCGTCATCCCCTTTATTGAAAGAGGATCCTTGTACTCAAGTAATCGGAGAACCGCTCGGGCTTCAAAGAGTTCGACAAGATTCGAGTCATTATTGAATAACGATAGAAAAGACGCCTGCGTTCCTGTTGCACCACGAAATCCTCGCAATCCATGAATATGAAGCATTCCGCCAGATGCGACGGGATCACGCAGCAGCTCTTGACCAGATAAATACAAATCATGCGCCCACCCTGCTGTACGCCTACCAACTGTTGTTGGCTGGGCCGCTTGATAGTGAGTGAACCCAAGAGTCGCCACTTCGCTATATTTCTCTGCGTTATCCCCTAAAGCTAAACAGCACTTGTATGCCTTTAACTCAATATGCTGAAGAGCTTCTTCCAGCACCAGTAAATCCGCATTACACACAACATCCTGACTCGTGCATCCAAGATGAATAATCCCACGTGCGCTAGGGCATCGATCTCCAAACACATGCACATGCGCCATCACATCGTGACGCAGCTCGCGTTCATACTTCGCTGCAAGCACCATGTCCTCGTCTGTCACTTCCAAATGCGCCCGCATCTCGTTGATTTGCTCATCTGTGATATCGAGTCCGCACGCTTGTTGCGCTTCTGCAACTGCGAGCCAGATCTTGCGCCAAGTTGTAAACTTATGGCGAGGAGACCAGATCTTGCACATCTCTGGAGATGCGTTGCGAGCTGCCAAAGGAGAGGTATAGGTATCGTGTGGGTTTGTCATCGCGATTCCATTCCTGAGAAATGAAGTATGAAAATGTAATCAGTTCGCCACAATGTTGACTAATCGACCTGGAACTACAACGACCTTGCGGATGGTTTTACCTTCGATCAGTTCTTTGATTCGCTCATCAGCAAGCGCCAACGCTTCGAGTTCCTTCGCATCCGTGTCGCGAGACACATGCAACTTCGATCGTAGTTTTCCCATCACTTGGATTGGGATTTCGATCTCGTCGTCAACGAGCATGGACTCTTCGAAGTTAGGCCATTCTGCAATCGCAACAGACGACTCGTTGCCTAGCTTGTGCCAGAGTTCTTCTGCAACGTGTGGAACAAACGGACCGATCACTCGAACGAATCGTTCCATCTGATCTTTCGTCAGTTCCTTCGCTACATTGACAAACTCGAACATCGCTGCGATTGCTGTATTGAAACTGAGCTTCTCGATGTCGCTGCCGACCTTTGCCGTCATGCGATGCAATTGTTTCTCGGCCGCTTCATCTGCTAGATCTGCGACTCTCAGCTCACCTGTCGCTTCATCGATGCATAAGCGCCAGATCTTCTGAACCAAACGATGCAAACCAACAATATCGCGAGTATTCCAAGGCTTGGACGCTTCCAGCGGACCCATGTACATCTCGTACAACCTGAAAGTGTCAGCGCCGTACTCCGCGATGACATCATCCGGATTAACCACATTCTTGAGCGTCTTCGACATCTTCGCGACAATCCGTTCTACTGGAGTGTTGTCTGCGATCTCAACGTATGCTGGATTCTCTTCTGTGCCTCGGTTTTCAACTTCATCAATCGGAACAAGCGCCTTGTTCGACCTTTGATACGCATGACTCGTAATCATTCCCTGATGGAACAACTTGCGAAATGGTTCTTTGCTTTTGACAACATCAAGATCATACATGACCATGTGCCAGAAGCGAGCGTACAACAGATGCAGCACCGCGTGCTCGTTGCCTCCGATGTATAAATCCACACCGCTTTCACCCATCCAGTAATCTTGGGCAGCATCACCGATCAGTTGATTATTGTTCTTATTGTCACAGTATCGCAAGTAATACCAGCACGACCCTGCCCAACCTGGCATCGTGTTTGTTTCGCGTCTAACTTTGGAATCGGAGTGCATGCCGTCAACTCCCGCTTCGCCTGCGGTTGTCTCTACCCAGTCTGCGGCTTTCGCAAGCAATGGCATCGGAGTATCTGATTCGATCGGTTGATAATCCGTCAAAGACGGGAGTCTCACAGGCAACGAATCTTCGCTCACGCCGTGATGATTCCCCAGCTCATCAAACACAATCGGGAATGGTTCTCCCCAATAGCGTTGGCGCGAGAACAACCAGTCACGCAACTTGAAGTTCACACGATGCGCACCGATCTTGTGCTCTGAGAGCCAATCGATCATCTTGCTCTTCGCGTCTTCGATCATCAATCCATTGAGAATTCCAGAGTTCGTCGCCGGGCCGTCGCCGGTATACGCCTCGCCGTCGAATTCTGCTGGAGGCGTCACTGTCCGAACAATCGGAAGATCGAACGCTTTCGCGAAGTCCCAGTCTCGTTGATCCTGAGCTGGGACCGCCATGATGGCGCCTGTGCCGTAGCTCATCATGACATAATCCGCAGTCCAAACAGGGATCAACTCTTCGGTCACCGGGTTGCGAACATGCATCCCAAGGAACACGCCTGTCTTCTCCTTATTCTCTTGGCGCTCAATATCGGAACGATTCGAGGCCGACAGGACATACTCATTAATCTTGTCGCAATCTGTTTCTTCGCCTGCAAACTCGATCGCCATCTCCACGAGACCATGCTCAGGAGCAACAACCATATAAGTCGCACCGTAGATCGTGTCAGGGCGCGTAGTAAAGACGCGGAGAGATTCACCCATCTCCAATCCGCCGGGCAGCACAATCGGGAATCCGATCTCAGCACCTTCAGAGCGACCGATCCATTCCGCTTGCTGAGTCTTTGTGGAGTTTGGCCAATCCAAATCCGCCAAACCATCCAACAACCGATCCGCGTACGCAGTGATTCTGAACATCCACTGGCGCAAAGGCTTGCGAAACACTGGGAAGTTTCCACGCTCAGAGAGCCCGTCTTTCACTTCTTCGTTCGCTAAAGCGGTCCCCAGCTTTGGGCACCAGTTCACGGTCTGCTGCGAGAGGTATGCTAATCGGTATGAATCAACGACCGCTTTCCGCGTTTCGTTGTCGAGTGTTTCCCAAGGCCCCGCATCGGTACCGTCGGGCAAATCCCCTGCACCTGTGTATTCAACCGCGTTTGGGTTGAGTTTCACTGGACGAACGCCATCAACGAAATCCTTGATCAGATCATTGATTGGACGCGCTTTGCCCAACCCTCCATCTGCACTGGGATCAAACCACGAGTGATAGACCTTTAAGAAAATCCATTGAGTCCATTGATAATACTCAGGATCAATTGTTCCAAACTCACGCGTCCAGTCGTAGCAAAAACCGAATCGCTGGAGTTGTCTTCGGAAGTTGTCAATCGCTGTCTTTGTCGTCACTTCTGGATGGACCCCAGTCTGGATCGCATACTGCTCAGCAGGCAATCCAAACGCGTCCCAACCCATTGGATGGAGAACATTAAAGCCCTTCATCCTCTTATAGCGACAGATGATATCCGTCGCGGTATATCCCTCAGGATGTCCAACATGGAGCCCTGCTCCTGATGGATATGGGAACATATCAAGACAGAAGTATTTCGGCTTAGAAGCATCAAAACCATCATCCCCCGGATTAGGTTGGACATAGGTCCCTTGCTCTGCCCACCACTCTTGCCAGCGGGTCTCGATCACTTGAGCCATCGGCGCGTCATATCGGCTTGTTGGCACTGAATCTGTCTGTTGTTGCTCTGATTGACTCATGGTCGATGAGTCTAGGACAACTCACCCCAAAAGAGCCGATACCATCGCAGAACAACCCATTGGGAAGATTGATTGCATACCTAAAAGACCCATTGACGGGCTCGAATATCCGAAAGATCCGATTGAAACAAGCTCTCCTCCTATCTAGAAGCCAAGGCTTTGGCACCCCCGACGGGCATCAAATCATGCCCTTCGAGATGTATCGCACGCAGATTGAGTCCAAACTCCTGCTCAGAGTCATCAATACACCGACGCAGAGCCCGCAGGAGCGGACTTCGGCTATCGATCGAGCAATGACAAGCAACAACCAAATCTCGCATATTCTTGTAATGCCCCATTGGTCAGAGAACCCGCAGGAGCTTTGTGAGTGGTTCGATCAAACTCAAGCACTAATCCAACGAACGGGATCATCGGAAACTCAACTTGTGATGCTCGATTACTACGCTCCGACTTGCTCGCCTCACTTTTCAGCGTTAGCTCATGTCGATCGATACATCAAACGACAAACACTCACGGATTTATCCGAATATGAGAACGAATATCGCTCAGGATTCGCGTTTGCAGACTTTGTCGCAGATACCTGGGGTTTCGAACTCGAAGACTGGCACTTTGGTTCGAAGATCCCTGCTGCTCATGCAAACAAGCTCGTTTCCGGATGGAACCTTGGGATAACGCCTCGCTATGAACAGATTCTCAAATGGACAAAGCGAGTTCCAATCCCATGGAGCTTGCGTCGAATTGATATCCATCAACGCATCGGCGGGTTGGGCAAACCTGGGCAAAAACAAGAGTGGTACCAGTTCTCAAGAGCAAAGGGAATCGAAGCCCTCGATCCGCTCAAATCAAAGTATCGCATGAGCACCATCGGCCGAGTTTCTCGGAAAAAATACTTCCTTGAACTCTGCTCAAGCAAAGTCGTGTTCTCCCCCTTCGGATGGGGCGAAGTTTGTTTCAGAGACTACGAAGCAATCGCATGCGGCGCATTACTTGTAAAACCAGACATGTCTCACGTAACGACAGAGCCCAATATCTATATCGCGAACGAAACATACATTCCAGTTGCATGGGATTACAGCGACGCCGCCGATAAGGTTGAAGAGTGCTTGTCGAATCCGCATAAAGCGAAGCAGATAATTGCAAATGCCCGCAGAGTACTTTCTGAGTACTACACATCAGCCCATTTTATTGATACGCTAGGTCGTTGTTTAGGCATTTCTTCGCATTGATGAGTAGGCCGATTATTGTGAACAAGAATGCAAATGCTTCAGTTGAACGAGAGTTGGAGAGTCAGATGATCCGCGTGTGTGTAACCGCAACACCTCAGTCTCAAGCAACGAAAAGCGCAGGCAATCTAAGCGCTATGGATTTCCTTATCCAGCAAATCGAAGTGGGTATTCACGCAAACGAAGATCCTCAAAGAACAATCTCGCTCACTACCAATCCAAAAGATGCTGATCTCATCATCTTTGCAGAATCACACAAAGCGAGCAACGACACAACTGATGTATCGACTCATGTGCTCGATGATCCAACGTATCGCAAGTTCAAGCACAAGTGCGTGATTCATAACGGCACGGATCATCCCAATCCATCTGTGCCTGGTTTGTATCCATCAATCCCTCATAAATGGGCGAAGCGTCTTGGATGTATCGGATCTCCTTATCTTGCGCAACTGAATCCGTTTCTTGATCTTCCAGAGCTGAGCGAGATCGAGCCCGTTCGTCTCGCGTCTTTCATCGGAGGCTGTCGCCGCAAACCGATCCGACAACAACTTGTGAAACTCGCACAAGTACAACAATGGGATTCCATTCAGGCAATTGATTCAAGCGAAGCGTTTGTTGGTTCGCTGCGAGCAAATGATATTGAAACCCATCAAAGTCTTAAAAAACGGTTTGCGATGGATATGGCCGAATCCAAGTTCGTTCTCTGTCCACGCGGAACCGGCGCTTCTAGCTATCGAATCTTTGAGTCAATGCAAGTTGCACGAGTACCTGTCATTATTGCAGATGCTTGGTCTCCTCCGCCTGGACCTGACTGGAGCAAGTTTTCAATCAGAGTGCGCCAATCACAAATCGGACAACTCGCTTCAATCCTAAGTGCAAGAGAATCACAATGGAAAACGATGGGAAAGCTCGCAAGAGATGAATGGGAAGAACATTACAGCCCTATAAAGCTTGGATTAGAAATCATCCGTCTTGCCCAGCTCGTGTTAGATCAGAATAAAATCTCTGCTCGCAAACAGAAACTCTGCGCACGCTATTACCGACTAGGCCCAAGACGAACCTCGTTAATCCAGTCTCGACTGCGTCAACGAGCAAGTCGGATATTCCTAAATGATTAATCGAGCGGATGCTCTTCATTCGCCGTCCAAAGCACATCTCTGCAAGTATTGAGTGAAGCAAGATCGTTAATTGGAATCAGATCAATGCTATATCTCAAGAGCTTTCTCTTCACATTCACATCAAACGCTCGATATCCGAGTCCAGTCATGAACTCTCCAACTTCTTGCGTTGATGTTCCTGCGCGATTGAGATGATGTTCATGCATCTCCATGACAACCATTGAGTTCCACGAATGAAGCGTTTGCTCCATCCCTTTGAGCGCGCGATACTCAAATCCCTCAACATCAATCTTAATAATCTTCGGAGCGTTTTTGTCGTTTGCAAAGACATCGTCGCCCTTCTTTACTTGTGCGATCGTGCTTGAGACAACATCATCTGGGTTCACATCTGCAAAGGTCCCGATCCCGGTATGTGCATCATTTTGCTTGAGTTCAAGCTCTGCTTGAGCATCAGATAATCCGATTGGATGAACATGAATGTGCTCGATGTGATTTCGTGAAATCACATCTTCGAGTTGTGCGAGACAAGTTGGGTTTGGTTCGAAACTGTCAATCCTCCCGTTGGGCCCAACGAGATGAGCAGCGTGGAGCGTGATCATCCCTACATTTGCACCGATATCAATCATCCGATCTCCGGACTTGAGCACAGCATTCAGTAGAAGCTGAATATGTAGTTCGTAGTATCGACCAAGGAAATAGGTATGACGAGCAGACCAGTTCGTCATGTCAAGTTTCATCTCGTAGCCGTGCCATTTACCCCGGACGAGCTTTGGTTTCGCGTTTGCCCATCGATGATCGTCTTTGTAACCGATTTTTCCAAACCGATCCACAAACCAACCCCATCCTGGGAGCTCGTTTCTTGTGATCGGTAGTAAGAGTACTTTTAATCCATTACTCATCGGCGTTGCCCTCAGTTCCTAAACCTTACTATCGGCTGATATACTTCGAACATCTCACAACTTTACTGAAAGACAATACTCCCATGTGCGGCCGATTTGCTCAAGTATTTCAGATCGAAGATCTCGAACACATCGAGAGAATCATCAATCAAGCTCTCGGGATCGACAAAGAGCTTATCGAACTCTTTGCGACAAACTTCAAACCGACATATAACGCGTCGCCGACTCAATATCCCACAATAATATCGGCGACCGATAACCATACGAATGGTATGCCCATCGTAACGCAAGCTCATTTCGGACTCATCCCTTCATGGTCGAAAGATCGATCAAGAGCAAGCTCAATGATCAATGCTCGAAGCGAAACAATCGAATCCAAACGCTCATTTGCAAGCTTGTTTCGATCGCGTCGATGCATTCTCCCCGTTTCTGGGTTCTTCGAATGGCAACGCATCCCAGGAGAGAAAACCAAACAACCCTGGTACATCAAACGCGCTGACAACGAACCGATGATGCTCGCGGGGATCTGGGATACCTGGCTCGATCCTGAACACGGACATTCTGAGGTTGACTCCTTCAGTCTCATCACCTGTGATGCAAATGAATTTATGAGTGACATCCATCATCGGATGCCGATTATCCTTGAACCAGAATCCATTTCATCCTGGTGCGATCGGACCTCTGAACCGCGAGAGCTCGCAGATCGACTTGTCCCCGCGCCAGATGGGGTTCTCGCGGCACATCGAGTCTCACGCAAGGTCAACTCTGCGAAGAATAACGATCCTTCGCTCATCGAACCCGATCTGGACACTCCCCCTGCAGGTTTGTGGGGATAGAATCCGATGTTTCACCCTCATGGGTCCACTGTTCATACCCAATTTCCGCACGGAGTTACCTAATGGCAAACCTGACTATCGATGTTGCATCCGTCCTTAATAATGACGACCTGCTCTCTTTTAACTCTCCTGCGATCTCCAAAGATCAACTTAATCTCCCCGGCGGCGACTTTGTCGATCGAGTCTTATCAATGACTGATCGAAATCAGAATGTACTCAATAACTTCAATCGGATCATCAACCACGGCCGACTCGCAGGAACAGGGTACACTTCGATCCTTCCTGTAGACCAAGGGATCGAACACTCCGCAGGCGCATCATTTGCTCCAAACCCTACTTACTTTGACCCAGAGTCAATCATCGAACTCGCAATTGAAGGCGGCTGCAACGCGGTCGCGTCAACATTCGGAGTTCTCGGCGCAACCGCACGCAAGTACGCTCACAAAATACCTTACCTCGTCAAGTTCAATCATAACGAGTTGATGACATACCCCAATACATTCAATCAGATCCCATTCGGATCGATCAAGCAATGTTGGGAGATGGGCGCCGCCGCTGTTGGTGCAACCATCTACTTTGGTTCAGACGATTCAGAAGCTCAGATCCAGTATGTTGCTGACATGTTCCACGAAGCGCATGAATACGGAATGGTTACCGTCCTCTGGTGCTACATCCGCAACAACGCATTCAAAGTCAACGGCGTCGATTACCACTCATCTGCAGATTTGACCGCACAAGCGAACCATCTGGGAGTGACAATCCAAGCCGACATCATCAAACAAAAACTTCCAACAAACAACGGTGGATACAAAGCACTCAACACAGGCGATTCCTCCTACGGCAAGTTCAATACCGGAATCTACACTGAGCTTTGCTCATCAGATGAAAACGGGCAAGGCGGACATCCGATTGATCTTTGCAGATACCAAGTTGCGAACTGCTACATGGGTCGAAGCCCGTTGATCAACTCCGGCGGCGAATCAAAGGGTGAAGGCGATCTCAAGGACGCAGTCACGACCGCTGTCGTGAACAAACGCGCCGGCGGCATGGGTCTCATCTCAGGAAGAAAAGCATTCCAACGTCCAATGGGTGAAGGCGCCGCACTCTTACAAGCAATCCAAGATGTGTACCTTGATGACAAAGTCACAATTGCTTAAAGCTTGTACTTAAAAATCACAAAGGGGGAGCACATATGTGTTCCCCTTTTTTGTATCCACGGAGGAACTATTGATGAAAGCAGCACTCGCTCAAATTGCCCCAGTCTTGCTCGATCGCAAAGCAACAACAACAAAAGCTATCGAAGCAATCAAGCTTGCAGCTTCAAAGGGATCATCTCTCGTTGCTTTCGGGGAGACTTTTCTTCCTGCGTATCCGCTTTGGATCTCTCGCACCAATGGCGCACGCTTTGACACTCAAGATCAGAAAGAACTTCATGCTTTGTATCTGCAAGAATCGGTTCAAATTGAAAGAGGGGATCTGAATCCGATCTGCAGTGCTGCAAAAGAGAACAACATATGGGTCGTGATTGGGATCGCAGAAAAACCTCTCGATAGAGGCGGACACTCGATCTTCGCATCTGCAGTTACGATCAACAATCATGGAAAAATAGTCAGCACACATCGAAAGCTCATGCCAACCTACGAAGAGCGATTAACCTGGGCCCCCGGAGACGCGCACGGATTGGTTGCACATGAATGCAATGAATTCAGAATCGGAACACTAAACTGTTGGGAAAACTGGATGCCTCTCCCTCGCGCTACACTCCAAGCTCAAGGGGTCAATCTTCACATCGCCATCTGGCCAGGCAGCGTTGATAACACGAAGGACATCACCCGATTCGTCGCGAGAGAATCACGAAGCTATGTCCTAAGTGCTTCGACTCTAATCCGCGCCAGTGATATCCCATCGAATGTCCCTTCGCGTGATCGCATAGTTTCGGATGAATCTGAGATCATTCATAACGGCGGGTCTGCCGCCGCGAACCCGGACGGGAGCTGGCTCTTAAAACCTCAACCCGACATTGAGGATGTGTTCATTGTCGATCTTGATCGCGCCTTTATTGATCGAGAGCGCCAAAACTTCGATCCAAGCGGACACTACGCTCGCCCTGAACTCTTAAAACTCAGTGTTGATCGTACACGCCAGATGAACGCTGAGTTCATTGATAAATAGACTGATGATTCATTGCCAACACGTCTCATGTGTAGTCTGATTTTCACCAACATCACGGATGTTACAGGCAAGCGTGAAACACTTAAGACCCTGCTTCGACAGCGTCATTCTTTCGTGCTGACCATGTTCGAGATTCATGCGTGTTTTCGATCTCTGTAAGTTCATCCTCAGTATACAAATCTTTATATCCAATTCGGAACATATCGGATTGCACCGCTCGCATAATTGTTCCAACTTTGGAACGACTCAGTGGTATGCGGACAGGCACGGTTAAAAGCTGTTGAGCATCAAGATCGGCAAGCGCTCTGAATCCACCTCTATAATACTGCTTACCGCCAAAGCGGATTTCAACATACCCCCCGATGGCCTCATCGTTCGACGCAACCGTCACACCGCCGTGCGAGAACACCCCTCCATGTTCATAATATTCGAATCCACGAGAAACAATGAGCCTTGCTTTCTTCCCTTTCCCTTCAAACACATGAAGTCCTTGTTTGTCGAGATCGCCTCTCAATGCCCACCATGCATCATCGCTCTCCATCACAACCATCGAATGCTCCGCAGGCTGCTCATCACCATACCGCCCGCCTTCTCGGGTCTGAATCACCACTTTGATCGCGCCGCCAAAAGTAAATAGCTCAACTCCAAGTTTGTCTTTTAACACACTCTCATTACGAATAAACAACTGCAGACTCTCGGGTAGACCCTCTCCGAACGGAACAACCTCATCATGATCAAAGTTAATTTTTATGTGCGCGCGAACCCATGCAACATGTTTTTCAGGATTCTGGATCACATTGGCTCCAGACAGTGAGTCGATCCAAGGCTCGCCTATTACCCATTGATCCCCAGCAAATGAAATCTCATCAACAACACCGTTACGAGTGTACTCAGCAATTGTGAACTCAATCTTCTCTTCAAACTCACTCACCGGCCACCAGATATCCGCGTACGGGTCTCCATCATAAATCGTACCGGAGACAGTCCGCTCGAAGGTAGTCGGAGAGCTTCCTTCCCACCGAGGACTATTGCTCCTCACCATCATGTCATAGATACAAACCGATCCATCCCACCACCCATGTTGTTGGAGATCAACAGGCTGAAGCTCATAGAACCCTGCATAGGTATTCCAATCAATTTCGCGGTCTCTTTCGAAAAGTGTTTTATGAATTCGTACGCGCCATCGACCTTTGTCAAGCAATCGACGCACACGAACTTTGGCATAGGCAGGCTCACTCTCAATCCCATACTCGGCGTGCTTGATTTCAAGCTCATGTACCGACCGAGCCCATCGTTCTTCTTCATACATTAACCGATGCTGGCGTTCCCAAGCATCAAAGACATACCGGTAAGTGTCGCCTCGGATTGATGTAGGATCAGTCAGCCCGCTAGCTGATTCGCGCATCGCAAGTTTCATAAACAGCCAGTGATCAAGCCGGCTTGTATCTTCCACTTTGTAGAGACGAATCTTGAGTTGATGTGCGATTCGCTCATACATCGGTCGTTGTGGATATGGGATTGCAGCCGCTGCGCTGCTGTGGCGATCAATCTTTGTTCCCGCCTCATCAGGCAACATTGGTAACGCAAGAATCAGCACTGGAGTTGGAACCGAACCCAGCACCCCATTGGAATAGTTATACGCACTCACCCGAGGCCAAACGCTCGCTCCATACGAACCAACCCAAAGCACCAACGCTGCCATGATCCATCGTTTGCTCCGCCGAGTTTTGCGCATCGATCGCCTACTCTCGTGCTTCTTGCCGCACTCGGGACACAGGATTGGATTCTCTCGCAAATCTCCAAGGCTAGCTGTCAGATCACACCAACACTTTCGGCATCTCAGTTTCGCTCTACCACGAAACCCCGCTCGCTCCCAAAACAGGCCTCGCAAACCAACACCAATTGCAAGCACAAGCAATATCCAATATAAAAAAGTCCAGATCATACCTGGACTATATCACAACTCGTTATATGGGTTAGTCACATTATTGTCACACTTAGTCTTCTTTGTTTGCTTCCCACAATTCGAGCACTTCTTGTTCACGCTTTGCTGGAAGCCCGCCTCGGATTCTCGCTGACCATGTTGTATAGAACTCCTCACCTTTTTCTGCCTTGAGTTCTTCGCCACGAGTTTTGAAGTACATGAGTGTCGCTTCGGAGGTATCGTCAATGTGATGAGTTTTGAGACCAGCTTTGATCGACTTTGCAGTGCTGAGCTGCCCCTGCCCTTCGTATCCTTCGACTGAGTTTGGAACCCAAGCAGGCATGTGCTGCCATGCGGCGACGCCGTTCTCTTCCAGGAACTCGCTGTCCACCCATTCAATCTTTGTATCAACCCCATGCTTCTTTGCAACACGAACCGCGCTCTCAACCATGTCCTTACTGGTTCGCTCACCGGCTGGAGAAATCCCGTTGTATGCACCCATGTGCTGTTGCTCGATGCAATGAATGGTAAAATCTCCCAAGTCTCGGACATCGATGTACTGCACATAATCTTTGCCTGAGCCTGGACCGATCATCGTGCCGCCTTCTGCAGCGCGGATAGGCCAGTACGAATACCTACCTGTTGTATCACGATCTCCAACAATTAATCCAGGACGAATGATGCACACTTTGCCCGGCATTCTTTGTTCCGCGGCCTCTTCAACACGAACTTTCATCGCGCCGTAATGCATACCAACCTCACGATGTGTTTTGATCCCATCTGCGATCTCATCGGTAACCCTTGCTTTCTCACCTGTCTCATCCATTCCAATTGCAGATCGGGTTGCATAAACCGAGGTCGTAGAGATCACAACATACTGTCCCATCGCAGAGAGCAAGATATCCATTGTGTCTGTTACTGTCTTTGGGACATAGGTAAATGTGTCAATTACCGCATCGAACTTCCGGCCGTCCTCCACAAGCTTTTCAAGCCCACTCAGATCTGAATAGCGATCACCTGTGATGTGCTCAAGATCTGGGAACATGTCTGGACCGCTCTTCCCTCGATTGAAGAGTGTCACGTTGTGTCCGTTCGCTATTGCTCTTCGAACCATTGGAGGCCCTGCAAAGCCTGTGCCGCCGAGCATAAGAATATTCAGTTTCTTCCGTTTCGTAAAGACACTTGATCCCAACGCGTTCGATGCAACCAATGCGCCAGCTGTCAGTGCGCCCGCTTGTCCAATAAACTCTCTTCTTGATGTTGTCATTTGCTTACTCCAAAGTTGTGGAAATACTCTGTCCCTGTGTTTGTTGTTGAACTAAAAATGCATGCTCTTCTGATTCTGTTTTCGCTTTTCGTTGTTGAACAATCGCAAGCCCAATCGCGAGTCCGCCCCAGAATACTGCAAGCGGCGCAACTAGGAAGATCATCCCTGCGAATCCTGCAACTGTTGATGCGACGAGTTTTTCAACACCAGTACCTGCGACATCTCCGCCGCGATAGAGGAATACATCTACAATTGGTTTCGCTTTATACTTATCTTCAGTCGACAACACTGAGAACAAAGTCTCACGAGCAGGCCGAATCACTGCGTATCGTGTTGCTCGATGGATCGCGTTAAAAACCGCGAATGTTGCAAAGATCTGCCAGCCTTCAATTCCTGGTCGGCTGCTCACATACGCAAGAACCACAAATCCAGCGACTGTGATGATTGGAAGCAGCGAAAGTGATACACCAATTCCAACTCTTTTAATCAAATGTGAAGTCACAAAGAGTTGCACCATCAGCGTCGCAAGCTGGGTCCACATATCAAGCTGAGCAAAGATTGAGACACGCGCTACTAACTCATCCGAAGCATCAACGACTAGCTGAGCTTGCGTGAAGTACAACAGAGTGTTGCTTACTGCAAGCAACACAATGTACAACCCAATACCCAGCATGTAAGGCGAACGACAAACCGCTTTCGCGCCGTCCATCAATGAACCACCAATTGGCTCTGCTATACTGACCGATTCGTTTACCTGTTGTGAATGTTTCCGAGAGCGTTTATCTATTAAGTACACTGTTTGCACCGCGAGTTCAAACATAACGATCGCGATCCCCATTTGCCAGATCGGTCCGACAGTGTCTGCGAGCCACCATACAAAGTTCGATCCGAGTAATGCACCGAGGGTTCCACCTACTCCGATCGCGGCGTAGACCCGTTTTCCGGAGCCGAGCGTCCAGATGTCGGCCATAAATCCCCAGAATACGCTCACCATAAACAGGTTGACGACGCTGAGCCAAACATAGAAAACATATCCGCTATAAAGCTTTACTTCATCGCCGAAGAACGCTCTTGAAATCATGAATCCGACGAGACACAACATCACAAACCGATATGCAAATGAGATGAATCTTTTTCGATCCAGCTTTGAAACAATGGACCCAAATGCGATTGTGACAAGCAGCGAAACAACACAGGTAATAATGAATAGGCCGCGAAGCTCATCCATACTCCGCTGAACGCCCATCGCTTCTCGTAGTGGGCGAAGAAGAAAGTATCCAAAGAGCAAGAAGAAGAAACATGCCCCGCATCGCAGGACCATCCCCAGTTCTTCTTGTTCAATCTTTATCAGCCAACGCCAATGTGGTTCTTTCTTCCCAGATCCCATGCTCAAACTTACCACAATCAGGTAATCGAGTTGCGGTTTTTTCATGTTTCTGCCAAATTGTGAATACTTGTTTCATCTAAATCATCATCAAGCCACTCTCTCAATCGCATACTATTGAATATGACCCAACGCAATGAACCAAAGCCTGCGATCTTTCTTGATCGAGATGACACTGTGAATCGAAATTTCGATCTTCCCGACGAAGCGTGGGCAGGGGTTGTCCCAGGGGATCTACTCAAACCCGAGTTCGCATTGCTCATCGAAGGCGTGCCTGACGCACTCATCGCACTCAAAGATGCTGGATACACACTCGTTATAATCACAAACCAAGGAGGAGTCGCACGAGCTGGAGGTACAATGCATGATGTTGATGCATGCAATGATCGACTTCGAATCAAGATCCATAACAACGATCTGGATCTATATCCAGACGACGAACTCGCGTTGTTCGACGATCAGTTGATCGCAACTTGGTATTCTTGTCCGTTTCATCCAAAGACTGGAGTGCTCACTCATCTATCAGTTGAGCATGAGTGGAGAAAACCACATCCAGGCATGATCCTCGCAGCTTGTAAAGAACTGAACCTTGATCCTGCTCGATCGTGGATGGTTGGAGATAAACAAAGAGATCTCGACGCCGCGATTGCTGCTGGAGTCCCAGCTTCACAAACCATCCGTGTTGCTCATGAATCTCCTGTAGCAGATCTTGCTCACGCCGCGAGACTCATCCTTGAAATCGAAGAGGATCATGATTCAAAAACGACATCAAGTGTGACGATTCATCCATTGGATCCATACGCACATCCGCTCGCTGACGATCGCATACGTGAAACTGTGGAAGCGTGTGCTCGCGCTATCGCAGAGCGAACAGGAGTTACGCTTGTCAGTCTCGAACTCTCTGATTCTTCAGTGAGTGCGACACTAGAGATCCACAAGCTCGGCGCTCTCGCGTTTATGGCGCAGCTCCGCAGAGATACCAATCGTTGGCATCGATCGCATCACAACAAAGATCTTTGGCCGAGCGCGAACGATCCAAAGCACTAAGATCCAGTGATGAACTCAACGAAGACCCCACTCCGCCTGCTTGTTGTTCTCCCATCATGGGTCGGCGATGTCGTCATGGCTACTCCAGCCGTGCGCCGTCTCCGCGATGCATATCCAGGAATCTTCATCGGAGGCCTCTGCAAACCCGGTATGGATCAAGTACTCAGCGGAAACACCCTCTTCGACGAGCTGCATATCACAACCCCATCAGGAATGATGGCGACGAAAAAAACCGCAAACAAGATTCGCCCACGCCGCTACGACACTGCGCTCTTACTCACAAACTCTTTTTCCACAGCGCTGACAACTCGTCTAGCATACATCCCTCGTCGAGTTGGATACAACAGAGACTCAAGAGCGGTTCTGCTGACAGATCCGATTTCGCCGCCTCGCAACGCAGATCGATCTTGGAAGCTAACCCCTGCTGTAGATTATTACTGGAATCTAACTTCGCATCTTCTCGACGAGGAACTCGTAGATTGGTCAATCCACACGCCGACAAGTTGCAAAGAACTCAAACTCGCGTTGCCCAAAGATGCGTATATGCAACTCGGGTATACCGATGCTGACAAATCAAAGGCTGCTCAAGTTCTTGAACGCGCCGAGATTTCACTCGACGATGTCCAATCAACTCCATATGCGATCTTAAACCCCGGCGGGAACAATCACGCGAAGCGCTGGCCGAAAGAACGCTTTGCAAAGATCGCAGATCACATATCAAAATCACACAACCTTCGAGTGCTCATCAATGGTTCTCCAAACGAAACGGAGTTGATTCAAGAAATAATCAATCTTGCTGAATCGAACCCAATCTCTCTTCCATCATTGGGAAACACATTGGGTGCTCTAAAACCGATCATTGAGAATGCTCGGATTCTGGTTACAAATGATACAGGCCCTAGACATATCGCAGCCGCGCTTGGAACTCCGCTCATTACACTCTTTGGACCTACTGATCCAAGATGGACAACCATACCTACCAAGCCGCTACATGATGGATCCTCATCTGAGATCATCGTTGTCGCAGACGCCAAGCTACCTCCTGACCAATCTGCAAACGATCATCCTGAGCGTTGCTCGATAGAGCACATCAGTGTGGATGAAGTCATCGAATCCACCAATTCCATACTTAATCGTCTTGTTTGATTGCAAACTCTTCCTGCCCAGGCGTACAATCGCTTGTTATATGAGAAATAATCCTCTCCAATTCTATTCCATGGCCATCTTTGTGATGGGCTTTATCCTCGCAAGTTCAGGATGGTCATTAGTACTCGCAGATGGATTCAAATCCAAAGCGGATTGGTCTGTGTGTGGCCAAGACATGTGTTCGTGTCTTCCTACTAACGCGGCCGAACCATACTGCCCTCTCTGTGTCGTTGAGGACTCTGAGTCTGCAAATGGTTCAACCTGTTCAGATTCCCCTGCTGCCCCAAGCGATACGCCTCGGCGTGTCCCAAACACTAAACGCTTTCAAGCTGCTTCATCCGCATCACATGCAGGATGTGCGTCGCTCTTTCTTTCATTCATCCTTGGATCTCGTGATCGCGTTTTAACAATCCAGATGATCACGAACAGAAGTGTCATCCGCAACGATGAATGCCCAAACGATCCACTGCGTGATCTTCCGACTCCTCCGCCTCGAGCCTGACTTTTCGTTTCATTGAGCTTTATTGATGCGCCGAAATCATTTTCGGCGCTCGGTTCAACGCGCATGGTTGTTACATCATGCGCTCACGAAAGGTTATCACATGCTTGGTGTTTCTCTCGATACTGATGCTCGACGTGCGTTCACGCTCATTGAGTTACTCGTAGTCATCGCGATTATCGCGCTACTCATTGGAATTTTGCTTCCATCGCTTGGAAGTGCTCGCGATAGCGCACAATCTATTCAGTGCTTATCCAACCTGCGAACGCTTGGATTGATCTTCACACAATACGCTGAAGATCACAAAGACACGCTCCCTCGATCGAGCCACTCTGCGGGGTTCAATCGTCTCCCATGGGCCGCGTCTCTGTACGAACCCATCACAGGAAGACCATTCGAAGGTACCAGTTACAGCTGGGAAGACGCAGGATGGTGGGAAGCAACGAATACCTATTACCGATGTCCACACGATCGTCGCGAGAGCCCGATCCAGCAAGCAGGGTTGCCTTTTTCACTCCCCGCGCTGAGCTACGGCCTCAATGTGTATTACGAATTAACCATGCGTGAAATTGATCCGAGAACTCAGAGCAACTCTTCAAAGAACCCGTTCGGGAAAACGTATTCAGTACCTCATCCTACAACGACTGTTCTCGTCGCAGGACTTACGGAAACTTCATCTCGTGATCACATCATGGCTCACTTCTGGAGAACATCCGGAGTCGATCCTGCATTTGAAGTTGCATCAACAAGGCACGGCGAAACATCAGGATATGTATACCTAGATGGCCACGCCGCAAACGTATCGCTCAATGGAACTTTCAATCCCAACTCAAACATTGACCAATGGAATCCAATGGTCAACAAACTTTTCTCAGAACCTAACTAACTCAGAATTATTTTATAAGGACATTTACTATGAACAAGTCAACAGCAATCGCTTCACTCATCGTCGCAGCAAGTTCGATTTCGGCGCATGCAGGTTTGCCAACAGCTCACACATGGCCGATGGAGCACATCATGATTTCCATGAACGGCTCCAATCTTGAAGCACATGCAAACACTGATGCATCGAACCCAATCGAACTGCTCCGTTTCGCTGGAGAGTCATACGACGGGAACGCTTCTTCGCTCAACGAACAGTACTACTCTGATCAATATGGATGGGTACTCGACGGAATTGTCGATCCAGGATTCGGAAACTCAATCTGGATCGAAATCACTGATCAATCCGCTGGACTCACTACTTACGAAGGCGGGCGGCGCATGATGATCGGGGTTCAAACATTCGATCCAATCTTTGGAACCGACGGCTCAGAAACTAGCTGGCAGTGGAGCGGAATGATGACCCACAACTGGTATGCCGCTGATAGCACAGGTGATTTTGAAGCAAGCTATCGAATCTTTGTCGGCGACTCCCAAGGTAACGCAGTGACAAGCTTCGGAGAAGCAGCAGTCACTCTCAACTTCAGTGCTGTCCCCGCACCTGCGAGCATATCCCTCTTGGGAATGGGTAGCTTGATCGCAACACGCAGAAGGAGAGCGTAAATGAATCGGAAACTAGTCACTATCGCAGTCGCCGGCGCATTTGGGTCAAGTGCACTCGCGGATACCCCAACGCTGGGTGGTCCAATGTCGCATCTGCTCGTTACCCTATTCCAAAATCAGATATTCGTCACATATGAATCCCCTTCAATGTCGACCGTAGAAATGCAGGACAACGATGGATCATTCTTGGGCAGCTCTGAAGTACTCAACAACATGGGATACAACGCTCAGTTTGGTTGGCTAGCGAATGGGTTTATTTCATTACCACCTTCATCAGGGATCTTTGTCCGAACAATTTCTTCTTCGCCTCACATTTTGGTTTACGAAGAAGGGTCATTTCACGAAATCCTTGGAACTGGATTAAGCGATGAAGTCTGGCAATGGGACGGAACCATGACGCACAACTGGTACGCAACAGATGTGCACGGCCCACACAGCGCCAGATACGAAGTGTTCGTTGGAGATCTCGCCGGAAATCAACTCCTCGGATACGAATCAGGATTCGTCGATTTCAACTTCGATTACGGACTGGATCTCTCAGGACGAATTGGTATCTTTGGAGACAGTGTCTCCGCAGTTCCAACCGCAGGCACACTTAGCGCCTTTGCCGCTTGTTTGATTCCTTCATTCAAACGAAGAAAACGAGCAAACTGATTCTGATTTTATTACGAGCTGACACAGAGTGTATGTTGAAACTTTGTGCCAGACTCCAGCGGATCCTGACCTTGAGAGGGGGTTGGGATTCGCTTTTTTTTGGAGCACTCAAACACGCGTACATCGAGTGTCTATATTCTTTACATGCCTGATCAATCCTCGTCCACGTCAGACGCTCAAGCTCACCATCCGCGGCTACCAACCGACACAGATAACGGGTTGCTGTTGATGATCTCGGGTCCATCAGGGGTGGGCAAAACAACCATCACTCGCGGCGTGGAGCGATCAATTGCAGACTCCGTCTTTTCCGTCTCATGCACAACGCGTGCAAAGACAGAAGCAGATGTAGAAGCAGTGGACTACCACTTCATATCTGATGAAGAATTTCAAGAACTCATTGAACTCAACGCGTTCCTTGAATGGGCAGATGTCTTTGGCAAAAGATACGGCACACGAAAAAAATGGGTCGACGAACAACTCTCACGCGGACGACTCGTCATTCTTGAGATCGATGTCGAAGGCGCCAAGCAAGTCAAAGCAAAGATGCCCGATGCTTTCGGACTTTTTGTGCTCCCTCCTAGCGAGGAAGAACTCCATCGTCGACTCAAAAATCGTAAACGAGAAAGCGAAGAGCTGATCGCGAAACGGTTTGCAGAAGCGAAGCATGAAATCGCTGAAGCAAAATCGAGTGGAGTTTATGACCAATACTTGATAAATGAAAACCTCGACGAAGCAATCGTCGAGGCCATTGAAAAAGTTCGAACTGCTCGTCGTATTCACGCACTGAACGGTCAATGAGCTAGACGCTCAGACAGCAATGTTACATTCGTAATTATTCACCGCCGTCACAAGCACCTGCGAGATAACGGAACTCTTCTTGAACGATCTTCCCGTTCTCAACGGTATATTCTGCGACTTCCTTCATATTCGTACGAGGCCAAGTACCGTCTTTCGATTCCATATCAAGATCAAAAATCACACTGAAACCATTCTTTCCGATGAATGGACCTGTCACTTCGCACGAATGCATTGTGACACCTGATTGCCATTCTTTATACTTAGCAATGACTTCGTCGCGACCTGCGTAAGTCTTGCCGTCACCTTCGATGCTCTTCCATCCGTCAACAAAGTGCTTGCTCCAGATTTTGGAATCATGCTCGATGATGTCGCAGGCCTCGTCGCTTTTGCAGTGAGAAACTACATCGTTTGCAATTTCGGCGATCGTGTTATTTGTTGTTGTTGACATTCTTTTCTCCTTGTTAATTCCCATCTAGTCACTATGAACAAAAGTGGGTGCATCCATAACTCCAAATGAGTGTACACACAATATAAGCTCACTGCAAGTATTGTTTGGGTTTATTTAGGGTACTTAATGAGATTCATTGATCGAGCTCAAACTCGGTGCAAAACCATCGCTTCAACTTGGTTCCATACTCCTTGTTCCCTCGAGCATTGAGCAATAAATACTCTTCGCCTTCTACACCCAATCCATACACGGCGTGTTTATACCACTTCTCGTCATTCACTTTGGTGTTTGAACCCTCATCTCGCACAACGATAGCCTTGAGTTCTGATATCGATATACCCACAGAATCAGGCATCCGAGTAAATCGACCAACGACAGTATCGATCTCAGTACGTTTTGACTCATTCTTGCGCCGAACTCGATGCACACATGTGATAGCTACTGCGAGACCAAAGCATCCCAAGAGAGTCCCGTGCACCACTTGCGGTGAAGCATTGAAACCTCCCATTGTAAAGAGCACTAAGAAAATACTAAAGAAGCTCGAAACTCCAAGCACGCACATAAAGAGCATCCACGATGGAAGCGATGAGTCCCGAAGCACCACTCTGCTCTTAGATCGTCGAACAAGCAGCTTTGCAATTGAATAATCATGCTCATTCAAACGGGTCCGCTTTAATTGAACACCCAGTTCAATGAGCAATCCGAATCCGAAACAATGGAACGGGATTAAAAAGAGAATGATAACTGAAGGAAACGAATGAGAACCCAGCTCAAGCACTGCTTCGTTTGGATCTTCAGGATCGTAATAAGCTGTGACGACGGCGCCCAAGGGAAATGCAACGAGTTTTTTCTCGGCGTCCCTCTTTGAAGAAGATAACCAATTAAAATATGAAAACTGATCGCTCGAGAATTCTACGCCATCCACTGTGTACTGATACTCAACCTCAGCGCCATAACTTGACCCATCTGAGCTGCTGTGCATCTGGACTTCGGAACGAATGATTTCCGCAGGTGCAGATTCAAAGGAACTACGTGCGGATTGAAGTTTTAGTAACTGTCGTGTGAGTACGAAATCAAAGCCGCCAACGATACCCATCCAGAAGATCAGAAACAGCACTAAGCATCCGATGCCGGCAGATTTCTCGATAGCTTTTTTGTTACTCAAGGAGACACTCAAATCATTCAGACGAGTTTTAAGACACTGTCAATGTAGGCTTATTTGAACCCTTACTCATTGAAGCAAGCATAACCTGAGATTCAAACTGATCAACCATTCCTTCGAGCGCTTTGGGCAACGATTCGCCGCCAGCAGTTTTAGGATCAAAGTTGTGAGTTGGTTTCCCGCCATCACAGTTAGACCGCAATGCCATGTTAATCGGTATTGCACCCAAGAACGGATGATTGAGCCGTTGCGCCATTGTTTGTGCTCCGCCGCGTCCGAAGATGTCGTACTCTTTCCCGTCATCTCCGATGAAGTAGCTCATGTTTTCGACAACACCCAGAACTTCAACTCCGAGTGATTCAAACATCGCACTTGCTCGAACCGCATCATCCTGCGCCACTTTCTGAGGCGTGCAAACCACGACTGCGCCCGAAAGCTGCACACTCTGTGCGAGAGTCAAAGGCACATCACCAGTCCCAGGCGGGAGATCGATGATTAGATAATCCAACTCGCCCCATTGTGTTCGTTCGATGAGTTGATGAAACGCGCCGTGCGCCATCGGACCACGCCAGATTAATGGCTTGTCGCTCTCGACGAGTTTCCCCATCGTTATCGATTTTGTTCCATGCGCCATGAATGGTTGGAGAGCGCCATCAATCACAACTTGTTCCATTGAATGTAACCCAAGCATCGTCGGAAACGAAGGCCCATAAATATCGCCGTCGAGTACTCCAACAGAGTGTCCTTTGCGCGCTAATCCAATAGCAAGATTGACGGCCACCGTTGATTTACCAACGCCGCCCTTCCCCGCGCCTACTGCGATGATGTGCTTCACGCCCGGGACACCCGTCGCGCCACTGTTCTGAGGCGTAGGTGTATTTGGATCATGCTTGTCACTTTGTGACTTATCCTTCATGACTCCTTTTTGATCACCCTTGAGTTTCATAACGACCTCGCCGTGATGATCAACAAAATCAACGATCAAACCAAGATCGTCCACGCCTTGCTCGCGAGCAACTGAGCGAACCGAAGCATCAATCACAGCGCCGATCTTTGCAAGCTGCTCACGCGGAGGCTGCGCCTCCGATGGATCCCCTAGGGTCATGCAAATACGGACAGAAGCGTGCTCGTCGCAAACTGCGACATTCATCACGCACCCTCGCGAGACAAGATCTTCCCCGGAAGGATGCATCACGCCTGAGAGAGCTTCATTGATATGTTCTTTATTGAGTGCCATTGAATCCGCCTTGGGAAGCTAAGAAGTGAGTTTTTGTTTCTAAACCCACATGTTTAGGATATAAATGCCTGGTTCTATTCGTACCGGTTATGTCGGTTTTCAGGCCGATCGAATCAAATTTCTGCCTCTGAGAGCAGTTTTCCGTATTCGATTAATGATAGACCCCCCGGCCGGAGTTCGATATATTGTAAAGAATCATCCGATGATGCAATACGCTCTTTCGACCTGCGTTTGTCTTATCAGGGAACACAGGATTACCCGCACACTAGTTGGAGAACCACAATGCAAACCCGTCAAGTAATCACATCTTCACTTGCCTTTCTCATCCTTTCGGCATCTGGACTCGCAATCGCAGCTCCAGACGATACATCCAAAAGCAAAGACAAAGATCTTCTCAAAGGTCCAAAGATAGTCGATACAGCTCCTGCTGATAAAGACTCAACAATGGACTCAATGAAAGACTCATCGGACGCAATGGAAGAGAAAGCGCTCAAAGCAGAGCCGCTCGCATATCGCGAGTACCTTGTCGCACTCCGTCAGCTTAAAGCTGATCAAGGAGGAGAGCCACTCAACTTAAGCTCCGAGCAACAAGAACAGATCAAGTCGATCATGAAAGAGCATCGCACTTCCATGAGAGATTTCCAAGAAGCTAACCGTGAGAAAATGCGCAAGCTTCGGACCGCATCAAATGACGGATCGGGTGCTCGCGAGAAACGCCCAACTGATGATCGCCCTGCTGTTGAAACCAAAGAGGACAAAGATCTCAGAGAAAAAAATGACGGCAACCATGACAAAGCACCACAAGGTGAAGCAAAAGAACGCGCGACTAAATCCCGCAGTAAGCTTCGCCAGTTTATGGATAACGCAGCACCGAACAAGCAAGCGATTTCAAAGCTCAAGCAAGTCCTCTCTGCTGAGCAACATGATGTTATCAAAGCAAGCATCATGAAATCACGCAAGCCACGAATGGCGCCGCGTGATGGAGCAGATCGTCCAGATGGAGCACAAGGCCGTAGAGGATCAGATTCCGAAACCGCTCCAGGCAATCGCCGCCGTATCAACTCAGATCGAGTTAACAATGACGGCGACAAAGGTGCACGCAAGGGCAAACGCCCAAACGATGCACCTTCAAAGACTGACGATTAATCATCGACAGAATCATTTTCAAACTCAGTGAAGATCTCAGTTACTAACTCGTTCACGCGAATCAGGCACAAAACAACAGATCGAAACATCGTACATCACTGAACGATCCCGATTCCGTCCGAGGCTGAAACCGAAAGGTTCAGCCTCGTTTTTTATGCACATTATTTTGATCAGATAATGACCACGAAGCAAATCAAGCTCCGCTCAGAGCTGCCATATCAATCGTCACAGGTACAAAGGTTCGAGCAACTCGCGCTTCAAACTCGCTGCGATATTTCTCCATGATTGTTCGCGCTGCCCAGTTGTTTCCGTCTGCCAACCCGCAGATCGTTGTACCAGGCATCGAGCCCATAGACTTTGCAACTTCCATTGCTAAGTCCAAGTCTTTGGTCTTTGCGTCACCTGCTTCAATGCGAGTCATAATCTGATACAACCAACCTGAACCTTCACGACACGGAGTACACTGTCCACAGCTCTCGTGCTTGTAGAACCGAGCGATGTTTCGAGCAACTGAAACCATGTCTGTATCTTCATCAAAGACTGTTGGTCCAGAAGTTCCCAAACCCAGCACGTCGTACTTTCTTCCGATATCAAAGTCCATCTCTGCGTCGTACTGATCAGGTCCAAGGATTCCCATGGATACGCCGCCAGGGATTGCGCCTTTGAACTTCTTCCCGTTGCGCATTCCGCCGCAGTAATCCTCGACGAGTTTGCGTAAAGGAATCCCAAGTTCAAGCTCATAGCAACCGGGTTTTTCAACATGACCCGAAACACCCATCAGCTTGGTACCAAATGATGGTGGCCCGCCGATACTTGATTCGACACCTTGTTCCATGAACGCTTGCGATCCGTCGCTCATGATGAATGGAAGATGCGCAAGTGTTTCGACATTATTGATAATCGTTGGACGATCAAACAATCCTTTGAGCGCTGGGAAAGGCGGTTTGATTCTCGGCCATCCGCGTTTACCTTCAATTCCTTCGAGAAGTGCCGTTTCTTCGCCACAGATATACGCGCCTGCGCCGCGATGTACATAGCATTCGCCGACGAATGGATCACCAGATACTCCAGCTTGGTTAAGCAAACCTTTATCGCCGAAGATACCGTTTTCGTATGCTTCTTTGATCGCTTCTTCGAGCACATGCGCCTGATGGTGATACTCGCCGCGGATGAAGATGTACGCTTTGTTCAATCGACATGCGTACATACAAATCGCGATACCTTCAAGCAGTCCATGAGGATCAAAGTCCATCAACAGACGATCTTTGAAAGTTCCGGGTTCAGACTCATCCGCATTGATCGCGAGATACCGTTGTCCGCCATCAGGATCTGGGAGGAAAGTCCATTTGAGACCTGTTGGGAATCCAGCTCCGCCGCGTCCACGAAGGACAGAGTCTTTTACCTGACTCGTCACATCTGTCGGCTTCATCGTCAACGCTTTGCGCAGACCTTCGTAGCCTCCAGTCTTGACATACTCGTCGTATTTGACGATATGCCGATCACGGATATTCCCAAAGGGAGCGGTAGGAATCCGCTTCAGGAGATGGTGTTGAGTCAGTGTGTTTTCCCAGGTCTTCTTGGGCATTGATATCACTCCAATTGATCGCCGCTCCGTCTGGGAGCATCTCGACACGATTCTAGCGTCATCAACCCCGATCGTGCTCATCAGAACGATTCAACTTGGGCGCATTCCGATGTCTTTTTGACGAATCGAGCAAATTCAGAGTCGAGTCCATCGATGCGAGGACCCGATCAGTGGATCAAACTCAAATTTAGAATCCTGATTCCGCGCCTGCAGCAGCTACTGCGTGATCATTCTCGACTGAACTACCCGAAACCCCGATCGCCCCGATGATTTCGCCGGCGCTATTTGTGATTGGGACACCACCTGGGAATGTGATCAATCCATCATTTGAATGCTCAATATTGAACAATGGACCACCTGGTTGTGAGAGTTCTCCGATTGCACCTGTATTCATGTTGAAACTGCGAGCCGTCTTTGCTTTCTTCATCGCAATATCAATCGAACCGAGCCAAGCACCGTCTTCACGAGCAAATGCAGTAAGATTCATACCTGAATCAATCACTGCGATATCCATCTTGGTCCCCAGCTCTTCTGATTTCGAGCGTGCCGCCGCGATCACATGCATTGCTTGTTCAAGGGTGATATTCATAGGTATTCGTCCTTCTAAATCATCATCTAAACCATTCGCAAGCGTTCGCGCACGCGATATTGACTCCACTGTATACCCCCTGGATCCTGATTGAGATCACTCAAAGCTGATTCAACCAGATTTACGCAATCCTTGATGAAATCCAGTTCTTCGTGCATGAACAAACTCGGGAGTATACAAACGCGATACCAAGTTCCGAAACCCAGACTGAAGCTCTTCTCGGGACATCCCGATCGGTTCATAGTTTAAATCAAAGAGTGTGCATCGATCCCATTGCCCTGGATGGGTTAGTCGTCCTGCATCTTCCAATCGACGATACAGTCCAGTTCCTGGAAACGGGGTCTGCAATGTCACTTGTACATCGTAGAGATTCGTTCGCTTCGCAAAGTCATACACCGCGTCAAACGAGTCAATCCCTTGCCCGTCAAGTCCGAGCACAAAGCATCCGATGACGGTGATCCCATGTGATTGAATTGTTCGGACAGCCTGTTCATACTTTGGATACTGCGCAAGCTTCCAGTTTGAGTTGGTTTCGATGCCATCGAGCCCAAGAGCATTTGGAGATTCGAGCCCGACCAAAACTTGTCGACAACCTGCTTTTTTCATTAGCCGTAGGAGCTTTTCGTCCTTCGCGATCGAAACATCACACTCAGTAAACCATCGAACCTGTTCAGGAATCATCGCTTCGAGCAGTTCATACGCTTTCGCTTTGCTTGCAAAGGAGTTGTCGTCCGCCAGCTCAATGAAAGGCCTCTTCCAAATCTGCTTAATCGCTCGAATCTCCGCGATCACTTTCTCAGTTGGTTTCACTTTGTATCCACTCGTCAACATGATCGATGACGCACAGAAATCACACTTATGAGGGCATCCACGCGTTGTTTGCACTGTCAATCGGTTGTATCGATTCACATCAAGCAAATCAAAGCGAGGCATCGGCGCATCGTCCATACAATATTGCCCATCTGATTCGTATCTTGTGCTCAGTCGACTGCCTCGAAAATCGTCGATCAAACGATTCCATACAGGTTCACCTTCACCGACCACGACACAATCTGCGTGCATCGCACATTCATCAGGAACGCATGTCGCGTGTAATCCACCCATCACGACCGTGATTCCTGATGCGCGAAATCGATCCGCGAGCTCGTATGCTTCGTGTGCTTGAGCAGTCATCGTTGAGATCGCGACGAGATCAAATCCTAGATCAGGAACTCGATCACGATTGATGTCATCGACTTCGTGATAGGAAATATCAATGTCATCAGGAGTTAAAGCCGCTAATGTGAGCAACGACAAACTCGGTAACGATGCAATCACTTCCGATCGTTCAACAAACCCAGGGAGTGTTAAACCAAGTTTCATCAGTTCTGCATCCTGAACACGCACGCCGCTCATTGCTATGAATCCGATTCTCATTGTGTAATCTCCGTGATGTACGCCTCGCCAATAATCAGCGACATTAAAACACCCCCCGCTGTTAGTGCGATCACAGGGAGCACAAAGATCGATTTCGCGTTAATCCACTTCGCCGCGATGAAGCAACAAATCGGCATTGCAATCGCACCAACAACAAATGACCATGACATCGTGTTCCAAATCCCTGTGTTGATCTGAGCCTCGCTGAACATCATCCCACTCAATCCAACAAGCACATTGAGAAACCCGGTTCCGAAGAATGCAATATGTCCAAGTCGAGCGAGTCTTCGTTTCCAACTCCCGTATCCACCCATGAAGTGCTCTTTATGAAACCCCATCCCGAGCATGGCTCCCGATACAAACCCAGCAGTAATCCACATCCATCCAAACGCAAGATTGAGCATGATCGCCTCCGTATGCAAGCATTTACTAACTTAGTATACACTATATACGATAATCAACCCTCCTCGTTCCGGAAAATGGCAGATTCATCACAAAATTAGTCATTTCGCAACAATTCACCCTCGCCCCCATATCCTCCATCATGAACATACTCGTCCTCGGCGGCACTCAATTCAGTGGCCGCGCATTCGTCGAACTCGCCGTCAACTCGGGTCATCAGATCACATTGCTTCATCGATCTAAACAGGATCCAGGTCTTCCATCACAAGTCCGAAGACTCATTGGAGATCGTGATCCAGAAAAAGGCGATGGCCTCGATCGGATCAAAGAACTTCTTGATGCAGGAGAACGATTCGATGCAGTTGTCGACATGTGTGGATATACCCCACGCGTGACAAAATCCGCGTGCGAGTTACTCAAAGATGCAACTGATCTCTACATCTTTATCTCAACGATCTCAGTCTACGAAAAAGATCCTCAATCTCTTCCACTTAATGAAGACTCCAAGAAGATCGTCCTCGGCGACCCAACTGTTGAAGAAGTGAACGGCGAAACATACGGCGGTCTAAAAGTTCTTTGCGAACAAGTAGTGATTGACGCATTCCCAACAAACCATTGCATCCCACGTCCATGTGTCATCGCTGGACCTAACGACCCTACCGATCGCGTCACTTGGTGGGCGCGGATGCTCACGACTCAAGACAATCTTGTGATACCAAATGATCCTGCAGGTCATGCAAGCTTCATTGATTCGCGAGATCTTGCAGCGTTCTTCTTGCATTGCGCGACTAACAAGATTACTGGGATATTCAACACGACCGGACCAGAAACAGAACTGACACTCCATGAGTTCATTACGCGTTCGCACAATGCACTCGGATCAAAAACAAATCTCATTCAAGCAGACCATGATTGGATCTCGTCGCAAGATATCCAACGATGGGTTGATATTCCGACTTGGCTCCCCGATGAATCTCAGTACATGCACACAATATCGTCATCTAAAGCGCTCTCGTCAGGACTCAAGAATCGCCCGCTTGAAGACACAATGAAAGCAATCCATCAATGGGATGTAGATCGTGGATTGCCCGATCTCAAAGCAGGAATGAGTCCAGAACGAATAAATGAAATCGTTCAAGCGTTGAGTACATCGCAGGCTTAACAGAACTAAATATCATGCACAAAACCGATATCGCACTTATTGGAGCAGGTCCAATCGGGATCGAACTCGCTGCAGCTCTTAAAGCTGCCCATCTTGAGTACATTCATCTAGAAGCTGGACAAATCGGATCCACAATGCAATGGTGGGCGCCAGGAACAAAGTACTTCTCGTCGCCCGAGCGTATCTCGATCGCAGGCGTGCCTCTAATTGTACCTGATCAAGAAAAAGCTACACGAGAAAACTACCTCGACTATCTCCTCGCTGTTGTTGGAACCCATCAACTCAAGATCAATACCTACACGCGCGTGACGAGTATTGAAAAGATAGAAGATGGATTTCAAGTTCATACCATCCGCTCATTCCACGGCGTCGGAGGTCCAGACGAACTTCAATTCGACTCTAAGCAGCACAGTAAAAGTGAAACATTCCATGCTAAACGGATCGTTCTTGCAATCGGAGACATGCACACTCCACGCATGCTCAATGTTCCAGGAGAAACTTTGCCGCATGTTTCTCACTACCTTGGAGATGTTCATCAATACGCGAACCAACGCGTGTTGATCGTTGGAGGAAAAAACTCCGCAGTCGAAGCTGCAATCCGTCTCTTCCGCGCCGGCGCTGATGTCACGATGTCATATCGAGGAGACTCCTTCGATCCTGATCGGATCAAGTACTGGCTCCATCCTGAGATCGAATACCTCATCAAGAAGAACAAGATCAGGTTTATCCCAAACTCAACAGTTGAGTCGATCACTCCTCAATCAGTTCAACTCAACACAAGTGACAAGGTTGACGCTGACTTTGTGCTCTTGCTTACTGGATACAAACAGGACCAATCACTATTCGAAGAGCTCGGAATCGAACTTCTCGGCGAGGATCGAAAACCCAAAATGTGTCTAAAAACGATGGAGACTAACGTCCCTGGAGTTTTCGTCGCGGGGACAGCAACAGCTGGATCTCAGATGCGAACCAAGGTGTTCATCGAGACTTCTCACATTCATGTCGATCGAATTGTAGCTGCTCTCCAAAATCGCGTAAGTCATGCGTCTCCAGAAGATTACTGGCTCGAAGAGTCCTAAATATCTCGTGTAAAGTCCGGAAATACCTACGATTTGCTGGCATCTTTCCATTTTGGTGCTCTACTTCACTCGGTGGGTCAGGTACCGGCTGACGCTGTCAGCCTCTGCAACACAGAACCAACCGTTCGACCTGTTGCACAAGACCAAATGAAAAACGCCCCTGGTAGCGCTAGGGGCGTTTTTCTATAGATTCACATCATTCTCAATCAGCGATTCGCTCGCTCTATCGCTCTCAGATATACCTTTTCTAGATCGTCTACCATCGTTTGAGTCGCGAACATCTTTGAACACATTGCTTGTCCTCGTGTTCCCATGAGTTCCCTCTGAGCAGGATGTTCGTACATCCAACGCACTCCATCTCGCATCTGAGCAACATCTCCGATTGGGAACAACACACCTGTTGCTTGATCTTCGCTCACTTCATCCAGGTAGTTGGGATCAAGACATGCTTCGCGAGTTCCATCTGCATCGCTCGCGGCGACAGGGACGCTGCACAACAAAGCTTGGGGGACTGTCCTCGGGAGTCCTTCACGATAACTGGGATGTAAGAGCACATCCATTGATCGCATCATCGCACCAACACGAGGACCAGGCACTAGCCCAGTTGCGACGACTTGTTTAGACAATCCCATATCATCAACGCGAGATAGCAATCGGTCGGACCACCACCCGTCACCGACCCAGAGCAGCTTCCAGCTTGGATTTGCTTTCAGATCGTCACCCAGCGCATCGAGCAAGTCGTCGTGTCCTTTGTGCTCAGCGAGTCTTGCAACAGTACCAATCACAAAGTCATCATCGTTGAACCCAAGCTCGTTTCGCATCGCTTCGCGCGTCTCAGTTTCAATCGGATTTAATAACTGTTCTGTTTCCATTCCTGATCGCACAGTAACGAACTGATCATCTTTTCCAATCTTCGCGTTGCGAAACTGATTCGTCATCGCGTCTGCAACTGATGCAATTACATGACAACGCTTTGCTGCGAATCGTTCGGACAAGATATAAATCGCATTCTTCCATTTGGGCAAATACCGATGAAACGGAGGTCCATGAATCGTGTGCACAACCGCAGGCTTGCGATCAATATTCCGTTTGCACATACTCCATGCGCCTGCTCGTCCGATGACTCCTGCTTTCGACGAATGCGTGTGTACCACATCAGGGTTGATCTCTTTGATCAATGCTTTGAGTTCTCGATACGCTTTCCAGTCCGTGATCGGCGAGATCTGTCGCACCATGTGAGGCACTTCGTGCATCGTTATCTTGTTCCCATTCGTCGCAACGAAATCATTAGCGCGATCAAAGTACGATCCCTCGGGTCCAAAGATCGGTCCATACGCGAGATGCACATCGTGTCCAAGCTCTGCTTGACCTTCACAAGACAAAACCGTGTTCTCTTGAGAACCGCCTTGGATTAACCTTGTCGAGATATGCAAAATAGTCAGCGCCATCAATCCTCTATCGGTTCATTGAGTTCATACACATTGAGCATCGTATCGTAATACAAATCGGACATTCCAATGAAATGAAAACCAACCTTTTCAAGCACGCGAACCGATGCTGTGTTCTCAGGATACGACATCGCAACATACCGATGGATGTTGAGTGATTCACACCCATACGCCGCACACGCGATTGCGAGCTCACTCGCGTACCCCTTACCCCAATGCTTATTTCCGAACTGATACGCAAGTTCAATCTCTCGGCCGTTAAACTCAATTGGTTCTAATCCGCCTTGCCCGATCACTTCTTTTGTATCCTTGAGCACGATTGTCCACTGCGCCATCTGATGCGATTTGTGACTCTCTACTTGTCGCTCCATCCATCTGAACACGCGATCATGGGTCCATCCGAGTCCATCGCCTCCAACGTATTTCATCGTTTCTGCATCTGCCCACATCGCTGCAAATACATCGACATCATCCATGCAAGGCTCACAGATGAGCAGCCGATCAGTTTCAAATACGACTGCATTCATGAATGATCTCTTATCAGTTCATGGAGAACCGTTGTTGTGTCGTAGTACAGATCACTCTCTCCGAGTTCTTTGAACCCGACTTTCTTGAGTACCTTGCGCGATCCAAGATTCTCCGCGTAACACACCGCGATTAAGCGATTGAAATCTAATGTCTCGAATCCATACGCCGCAGATGCGCTTGCGATTTCTGTTGCGTACCCCTTACCCCAATGAGCAATTCCGAGTCGATACCCCAGTTCGATCTCGGATCCATTAAACTCGATTGGTACTAATCCACCTTGTCCGATGATCTGGTTCGAGTCTTTCTCAACAACCGTCCAAAATGTCATCCCGCGTTCTTTGCAGAATCTGATCGCGCGTTCGATGCGCTCCGCCACCATCTCGCGCGTCCATCCTTGTCCTGTTTTTCCAATGTACTTCATCGTCTCAGGATCTGACCACATCAATGCGAGAGGATCAATATCCTCAAGAACAGGAGCTCGAAGCACTAACCGATCTGTCTCTGTAATGACCTCAGACAATTTTCTCTCCGCACTCAGGACACACCGCTCTGTTCAAACCATCGAGCGAATATCCGCACACTCGACAACTCCCTTTCAACCGTCGAAGTCTTCGTCGTGCGCGCGCCAACCAGAGCGCCCAACCAACCATCAATGCCGTGGGATAGACCATTGGCAGTTCCAATCCATAAAAACCACCAAACCCTCCCCCACCTTTCCAGGTTCGCAAACCTGCCCACCATGGAGATTCCGTCGGTGCAGCATAATCAGTACTCCCAAAATCTAAGCGCAACCCGGGATTTGGACCATCTCTCCAATGTGCGCGCTGTTTCGGATAATACTCAATGCTCAACCTTGTTTGATAGAAATCCATCCCAATCCACACTTGATCTTGGTCGGGTTCAGAAAACTCATATGTGGCGTCAAAGAACATGCTAACCCAAATTGATGTCATTGTGATGGCCACAAGCATTCCTGCGAACACCCACACCCCCCACCGCCCCCACGCACGCAACTTTGAATGCTTACTCTTCACCATACCGGATCCACTCTAACCTCAACCCCATTGGAGGCAATGTCACGCCTGCAGTACGGCGATCAGTGCTCTCAATCATTGAAGAGATCATTTTGGGTTCGATTTTTCCGCGTCCAACTTCGAGCAAAGTTCCTGCGATGATCCGAACCATGTTGTACAAAAACCCGCTTCCGGAAACACGGATCACGAACTTCCCTGGTTCGGGTGTTTCGATTTTACATTTGAAGATCGTCCGCACCGTTGTCTTTCGGCCGTGTGCGATCTGAGCAAAGCACGCAAAGTCGTGTTCACCCACCATTAGATCCGCGGCCTGTTGCATTCGGGTTGCATCGAGCTCATACCAAGTATGAAACACAAATCGACGATCCCACAAAGGGCGCGTTTGTCCTGTGACAATCGTGTAGCAGTACTCTTTTTCAATTGCGCCCCCGATTGGGTTGAAATCATCTTCAACGATCTCCGCGTTGTGCACCAACACATCACGAGGAAGTTTCGCATTAAGCGCTCGAACCAGTGTGTCTAATCCACGATCTGCAGGCCAACCAACGCCTTTGCTCTGATCCGGATCACTCATGAACGCGCAGACTTGCCCGTTTGCATGCACACCCGAATCAGTACGAGACGCGCCTGTCAAAATAATGGGTTCGCGGATCACTTCTCGAACTGTTTGCTCGATCACATGTTGAACAGTCCTGAGTTGTAATCGCTTTGGCTCTTCTCCAAGAGCAGGTGCAGGCGCATCCGGATCAGGGGGCTCCTGCTTCTGCCAACCTAAGAAATCAGTCCCGTCGTATGCAACTGTTAGCTTATAGCGCGGCATAACTATTCAACCCACATCCGAGTTGTGCGCAGATTCAGAATCAAAGTCACTGATCACTGTAGGCGCAGGTCCTTGCGGGCCGCCGCCGCCGTGCCCGAACTTCTTGTATTCATCGTCGGCCCATTGATCCCCGACCTTCCACCAGATTAAGGTGATGGCGCCTGTAAGCACCGCGACGAGAACTCCGAGAATGATCCAAATCAACATACTTGATCGTAGCTCAAAAAATGGCCTGAATCTTGCAATGAACACTCGTCATACTCGTTGAGCATATGTCGCAAGAGGATTACCCCATGTTGGTTTAAGAAAACTACAATTCTCGGTGCACGATTCCGTTCAAGTCTTCGAGCAACTGTGATTCATACAAAACTCGATTTCGCAGTACCCATTGCGGAATCCATCCTCCCAGAGTACGTCGTGCGTTCCCCGGCGTACCAACGGGCCACAAGACGCCCTTAACCTGGCGCAAAAAAACACCCCGTTCCATCCGGACGGGGTGTTTCTGTTGTTCTCTAGAATAACTTACAACTCAACGAGTTGCATGTCAGGTTCGACGAGTTCAGTCTCTTTCGCAAAGCGGACTTCCTCTACGAATACCTTGAACGCATCAACTTCATCGCTCATCCGTTGGCGGATCACGCTGTCATCGAAGAGCTCGCCTCTTGGTAGCAAGATCGAATCGCTCGCTCCTGGAACTTGTCCTGGTTGTTCGTCAACAATCTGAGCACCAAACCCTGGCGCGTGTTCTTCGAGTCGGCCGCCGGCTGCGAGCTCGATCAGATCAAGCCCGATTTGCCCTTCACACTTGGAATCATGCTGGTTTGGGATCGCTTGATCGAAGTGTTGAATCATCCCGTTGCAGTTCTCGAAACATCCAGCTTTCTCTGCAAAGCTCGAAGAAGGAAGAACCACTTCTGCTTTGTTCGTGAGAACAGAATCGAGTGTGTCGATCAATACCAGCTTGCTTTCTGACAGAGAATCGATAAGTGAATCCGTCACCCAAGCGCTCGGGAAGTTAGCGCTCATGACGACCGCGCCGTATTCGCCGCTACGGCGAACAAAGGTATCGAACTCTTTGTATCCACCCAATTCTCCGAGCACGCGTTCCACGCCTCGCTTGTTGGGTACTTTTTCAGCACGTAAAACAAACGTTTTATCATGCTGCGGATTCGGATACTCTTGATCTTCGCCATCAACTGGGATTGGACCGAGGAACAGCTCTGCTTCTTCGTCAATCATCCGAACTGCTTTAACGAGACAGAACGCTTCTTCGCTTGTAAGAGTTGCTGAAACGACTAAAGCTGTTTTCTTGTCTGAATTTTTGGATTCAAGAATCGTATCGATCGCTTGTCCATATGCTCGGCTCCAGCTCGCTTCAACCATCATTCCATGCTCACGACGCATCGGTTCACGCAGACGATTTTCATTGTGTACGAACTTCCAGCCGTAACGAACTTCGTCTGTGATCCACCAAGTATTGATGTCCATATTCGTACGAGGCTTGATCCGGTAGAGCCTTCCCTGGTTGTGCTCAACCCAGATGTTGTCACCTGAACTAGTGAATGGATCAATCCCAGCAGTCGATTTCAAGAACCAGACACGCTGCGAGAACAAGAAGTCTTTGTCAAGCAATGATCCAACAGGACACAGATCGATCACATTACTCGCGAGTGGATTGTTGAGTCCAACTCCTGGAAAGATGTCGATTGTGCTCTTGTCGCCGCGGCCTTCAATCATCAGTTCGCTTGTCGCACTGACTTCATCTGTGAAACGCACACAACGCGTACACATGATGCAGCGATCAGAGTACATGTAGATATGCTCGCCCATGTTCTTCTTCGGAGAGACAACCTTTGTATCTGTAAATCGGGAATGCCCCCGGCCGTACTGATACGAATAGTCCTGAAGAGTACATTCGCCTGCTTGATCACACACTGGACAATCCAATGGATGATTAATCAGCAAGAACTCCATTACCGCTTTTTGATTTGCGATTGCTTTCTCGCTCTCGATCGTCACAACCATTCCGTCACTTGCTTCTGTCGCACAAGTCGGAAGCAGCTTTCCACCCATCATCGGTTCGAGCTTGTTGTCATTGCGAGGATTCGGAGCTTCAAAGGTCGCAAGACAAATCCGACACTGCGCCGGCCGCGAGAGACCCGCGTGATAGCAGTACTGCGGGATGTTAATCTCATTGCGATTCGCAATTGCGATAACCATCTCGCCTTTGGTAAACTCGCATTCAATCCCATTTATCGTGACTGTTGGCATAGCGTCGGCTCATCCCTTACAGGTGACTGGAGAACTGGCAAAAATCTCTACGACAACCCAATCTCGGTCCGTACCTACTGTCCACGACAAAAGATCCGAAGCAAAGATGAGCTCGAAGTGTTTACGATCATAGCGCGAATCCCGATTCCAAGCCCGATTCTGAACTTGATATCCAACTTTCAGCCGCTCTAAACCAACCTCATCGTCGAATTAATCAGGATTATCAGTTTGAGGCGTTCGATCTCGTGGTAAATCTCCGACCGACAAGCCGGCCTCCCAGAATCGCGAGTCCTCGTGGAGCGATTTCAAATCTGGGTCAACCGCCCACCATCCTGCGTCTCGTTGATATCCAAGCTCGATAGATCGAATGAAGTGTCCGAGTGCTTCTTCGGTTTTACCTTCCATTGCGCGATAACACGCAAGGTTGTAGAGAGCGCCGCTATTTTCCAGTTCTGCAATATTACCGCCTGCTTGATCCTCGATCTGATCTGCGATTTTCTTGAAATACGCTTGGGACGCTTCGATATCTCCGATCCCAAACTTGCTCCATCCTCGTAGATAATCAAGTTGTCCTCGCGAGTATCGGCCTTCCACTTCGCCCATTTCAGAGAGTTCACGATCAAGAATCCGCCAGATTCCACGTGCCTCGTCAGGTTTGTCGATCGCTTGAAAGACAATCGCACGATAAAAATACGCATATGGATCCCCAGGACTGAGATCCATGAGTCGTGATGCGGACCGATCCGCCGCCGTTTCTTGCCCTAGTGCTAAGGATCTTCGGATTAAGTTCACTAATCCTTGCTGAGACGGAGCTCTATTGAGAGCTTGAGCACGCGGATTATTCTCAATATCAATCGGTGCAAATCCCACGGCGTACACAAACGAACCCACTGAGAGCACTGCAGATACCAACACAACATGTCGAATTGTCATTCCCATTAGAGTACTCTCCGCAAATCCCTCTTGCTGGTTCCACAATCAAGCACCATTGACAGCATACCCTATCTCATCATGGCATCCAAGAAGATTAAACCACCCAAAGGCACACGCGATCTCTATCCAGAGGATGTCCTGCGCCAACGATATATCACCAACGCATGGCGCGACGCGTCACTTCGTTGCGGATTCGACGAAATCGCAGGTCCAACCTTCGAATCTACAGAGCTCTACGCCGTCAAATCGGGAGAGGGAATCTTGGGAGAGCTCTTCCAAACATTCTCAGGTAAAGGCGGCCAAGAAACCCTCGACAAGCTCGTTGAAAAAGGCAAGGCCGATTTCGCTCTTCGACCTGAGTTCACCCCCACTCTCGCACGCATGTACGCCGCCCACGCCAAACAACTCCCCAAGCCCTGCAAGTGGTTCACCGCAGGACCATACTTCCGCGCCGAACGCCCCCAACGAGGCCGACTCCGTGAGTTCTTGCAGTGGAATGTTGACGCAATCGGACTACCTTCCGAAGATGCGTGCTCAGAATCCAAAGCACAAATGGATGCAGAGGTAATCGAATGCTCAATCCGACTCTTCGATAACCTTGGACTCAACTCAGAAACACTCAACATCAAAATCAACGATCGAAACGCAATGGCTGCTTTTTTTAACTCGCTTAGTGTTTCTGAAGAGCAACTAGAGACAGCATTCAATCTGCTGGACCGTCAAGCAAAGTTGCCCGCTGACGCACTATGCACACTCGCACAAGAAGCATCACTCTCTGAAGCGTTTATCAACTTCTTGACTCAATCGGATTCTTCCATATCACCAAAACTAGACACCCCTGATCTCGACACTTTGTTGTCGCTATGCAACGATGCTCAATTCGATCAATGGATGAGTAAAGATCCATCAATTGCTCGCGGCCTCGCCTACTACACAGGCACCGTCTTCGAAGCTATCGCCGACGGCGAACGCGCCGTCGCCGGAGGCGGACGATACGACAATCTCATCGAACTCTTCGGAGGCCCACCAACTCCTGCGTGTGGATTCGGTATGGGTGATGTCGTTCTCGGAAATCTACTCGACGACAAAGGTCTCATGCCTGAAGGCGCTGAGCTTATGGATGCAGTCGCGCGCCAACAAGCATCTATCCGTCCGATCGCATTCGTCGTTCCTAACGGCGACGAAGACAACGAATCACTCGTGCACACGCTGACTGCGAATCTCCGAAGAGGGATCGAGTCCGAAGAGTGGCGCAACAACGACGATCGAAAACCATGGCAAAGCAGTCGATACAGCGTCGCACCGATCCACGCGAGAGTATCGTACAAATCGACACGCAAGATCAACAAACTCAAAGCGGACGCATCAGATCAACACGCGAAGTTCTTCGTTGAAATCCAAAGCGACAACAAAGTTGAGCTTACCAATATGGATACTCGCGAGTCGATTGCGCCACCCGCTGGATCATGGAACGTTGATCCAAACAGCGAGAACTACATCGGAAAAGCAATCGCTCAGCTGATGTAGCACTCAGACTGCACAATCACATCGCAATGAGAACGAAGCCGATTCCGACGAGTAGATGGATCGTGAAGACAGTCATGAAAATCGTCCTAGCGATTCGCCATTGACTCTTGCGTGCTTTTTTCATCCACGCTTGACGATTCGCGATCATTACCCAAAGCATTCCGATGCAACCGAGCCCGAGCGTGGTCAGCGATGCAGCTAAGTACAAGATAGCACCGTCTTCGCCACCCGTGATAATGACAGGGACAACGAGAAGCATTCCAATAATCAGATCAAATCCAAGCGCCATTGCAAACGCAAGCATCGCAATCAGCCAAGCTCCAAGCTGGAGTTGCGAGGATCCGACAGTCAACTCAATCGGCGCGTTGCACTCTGGACAGTTCTCAACAACTACGCCTCGCAGGTTGTATCCGCAAACTGGGCAAGGCGCATCGTGAGTATCCAAGTATTCCCTGAGCAACTCAGGGGTTGGGTGTCTAGGTAGTCGATCGGACTGGATTGAATCGATTACTTCGTCCATGGAATAGAATCTACTCGAAAACGGATCCAATTGTTCCATGAAAGGGAATCAATGAGCTATATCAAGATCATCCGCGAATCAGAAGCTGAAGGAACACTTGCAGAACAATACAAGCGATTCGGAAATCCCGACGGCAGCGTGGACAATGTACTCAAGGTTCATTCGCTCAATCCAGAATCACTCGAAGCTCATTGCGCACTCTACATCCAATCTTGTCATCGTCCATCTCCAGTCAGCCGCGCCGAGCGCGAGATGATCGGAGTAACTGTCTCTCGACTCAACAAATGCACCTATTGTCAGACGCATCACGCTGCTGGACTCAAACGCTTGTTACCTACAGATCGGAAACAAGTCGCGGATCAGGTCTTCAATAACGATCTGAGCGAATTATCTGCTCGTGAATCAGCGATGCTTGCGTACGCAACTCTGCTCACAACTGAGCCATCATCAGTTACCCAATCCACAGTCGATCAACTCAAAATGATCGGGATCACAGATCGCGAAATTCTCGACATCGCTCAAGTAACTGCGTACTTCGCTTACGCAAATCGAATCGTCCTAGGACTCGGCGCAACGCTCGAACTAGGAGAAGGCGAAATTGGACAAGTCCCAGAAGAATCTCGAGACTGAATATCTATTCTGTTAATAATCGAATCGCTTGCTTAAGGATTACCAGATCCAACGCATCCGACCAATGTCAGGAGTAAGCACAGGTCCATCGTCAAGCGGCGCTGGGAAGTACACTAAGAACGCTCTTCCAACGATCAGGTCTCGATGAACCATTCCAGCGCGATCATTGATCTCGCTTTTAACCCAGCGATCGAGTTCCCCTGAGCGCCAGATTCGAGAATCTGCAGAGCGCTCTGAGTTGTCGCCGCACATGAAGTATTCTTTCATGCTCATCGTTGGGAAGTTGTCTGGATGTCCGCCTCGCGTAGGCGAGCTGCGATTAATCTGATATGAAATATCGCGTCGAACTGTGACATCCGAGAGCGTGAACGGCCCGCCGGAGAATGACCAATGGAATGTAGGTTTTCGATAGATTTCAGGACGAGCGAAGATACCCGGTGAAGTGATCCCATTCCCCGCGGAACTCGAATCGCTCAACTCATCCCAGCCTCTGCCTGTCGCCGCGATCGCGCGTTGAGCAGGAGTCAGCTCATAGCTCCCTTTGTCAGCGCCGCCACACACGAGCTTGTCATCAACAAAGAGCCATAACGCTTGATCGACGTGCCAGAACTCGATGTGATGAACTGACTTTGATTTGAATCCATTGATCGAATCCGAATCGAGTATCGTCCAAGGAGAATCTGTTTGATCAGCTGAACGCATCTCTACTGAGACATTCGTTGAACCCGATCCGTCCGATTGTATATTTGCTCGAAACTCCATCCCGCGAGCTTCGAGTACCGGCGAGATCGCCACAGGCTCATCTTCGAGCTGGATGTTAATCTCAACAGAAACATCTGAATCAGGGAACGGCCGAATGCGTTCTTTGAAGTTGTCCGACTTTGCAAACAACTTGTATGCATCAAGAGTTTGGTTGTATGAGTTCGCATCCGTGATATCACGAATTCCATTCCATGAAAGCGATGTTGGACCAACTCCTGTGTATCGATAGCTTGATCCACTCAAGATACCTTCCCACTCGCTTGTTGATCCGCTAAACGGAGCACGATATTCTGCTTGCGCCGGTTCAGGTACATACCTCGATGAGTACACATCTTGGAACATTGCTCGTTGAACTCGCTCGCTTTTTCGAGCAACTGTCCATCCTGATTCAGTCCACGCGTCCCATCCAGACTCTGAGGTTTGTCCTTCGACTGCGTCGCGAACAAAGACATCGCCGTCAACAAAAGCGACCTGTTCTCCAGGGAGTCCAACAAGACGCTTAATGTAGTTTTCGTGCGTGCCTGGGTTTTTAAAGACAACCACATCCCATCGTTGTGGACTCTCTAAGAGAGGCAAGTATTTCAATACGAACACTCGATCGCCAGCAGCGAGTCGACGATGAGTATCGTTCAACACTAATCCACTCATCGGATCATTCACAACAATGTCGTCTTGTTGTCGAACCGGAGTAGTCCGAGCAGGATCAGCATATGTCCAAGGACCAACTGACCAGTCATACCCGCTGTATGGACTCGTAAATCGGATGTGTTTTCCGAGCAGTGTCGGCGCCATTGATCCTGTAGGAATCTGGAATCCTTCAATCACAAAACCACGAAATAGGAATGCGAGCATAAACGCAATGAGCAAGCTCGTCAGCGTTTCTTTGATCCCGATCGCGTTGTTGTTATTCGCGGCCTTTGAACTTGATGTCGATTGCGTTGCCATCGTTTAATCACTCCAGTCAATCGACTCAATTCTCGCTATTGCCTGACCCGCCACTGGGTTCATTTCCTGAACTCGAGTCAGAGCCTGCTCCAGGACCTTCTCCTGGAGTCCGTCTACGACGCTTACGCCTGCGTTTCTTCTTCGGCCCAGTCCCAGTGCCTGCTGTACCCGAATCGGTTGTATTTTCCGAAGAACCACCCTGATTCGTTGTTCTTTGAGCAGAATCGTTGGAGCTTCCCTCTTGCGACGAGTGTTTGGTTGCTCCAGCATCTGAGTTGCCGCCCGCGGCGTTTGCTCCGCCTTCTGCAGACGCGCCAGAACGACGACGGCGACGACGACGCTTCTTCTTCGTTGGCCCTGTCGAAGTTGCAGGATCTCCAGCAGCAATATCTGTCATTTCAGCTGGCGCAGAGTCTTTCACTTGTGCAGACTGAGCTGCTTGACCCGAACGCTTTCTTTTTTTCGATGAAGCCTTTGAAGCTTTACCTGAACTTCGCTCACCGTTTGCTGAGCGATCAGTCTTATCGCGTCCTGAACGGTCACCCGATCCTCTGCGAGGTTTCACCATTCGTGAACCAGGTTCAGGTGCCGTTTTCGATTTGGGTTCGGTTAACTCTTCAATCGCAATTGCAACTTCAGTGCCTGAGTCGAGTTTGATTAATGCGAGCTGAGTAAGGATTTGAGTGCTGAGAACCATCCCATCGCCGTCGGGTGTTCCAACTCGTGATTTCCGATTCGGCAAGTTCTTGCGAAGCTCATCATATGTTTCATCTTCATAACGAAGACAGCACATCAAGCGTCCACATCGTCCTGAAATCTTCAGCGGATCAAGCGTCGCTTTTTGAATCTTGGCACTCTTCATCGAAACAGGCTTGAGCACCTTGAGGAAGTTCTTGCAGCAGCAGTATTGCCCACAGCGCTCATAGTCAGCAGTAATCCGTGCTTCGTCTCGCGCACCGATCTGTCTGAGTTCAACTTTGGTTCCGACTTCTTTTTGAAGATCCTGAACGAGCTCACGGAAATCAATCCGATCTTCAGCGCTGAAGTAGAATACAACGCGTTCATTCCCCAAAATCGATTCAGCTTCGATGATCTGCATGTCGAGCCCAGCTTGCTCGACTTTTCGTTTCGCGATCATGCGAAGTTCATTCTTCTTCTGCTCGAGCTTTGTTTGATCATTGAGATCATGCGTAGTTGCGATTCTGAGCACTCGACCTTGGTCATAGAATGGGTATTGACGGCCGCCGGAGTTCTCGATGTATTCGAGCATCTCTTTTCGTGAAACACTCTTTGAGCAACCCGAGTTTTTACAAGTGCTCGTGAGCATTTCTCCGAGCTCAACTCCACGATGAGTTTTCACTACGAGCTTTGAACCACAACCAGGCTTTGCGTCACCGGAATAGGGGAACTCGCCCACCATTCGGAGATAACCAAACCTGACGACAATGGTACTTGGCGCACTGAGTCGCTCATAAGCATCACGGTCGGCCTTCTCTTTGAGATACTCCTCAAGATCGGCTTCAAACTGTGGCAACGGGTGAATTGGCAATGGAAAAGTGCTCCCGCAGCAAACATCAGCGCTGCGATATTCATAGCGAATGGGCGCCAATCACAAGATCGGCCGCGATCAAACTTTAGGGGCTCCCAATCGCTCTGGCGCGGGCACGCGAAAACAGACTCGACAGGTCTTCCTTCTCGAGCATTTCGAGCTGGATCCCATTCACTGAGCGATAGACCATTAACGCTTCTTGTCTTGAATCGACAACAACAAGAATCTCGTCGTTTCCGCCATCAGTCGTCATCATCGAGTACGAACCACTCGTTGTCGACATTTCCGCGTAGGCCTTGGATTCGAAGAACCCGCCTCCTTGCACGACAATCAATGCTGCAAGGATTCCTGCGCTGACCCAGAGCCATCCGGGTTGTCTAATCAAGCTATGCGATGCTTGCTCTGCTGTCGTATTCGTATCGTTGCTTTGTTCCAAACTCATTATCAGCTCCAATCGGATCTGTTATATCTTTATATGTGTATCAACATGTCATGAACTCGCGTTGAATCTCATCCGTTTTTTGGTATTCATCTCAAATACCACATGAACAAATGGAATCAGCGATCTGGATCACTCAGTACATCTGCGTTGAGATCGCGATATCCAATCCCTTCGAGCGTGTGCGTGCTGTCGTTCCAGCTCATTGCAACAAGTTCTCTGTTTGCAGTATCGAGTACATAGAGCACACTCGAGACGCCTCCAATAGTGGCGCCGCCGACAACGGAGTAATCTCCTCGTACGCGAGTGTTTGCTTGCCCGCTCAGTTGAGCGCCTGCGTTTGGAGATACAGTGACTAATCCGAGTCCGGCTAACAACACAACATTGAGAACGATTAGTCCGCGTGTTGGTTTGAGCGTACGACTCTGAGTTGTATGAGTGGATTCATTACTGATATCCACATTGGTTGATCTTAGTTTGTTCATGTTGAACTCCATTCTCGTAGCCACCGAACAACCCTTTGTTGTTCACTTCTAAGGCGACTACATACCATCCGCATCATATCACATAGCTGATCCACCCTGATCCGATGCTGCTCCAGATTGAACAAGATTACTTACAAATCATGGGCGCAACGATCCCAATTCCAATAACCAAGCTCAAATTCGAGCATTGATCTCATCTACAAATTTTATGAATTTGAAACTCAGTTAGTCTTGATGTGATCGCTTTGATCTGAATGTCGATGCGAAAACGACACCGCCGACAAGGAGAACCGCGATCAGAAGGATGATGTATTTTGGAGCACTGAGTGACTCTGAAGTCTTCGGCGGACGCAGCTCGTCTTGAGCCATCACAACCGTGCTTGAAACAGAGACGAGCAATGTCATCATCACACACATCGCCGAGACGCTCATGAGGGCGACTCGCCGACCAATTAGAGAGCTTATCCGAGAGAACTGAGTTGTGAGATTCTGATTCATGCCCTCACGCTACACCGGGTTCACCCAAAAGGTCAAGCAGAATCCCCTCTGAGATACCCAAGAATGCTATTCGGAGCGATAATTGAACGACATAAATCAATTCTCAATCCAAATTTCACTCTACTCAATCCGATCAAGCATCGGTTCACGAACATAGTTTGGGATCTGTATTGATGACTTGGTTCTCGTTGCAATTTGCTCACCGCGCGAAGAATGATTGAGTTCTAAATCTTGCTCGCAGCGCCCAAGATCACGATATGAATCGATGTTGTTCATGCTTGCATTTGATAACTCAGAGACACAGAACGGCGAGCTTAGCATCGCAAAGTCGCTGCTCGACAAGTTCATAGTTCGCCACTTAGGACTCCGGACTCGCATTGCTCCAACATAATCATCGAGTGTGATTGCCCGAACTGTGTACCATCGACCCCGGTCTTCGATGACTTCCACGAACAATCCATCTGGAGGAACATCATCGCACCAGTACACAAACACGAATACAGGCTCAAACTCAGGTCCAAACAACGTACGCCAACGAGTCAATGCTTCGATATCGTCAAGCGTAACCCAAGATTCCATCCGTGGCTTTGCAGGAGTTCCGTCCTTGAGACGAATCGCTGGAAGTCTTCGGCCTTTGATCTCAACAAGCAGGTTCGTTCCTTGTCCATACACAAGGAAATCGAAGTTCTTGAGCTTCTTTGCTTCTTGATCTCCGTCTGACGTGGATTGCTGAGCTTTGAGCACCGCTCGATCTGGCAAAATCGATTTCTTCGCTTCATTCACAGATATATACGGAATGCGAGAGTCTCGCAAGTACCGCTCAAAAGCATGCTCGTAATGATGTCGTCGCTGAGCCATGAACCCAGTATACCGCATTTTCATTCGTTTGATTGGGTATTGTCAGGATGTTTGTTGTTTTATACTCGACTCAATCTTCGAAATCTGAGCTCAACCGATCAATCACAACCTGAATCGCGGGGGGCTCTTGAGAAGGTTGAAGCCCGTTATATTGCCTGATTGCTTCTCCAAGCTCAACATTTCGAACCAAAGCACGATGATTCGCACTCAATGTAATCACCTCATCCGCCCCTTTGAGTACGGCTGACGACATCGGGACAACCCCGTCTCCAAGTTCATTACTCAGCCGTTGAATTTCTCGTTCGAGCACTTCTGCGTCACGAGATCCGACAAGATCATTTAGCGCCCCACTCGCAAACATCATGTGAAGTTCGTTCCCTGTCGGAAGTGTCTTTCCGACGATGCAAGTGACTCGGAGCCCATCAGGAATTGCTCTGCCGTTCAGATCGCTCAGAAAATCTGATCCGGGCAAGAGATCATCCCCGGCCTCTCCAACTCCATCGCGAGCAAATCCGAGCAATCGCTTCGGATTGAGATCATCCGACTCAACCCATCGCTGGACTTGCTCTCGGATCTCGGCCACCGCTCGCAGACGAGCCCAGGGCGAGCCGCCAAACGGCGTCCCAATGGTAATGAACTGACCCAGTTCAATATTCAATCCATCAAACTCGTCACGCGTCATTGCATCAAAAGAAACTAATCCCCCCATCGAATGACAAACCACATCGAGCTCGATGTACTGCGTGTCAATCAATGAGGAGCTCGATATCGATTCGAGTGCGCTGATCAATCCAGATGCACTTGCTGCAATTGACTGATCGTTCGCGTAGTCATATCGAATCACAACATGCCCTGCTTGTGCGAGTCGTGGCGCGAGCTGATCCCAGATTCCACCTGGCTCATCGAGTCCATGTACTAACAGCACCGCTCGTGGATTCGAGCCTGAATCATCAAGATTCGAAAACCGTTGAATATCAATCTGAGACCATTCATCAAGTTCTGATTCGTAGATTCGGAGCCCGTATGTTTGCTCTTGGGAATCGAGTTCGCCGAAGACTTCTCCGAACGCTTGTCCGACTGCGGACACAGTCGCACTGAGTGTTTGTCCGTACACTCGATCCACTTCTTCAGAGTTTTCTATAAACACAAACCATACAACAGCCCCGACTATCGCAACAGCTATAGCGATCAGCAACGCCCGAGTCCCCCATCGCTTTTGTGTCTTGGATCGCTCACCCAGTGTTTGGGCTGCTTCCGAGTTGTTCGATTCAGACTCAGTTGCGTGTTCACTCATGGCGATGTTTGTGGGTCTTTCGCTCTCAGTTTTTCAAGCAACCCACGCTCTGCTTCTTCATATCGTCCATATGCCTGCTCAACGAGTGATGCGATCCGAACCAGATCCGCCGCATTCGAAGGGTTCCCGCTACTTGTAGATTGCGCCACCGCAACATCAAGCGCTTCGGACGCAATCCGTAGATCTGACACTGATTGAGCGTACATTCTCGCGGCCTCATAAATTGGTTCACGCGCCAAATCGTCTTTGCTTGGTTTCTTCAAGATGCGCCAAGGTTGAGCACGCAGCTCTTCAACTAACAGCTTGCTGGAAACTCCTATATCGCGAGCTGAATCCATAGTCGCGTCAATCTTTGGACGATTCGCATTCACGAGTTCGTTCGCTGAATCCGCGATATCTTTGTATGAACTCAATGCAAGCGATCCCTTCTTGAGCAGTTCATCTATCTGCCCCATTGAGTCGAATCGCACGCGTTCTGTTGTCTGTTCTACGTTATCCAAAATACGTGATACTCTTGGTCGGCTGTCTCCGATCAATCCGTTTGCGTTGTTGATTGTCTCTTTCGCATCGTCGATTGCAGGACCAAGTTTTCCTGAAGCATCCTGCGCATCAGCGAGGATGCCGTCGACTTTGGTAGACCAGCCATTTTCTCCAGTGAAACCTTCTGTGAACGAGCGGATGTTTGCGATTGTTGCTCGCCCGTCGTCTACCCCGCTCATGAACTCAGGCTCAAGCGCATCGCTCATCCGCTTGAAACCCTCAGTAACATCTTTCGCGTTCGTCGATACATCGTTGATTGAATCAATCGTTTCTTGAATCTTGATCGCGTCTTCGGTTGTAAATCCGAGCTGCGTGAGGATCGAGGGTGCAAATCGACCTCGTAGTGCTTCTCCTTCATCAAGGGTTGCGTTTGGATCGACTGGTCCGTTCTCGTATGCTCCTGATCCGGCGCTCGGAATATTAATCGTTGAAATTCCACCCAGCATTGGCAAAGTTAGATCCGCGTATGCATCTTCATAGAGCACAAGATCAGATCGGAGTGAAACGAATACATCGTGCGCTGTAATAACCTCTGTTCCGCTTTGCGGATCTGATTCTGTATGCGCCTCGATCGACTTTACTTTTCCAACGGAGAATCCGCCGAAGGTGATGTCCGCGCCAGGCTTGAGCCCGCTGACGCCGACTGTTGTCGAGAATCGAAAGACATACATCTTCTTTGAACCGAAGTTATCTTTGATATCAGAAAGTATGAACGAGATCGCAACTGCAAGAAGCACACTCACTATGAGGAATGTTCCTGCGACGACATTGTTCCGATTCACAACCTGAATACTCATACGCACGCTTCCATTTCTCGCAGTTTAAATGTCAACCTGCGCATCATCCTCTCGTCGGTTCCACACTCGGAGTCCGAGTCACCCGATCGGGAGTCATCCCAAAGAGGTCTTCGCCGTAAGCGACTTCGTCGCGCCTCGAAGCTAATGGCCCCTCAGCGTCTCCTCGCAAAAACTGTCGAACCAATCTGCGCGACTCATCCATTTCCGTTGCTTCTTCGGCCGGCATATCTCGTAGCTTTTCAAACCAGTTTCGTTCATGCGAACAAATCATTACGCCACGATCCAGCATCGCCATCCGATCCGCAATTGCAAAGGCACTATCCATCTCGTGTGTAACAACAACACTCGTCACTCCGAGCTGATGTGAGAGTGCGATAATGAGCTGATCGATCTGGGCGCTTGTTACTGGATCAAGTCCGGCGCTGGGTTCATCATAAAACAAGATCTTGGGATCGAGCGCTAGAGCTCGAGCGAGTCCTGCTCGTTTTTTCATTCCACCCGAAATCTGCGCCGGAAATTTTTGAGCATCTTCTCTAAGCCCAACGAGCTCGAGCTTAATCTTCACTTGGATATCAATGATCTCATCATCAAGCTCAGTATGCTCACGCAGCGGGAGCGCCACATTCTCTGCAATCGTCATCGAGTTAAACAGAGCGCCTGATTGAAAGAGGATCCCAAACTTCTTGCGGACTTCGTCGAGCTCTTCAGCTTCGAGCCCGCAGATCTGCTCTCCGAAGAGTTCGACGGTTCCCTCTTCAGGTTTATGCGTCCCGATCATTGTTCTCAAGAATGTACTTTTCCCTGAGCCTGACCCGCCCATGATGACCATGGTTTCGCCTGGATAGACATCGAGATTCACGCCGCTGAGTACGGTCTGTCCACCGAAACGCTTGACGATATCTCGGCATCGAATGATGGGTTGGCGTTTCTCGTCCGTATTCACATTACTACCCTAGCAAGATTTCGAGCTTGATGCTTCGATTGCATCGTCAGCTTCCCGAGATAGTCACATCTATCAAGGTCCGTCATCAGTGCTCGGAGCATCGTCAGTTGCATCTTCGACATCATCGTCCGAATGTAAATCAGAGTCCACATGTGTTGAACCATCCCATGGCAAACGATATTCATTTCCGTTGAGATCAATCACGATGTATTCAATCGGATTTGGGAATCCTGGACCGCCTGATTGCTGATTAATGACATAGATCACTAACCCATATCCTGAGTCGAATCTCATCGGAAGCGGAACATATCCAGGCCGACCGTTATAAGGCTGGATCAGCTCTCCGACTGCGATGTATCCGCTGATCAAATCTCCGAGCCCGTCAGTCTTGGATACAAACTCTCCAAGTCCGCTCTGGTATCCTTCGCGGAATGCAATCAGATCTGCATCTGTCGCGTCACCAGCCGGCGAATCCATCTTGCTGCGAGCAGCGTCAAGATTCCCTGCTTGAATATCAAGGAAGACTTGTTCGGTAGTAGTACCAAAAGTTCCTTCCATCGATTTGAGGCCGAATACCGCAGCACCCAAGATGCCGCCCCAAAGAGCAAGAGTGATCAAGCCGACAAGAATCCCTGCGATAGAGAACCCTGTGCCTCCCACTCGTCCCTTGCTTCGAGTGATTCCTACCAAACCAAAGATCCCGAGTAGGATCGCAGGAATTGAAGTTATCCCAAGGCAACAACCACCTACGCCGAACACCAAGCTCAGTATCGCCATGATGCTTGTGCGGTCAGGTTCTTGATAAAGAGAAACATCCGACTGATCTTGGTAAGGTGATTGCATCTGTGTCATGCGCCCACCCTAGCGGGTTTTGAGCAAATAAACCACTCGTAAACCCATATTCTGCATGGAAAACCCTGCTCAGGGACCAGAACTCAAGTAGGCATAGAACGCGAAAGTTGCGCCGCGACCTGTTCGATCAACTCTGAGGCCCGCTCTATTTCCTCTTCTGTCGTGTTTCGAGAGAGACTCAATCGGATCGAACCATGCGCGATCTGCTCGTCTACACCCATCGCTAGAAGCACTGGAGAAGGATCAAGCGATCCTGATGCACAAGCGGATCCAGCGGATACACATACGCCTCGCTCGGAGAGCGACAACAGGAAAGCCTCTGCCGCGAGCGACTGGAACCCAATATTAGTTGTACTCCAGATCCGCTCTTTAGCAGAACGTGTGGTATTCACTTTGCTGCCACTAATTCTGCTCAAGATATTGTGTTCGAGCTGATCTCTCAACTCTGAAACTCGCTCCTGATTGGATTCGTCTTTTACCCATTCCATCGCTTGCTCTGCTGCGACACCCGCGCCGAGAATCGCAGGAACTGGTTCTGTCCCGCCGCGGCGGCCGAGCTCTTGCGAACCAGGAGTAGTTGGAACGAGCTTAACTCCTCTTCGAACCCACAGGATCCCCACTCCTTTGGGGCCATGAAACTTGTGCGGCGAGCAGTTCAACAAATCTATCTTGGGAGCATCAGCAGCATGCAAATCTGTAGGCCTCTTCCCAACCCATTGAGTTGCATCACAGTGAAACACGACATTGTGCCGTTCACAAATCTCTCCGACTCGATGAACAGGTTGAATAACCCCTGTTTCATTGTTTACCCATTGCATGCTCATAATCGCGACATCATTGCCTGATTCGCTCGCGTGCTCTTTGATGATTTCTTCGAGCCCTGCGACGATGACAACCCCTGAACGATCGACTGGGAGCTTGACGACTTTCGCTTGTCCAGACTCTTCGAGTTGTCGACACAGATTCAAAATCGCGCTGTGCTCGATCGGTGTAGTAATGATCACATTCTTTGATTCACGAGATTTGCGATTCGCAGCAAGAGCACCCCTGATTGCGAGATCAATCGCTTCTGTGCCGGATCCTGTGAACACGATTTCTCGTGATTTCGCGCCCAAGAGTGATGCAATTTTTCCGCGTGCGATCTCTACCCCATGCTTTGCTTCTTGCCCTGGACGATGAATGCTTGACGGGTTGTGCCAAAGTGTCTCAAGTCCAGCGATGACCGCTTGACAGACTTCTTTGCTTGGTTCAGTAGTTGCATTGTTATCGAGATAGATCCGGTTCATGATTCACCTATTCGGATTCATTGCCGTTCTCTTGATCGCCGCTATTGAACATTTCATTTTTTTCAGCGTTCTCTTGAGCAACAGGTTCGTTTACATTCTCTGCTTGTCGATCGCGCCCGACTAGGATGCGTCCGAGCACATCCTTCACATGTACACCCGATGCGTCGAATCCGTGTCCTGGAACCCCCATCGCTGTCAGCACGCCGTAACCCATCCCAACATTAACAAGAACCCATGCTAAAACGCCTGCGGAGAATCGTGTAGTCACTTTGTGAGCTTCTTGAGCTCGCTCGATTTCCCTCGTGATAAACGCGTGAAGACGAGTCATGTGATCCGAGACTGCTTTGTGGATCAGTTGATCATCAACCTCAGAGATTGATTGAAGGAGAACTCGATAACCTTTGCGTCCTTTTTCAGACACCATTGGATTCTCGTTGATAATCTTTGCAAGTCTCGCAGATGGATCATCGACTCCTTCAAGCTCGACTTCCCATTGTTCGAGTGTTTGTCGGCCTGTGCGCTCGATGAGTGCGACGAAGAGGTCTCTCTTCGATTTGAAATGTCGATAGATAATTGGCTCAGTAATTCCTGCGACCTTCGCGATCTGAGCAGTCGTCGCGCCTGCGTACCCTTTTACCGAAAATAGCTCGGCGGCCACATCAAGAAGCTGCTCTCTTCGCAGTGCTGCTGGTAATCGACTCATCGCTCCACCCTTCTCAACTCAACACGAGATCATTCTGACTGTTCAACGCTTGATTCTTCATGATTGAGCAACTTGTCGCTCTCTCGAATCGGTACTGGATCATATCCGCCCTTTGCGAAGGGATGACATCTAAAGATTCTCCGAATCGTTAATGAACTCCCTTTGAGAGGTCCATATACCTGATATGCACGGATACCGTAGCGAGAGCAGGTTGGCTCGTATCGACACTGTCCTCCGATGAACGGAGATAGCGTCATCCGATAGAGATAAATCATGCCTAAAAACGGGACGTTCCCGATCTTTGCCCAAAGTCTGAGATCTGAATCCTTGCTCATGGACTGACCTGTTCTGACTTCCCTTGCTGTAGTCTTTTCGAATACACTCTATGAGCTGCATCTACCGCTTCAACAAAATACTGTCGATACGCATCAATCCTGAGCTCGTCATGTCGGCGCACACTGATCACGATGTCATAAAATCCAGGATCGCCATTCTCGTTCATATAGCTAGATAAGCTCGTACGCTCACTCCGAAAAATCTCACGGATAATCCGTTTAAATCGTCCACGATGAACTGCGTTACCTGCTTTGCGCCCGATGGATAAACCCAGACGATGCTCATTTCTGGAGTTAGCCATGATAAAGATCGTCATCGGCCCTCTCGATTTTCTGATCTTCGCGTTGAAGACCGCCGCGAACTGATCGCTGCCCGAGAGCCTGTGTCGGCGACGGAAAATCAGTCGTTCAATCGGGTTCTGATCTGGAGAAGAGTCCATAGAGAACGATAGGTACGCAGAACCACACGAAACTAAAAAAGCCGAGCCGGGGGGGACATCCCGGCTCGGCATTCAAGTTATCGCCGGTCATCCACCTCGGCGACAACTCAGATCGGGGCATCCTCTCTCCCCTCGACACGCCCGATCCACACAGTTTTCGGGGAGCTCATTCGGAAACCCGCACACACACGAGCATCACCCGAAGCTGATCCATACCACCTGTTATCTCCGGAAGATGTCGAAAAGAAAGAATCCAAATCGACGTATCTACCCACCCGGCGTCAGGCTGCACATTTCAATACTGTGAAACCGTCGATTCCGGGGACGCAGAACCGACGCGCGAAGTGAACTCCAAGAGATACCGTTCTGGATCGCACACACACTTGCGGCATCCATCCTGGAGCACCTGCTCTTAATCCTGTTTTCTCCAAATCACTAAGCTCAAAGAACGAGCCAGAAAACGTGATTTGATGTTGGCCAGACACGGCCACAAATACATACGCACGCCAGCGCGGACGGTTTCATTCGGATTGCTATCGAATTGATCACAAACACGAATTCTTTATGAATTCACTCATAAATCGCCGTGCAAAATTAATGACAACCATCTCTTTTATACAACGATAAAAAAGCGAAACAGTTCCTTCTGGAACTGCCTCACTGTAATAAATATCTAAATCGATTCCGCCTTCATTCCTTAGACAGAATGTTCAGGCTCAGCCTTTGAAAATGTAAAACTTGTGCCTGATACATCGACGATGATTCGATCTCCAGATTCAAACTCGCCTGACAAAATACGGCCTGCGAGCGGATTCTCAATCCGTCGTTGAATCGTTCTCGCTAACGGCCTCGCGCCATACGCAGGGTCATACCCTTCTGCGATAAGCTGCTCTTTTGCAGTGTCATTGAACTCGAGAACAATACCTCGATCGAGCAATCGGTTCTGAAGCGAGGACAACAAGATGTCTGCGATTCCGACTAGTGTTTCTTTCCCGAGTTGATGGAACACGACTACTTCGTCAATGCGGTTAAGTAGCTCAGGACGGAAGAATTGTTCACGCATTCCAACATTCAGGTTTGCGTTTAGATTCCCAGTTTCAAAGTCAGGCTTCAACCCCTTCGCATCAAGATCGGCGCCTGGTCCTCTACGAATCAAATCGCGGACCGCCGCTTCGATCTCCCAGTCTTCCGCGCCGTGCTCGGCCATCTGCAGAATCTTCTGACTCCCGATGTTACTAGTCATCACAACGATTGTATTTTTAAAATCAACTGTGCGTCCTTGTCCATCAGTCAGACGGCCATCATCGAGCAGCTGTAAAAGCACATTAAACACATCAGGATGCGCCTTCTCGATTTCATCGAGCAAGATCACCGCGTATGGACGCCGACGTACGGATTCGGTAAGCGCCCCGCCTTCTTCGTATCCGACATAACCTGGAGGCGCACCGATGAGTCGACTCACCGCGTGCTTCTCCATGTATTCACTCATATCGATGCGAACCAACGCGTCCTCAGTATCAAACAAGAACTCCGCAAGGGATTTGCATGCTTCTGTTTTACCTACGCCTGTCGGCCCGAGGAACAGAAAACTCCCAATCGGTTTTGTTGGGTCGCTCAAACCCGCTCTGCTTCGACGCACTGCATCCGACACCGCTACGAGTGCATCATCTTGTCCAACCACTCGTGATTTGAGATGGCCTTCCATATGGACCAGTTTTTCTCGATCGGATTCGACTAGTTTGCTAACAGGAATACCAGTCCATCGCCCAACGATCTTTGCGACTGCTTCAGGATCAACTTCTTCTTTGATAAGCAAATCACCCTTGCTTGCGCGAGAGTCAATGTTTGCTTCTGCTTCAGCGAGTTCCTTGTCCAAAGCAACCAAGTCTCCATACTGAATCCTCGCTGCTCGTTCAAGATCACCTATCCGCTGAGCTTGTTCAAGCTCAACTCGCTTGTGCTCGATTTCACTCTTGATCTGTCGAACAACATCTAAGTCTTGTTTCTCTTCTTCCCATCTGGAAGTGAGCGCGTTGTTCTTTTCACGCAAACTCGCGAGATCTTCTTCAACCCGATCGATTTCCTTCTTATTCACTTCACTGCCGTCATCAAGCTTGAGTGCTTCTCGCTCAATCTCAAGCTGCATGATTCGTCGACGAAGCTCATCAAGCTCTGTCGGCATCGAGTCGATCTCCATACGCAACGCACTCGCTGCTTCGTCGATCAAATCAATCGCTTTGTCAGGTAAAAACCGTTCAGTGATATACCGATCACTCAACGATGCGGCCGCAAGAATCGCGCTGTCTTGGATTCGAACTCCGTGATGAGTTTCATATCGTTCTTTAAGCCCTCGCAAAATCGCAACGGTTTCTTCAACGCTTGGAGCGAGCACAAGTACTTTCTGGAAACGACGCTCAAATGCTGCATCCTTCTCGATATGTTTACGGTATTCATCGAGTGTTGTTGCGCCGATCGCGCGTAGTCCGCCACGCGCAAGTGCAGGTTTGAGTAAGTTCCCTGCGCTGACAGCACCTTCTGCAGCGCCTGCGCCGATGATTGTGTGCAGTTCATCTATAAACAAAATGACCTGTCCATCACTACCTTCAACTTCTCGCAGTACTGCTTTGAGTCGATCTTCAAACTCGCCGCGATATTTCGCGCCTGCGAGTAAGAGCCCAACATCAAGAGCGATAATCTGCTTGTCGGCCATCCCACTTGGACAATCGCCGTTGACTATCCGAAGAGCAATCCCTTCCGCAATCGCGGTTTTACCAACTCCAGGTTCTCCAATCAGTACTGGGTTGTTCTTTGTTCTGCGCGAGAGCACTTGCATACATCTTCGGATCTCTTCGTCGCGCCCAATGACTGGGTCGATTTTGCCTTGTCTTGCTCGATCAGTCAGATCAATGCCGTACTTCTTGAGTGATTCAAACGAAGCTTCCGCGTTCGGATCGTTGATGTTCTTAACGCCGGATGCTTCACGAATCTGAGCGATCGCTTCTGAAATCACTTTAGTTGTAACATTGTGAACTTTGAGGACTTCTCCAGCTCCACTATCGAGCTCACTGATTGCGATCAGTAGATGCTCGCTGGAGATGAACTGATCCCCCATTGCTTTTGCTGATGCGTCTGCTTTTCCAAGGATTTCCATAATCTCTCGGCCGCTCGATCCTGCGCCTGATGAAGTCTTGGGTAATCGATCTCGCTCAGACTTAACGATTTGAGCTATTTGAGCCACCGGTGCGCCGATCCTGTTGAGAATCGACACCGCTGGTCCGTTCTGATCTTCGATCAACGCGTCAAGCACATGAAGTGATCCAACTTCAGGGTTGGATTTCGCCATCGAACTCTGCTGAGCTTTCGACAGAGCTTCTTGTGCGAGCGTTGTGAGTTTGTCCATTGACATGCTTGTCCTCCTTGCTGTGAGAGCAGCCGGATTTCCTGCATGAGCACCGATCTGCATATGACATGATGCAAATAGCGCGCCATAGCAATTTCACAGTAATTTGGACTATAACCCTTGATCCGATCCGAATTTGGCGGCTTTGAATCAAAAATCTGCCTCTCTGGCAGATCGAAATAGAATGTAAATCATGTATGATGCTTTGAATAAAGCAAAAAAGAGACGCTGCCCATCGCAGTCGGTGCCAGTGTCCGAAACCCTGATGAACAGGGGGGTGCCTAGAGCCGAATCCTGGCCTTCCACTCGTAGGAGGCTTGGCCTTCGTCCAGCAACGCTCGGCTCCCAATCAGAAACTCAAAGGGATCGAACTAGTCTGACCGACCGCGATGGGCAGCGTTCAAATTAACATACCACAGGCGATGAGCAATTGATCCGTCAAATCCTTATCTCACATCAAATTCACACGCCTTGTGCACAACCCGTGGATGAATTCCGGCGAATTTGGCTCACCCCTTCACAATTCGCATGTTATCCGGAACTCATCATGCAATTTCACCGTATTTGATTCCACACATTGCACTTCCGATTGTTCGATCATCCAAACATCGCGCGGAAAAGCTCGGAAATAGACAGATTTGAGAAATTGTCTCGCCTCTCCCCAGATTGAGCGCAATGCGCATGACAACTTGCCCGATTCTCGCTATGCTCGTTGACTAAGATCATCCGTATTACAGGTCCCACCCGAAGGTTTACTTATGAAAACATCACGCAACATCCGTCGTACAACAACGATTGCCGCTTTGATCGCAGCACCACTCCTTCTTATTGGGTGCTCCTCAGGCCAGCAGCACGCCGGCGATATTAACTCAATCCGTTGGAATCCATCACCAGCAATGCACACTCTCGCAGGGCGTGATGCTGAACGTCTCAATATGTACTCACGAATGCAGGATTCAAACTTGCGTATGATCCATACTGATGTTGATCGTATGTTTTACCTTGATCGTCCATCGCGTTTGCATCTTGGTATCAAGCCGTAATCTAATGACATCAATTGACTGTCTATAAAAACACCCAACTTAGAGTTGGGTGTTTTTTCATACAAATGTCGTATGTAAATGTTTTCGCCATTTACTTACTTCGCAGTGTACTGTCCGCGTGAGACTTTCTTGAACACTTTGGTTTCGCGAATCAGAGCTTGGTTCACGATTGTTCTGAAGTTTGCAGCAGTCGTAAGGTAACCTGCTTTTTGAACAGCTTCAGTTGCTTCAGTAACTGACAAAGTTTTGCTCTTGAGAACCTTCGCGAGCGAATCGACAAGATTCATGTCGTTGCGTGGACGACGACGTACGCCGCCGGAGGCACTGAGCGCGCCAACTGATGCGAGTTCGACATCGATCCCTGCGAGTTCTTCTAGTAATCGTTCTCGTTTTTTCTCTAGTTTTCTAATTCCTTTTTCTCTTCTTTGGAGCTCTGCTTGGAGTTCCGCGATCGACATTGTGTTGAGAGTGCCGTTCTTCTTTGTAACTTTCTTAGCCATTGAAAAATCTACTTTCCTTTTGTTTAGCCCCGAATGGGTTGTTGAGAGTTCACCGTGCGTTGGAAAATAACTTTGCAGATAATCGCAATATAGAGTCTTCACTGTAGATATCGCCTAACTCTATTTCTCATTTTCAATCACATTTCAGAACAATAAAAAAACCCCTTTTTCATTAAGGGGTTTGTTCCATTTGCTAATAAATTCATATCCGAAAAATCTGATATTCAACTCTTTATTAAGTATCCAAGTGTCGCTATGAAAGCAATTCCTCGGCGTCTGACAATCCAAGACGACTCAATAAACCGTCAAAGTGATCAAGATCATAGTACTCAATGGAGATGCTCCCCTTCGTTCCTGATTTGTTCGCTTTTAGCTTCACAGCAGTGCCTAAATGCTCGCTGAGTCGTTTTTCAAGATCTCCCATTACTAACTCAACTCGCGATGGAGGCTGTCGGTTACTGTCGGTTTTGTCAGAGATATCTGCCCCGAACAAAGCTCGTTCATTTTGGGTTTTTGTAACTTCATTTTCAAGTATACGAACAGTCCAATTATTCTCTATTGCCAACTTAGCAAGCTTTAAACGATGTTGTACATCCTTACATGACAATAAAACCTTGCCGTGTCCGCGCCCTAGTTGGTTCGAAGCAATCATTGATTGAATCTCTTCGTCGAGCTCGATGAGTCTCATGAAGTTTGCAACTGATGATCGATTGATTCCGACCTTCTGTGCAATCTGCTCTTGTGTCATTGAAAACTGAGAAGCTAATGATTCAAAACCCTTTGCACGCTCGATCGGATTCAAATCTTCGCGTTGAATATTTTCGATGAGCGCGAGCTGTGCTGATTCAGTGTCATCCACATCCAAAACGATCGCACGGATTGTCAACTGCCCTGTTCGACATGTGGCGCGCCATCTTCGTTCGCCTGCAATGAGTTCGTACTTGCCCTCGTTCGCATCGCGAACTGCAATAGGTTGCATCAGTCCATGTTCAGCGATCGATTGAGCGAGCTCTTCGAGTGCTTCTTCTTCAAACACTCGGCGAGGTTGGTATGGGTTCGCCACGATCTGGGTAACATCGATTTCGATTACGGATTCATGTCGCTCAAAAGATTCATTCGTATCAAAATGAGCAGAGTTCGTATTTATGTTTGCTTTTTGTAAGGCTGGTTGCTCAATATTGAGTCCTGGGGAAACCTGAAGAGGGCTCGTTGCGGATTGATCCACGAGCGCACTCAATCCTCGGCCGAGCTTTGAACGAGCTCGTTTCGTTTTTTTCTCTGTCTTTGACATCCCTGCCTCCTTCATTTCTTTGTCGCGCCAAGTATCCGTTGCGAACAGAACAACAATAGCATGACCATTGCTTTCGTGCATGATGTTGACTGCAATCGTATGTGCATCCTACAATTTTCCAAATATGGGCAAAAAACAACGCACCGAATTCATCGCTAGAGGCCTTCTTGTCCATAAAGGGCAGGTTTTGTGCTGTAGAAACATTAAATCCGGATATTGCTTCCTTCCCGGCGGGCACATCGAATTTGGAGAAAAAGCCGCCGATGCGCTCAGTAGAGAGTTTAAAGAGGAAACTGGACTCGATTCAACTATCGGCCCCCTACTGCTTACAACAGAGCAATGCTTCAATGACGGCAAGAAGGTACATCACGAGTTGAATGTTGTGTTCCATGTGGAACAACTTGGACCAGCACAAACTCCGCCGGACAATGTGCCGACGATAGAAGAGAAGATTGATTTCGTCTGGGTTGATCTCGCACAGATTCCTGAGTCTGATGTTCGCCCACACGAAATCAAAGCCTGGCTCATGAGTGGGGGCGCAACCTGCGATTCTTCTGGACCATGGTTGAGTGGATTTGAACCACAGAGCGATTCACTCTAGATCCTGATTCAATCTAGCTGGACAGTTTCAATCGAACTTCGAGTTCTGGGTTATTCAACAGATCGAATTCGCCGACCTGTGATTCATCATGCATCGCAAGTCTAAAGAGGCGCCTACGCCGCCGCACTATTCGACAACTCAAGATTCGGATCAAGCACTCGCTCGTCTTGCTGAAGCTGAGCAGCTTGTCAACTCACTTGATAGGCAACTCCAGTCGGATTCAAACCAAGACTTGATGGCCAGCATGTTCGCTCATGAAGTGAACAACTTAATGGCTCAGGTTGGTGGACGTTCTCAACTCGCTCTTATGAATCCACAGCGACCTGATCTTGTACTCAAAGCTCTTGAAATTGCGTGTAGCGCCAGTTCGCAGGTAGCTCAGCTGTCTGAGTTCTTCTTGGGTTCGAGAGCTTCAGTCTCGTCTTCTCAATCCATACACTCTGTCGAGTCTGTTTATCTACGAGCTCTTGATCACTTAAGCGATCATCAAACGAATCGATATTGCTTCGTCTACAAGCAAGCAAACGCTCAGACGAAAACCAGTGTCTCTCCAATCTTGTTGCAGCAAATCCTATTGAACTTGTTTCTCAACTCTGTACGAGCGATCGAAGCAAACATAGATTGTGATGCTCAAATCGTTACTACCAGCGTTGAGCATATCAAAACAGAGCTCGATACTGATGTTTCCGAATCCACAGGTTCGAAGAGCGGGGGAGCGGAGGAGCAAAGTTCCACATGGAACAATTCTACAATCCAGATCACAATCGAAGATACAGGGGTCGGAATGACCCAAGATCAGATTAGGAAAATTCTGGATCAACCCTCCCAATCTGATGACTCAAGCACTCAGAACGGTATCGCGAATAAGAGTTCAATGTCTCAAGGTCATGGGCTGGGATTAGCAGTTTGCAAAGAACTCATCGCTCACGCAAACGGATCGTTGATCATTGAATCACAACCTGGACTAGGTACGAAGATGATTATTCGATTCCCCGAGCTGTTTGAAACGAATGATTGAACTCATCAACTCGCCGAAGATGTGTCTGAACTGATCGGTACCATGTCATCTGCTAAGAACTCAACCAGCACATGATCGCCTGGATTAGGATGCACTGTTGAAGTGGATCCATATGGGTTCATCTCTGCAATTTTGATCGGCGGACATCCTTTAATCTCTACGAGATGTTGTGCAGTTTCGCCGAGGTATGCTGTTTCGATGAGCACACCTGACAATGTGTTCTCGTTCTTCTCTTTGCGCAATCTAATCGCTTCTGGGCGAATCGACAATGCTTGTTTGGTTTTTATCTGGGTATTATCGCCGGTAAACTTGCCTGAAGGCCCATCAAAGTCGCCTGCTTCGACCCGATAGCGAGGGTGTTCAGCAGAGTTTGATTGCAGTTCAGCAGAGATCAAGTTTGTCTCGCCGAGGAACTCAGCGACAAACTTACTATCTGGAGCTCGATACAACTCTCTCGGAGTTCCAATCTGAACAATCTGTCCTAACTTGAGCAGCGCTACGCGATCCGCCATTGACAGCGCTTCTTTTTGATCATGAGTGACATAAACCGTAGTAATCCCTGAGTCCTTACAGATCTTGCGAATCTGTAGACGGAGATCGTTTCGTAGTTTCGCGTCGAGATTTGAGAGTGGTTCATCGAGTAAGAGCACATCAGGTTTAATGACTAGTGCTCGAGCGAGTGCGACTCGTTGTTGTTGGCCGCCGGAGAGCTGGTTAGGTTTGCGCGCAGCGTACTCTTCCATCTGAACCGCTGCGAGTGCATCGATCACTCGTTGATCCTTCTCAGGATTCGCTACTTTGCGGACATTGAGTCCGAATGCGACATTCTGCGCCACCGTCATGTGAGGCCAGAGCGCGTATGACTGGAAGACCATCCCTGTATTGCGTTTATTGGGCGCTTCGTGCGTGACATCTTTCCCATCGAAAGCAATTGTGCCTCCTGTTGGATCGATGAATCCTGCGATCATGCGAAGGAGAGTTGTTTTTCCGCACCCTGAAGGTCCGAGCAAGAAAAAAAGTTCCCCAGGCTCAATTGTCAATGAAAGGTGATCGCACGCCGTGGCGGCTGATTTTCCGCTTCCAAAGACTTTGACGAGATTGTCAATCGTAATCTGTGTACCCATAGTCGAACATCATAGCGAGCGAATCAGGGTAAACTCTTGCGTGGCATCGTCTAGAAACCAATCTCCTCATTCTTCACCCTTTGACTCCACTAAGAGCATGGGCGCTCAATCACGATCCAATCCGCAGATCGCAGGGCAAGCTCTTGATCAACTACGCAAACATCGTGTCTATCCAGACCGTGCCAGAGGGCTCGAAGCTGATTTGATGCGAGAACTCAAGACACTCAAGAAAATCACGAGCTCCGAATCGAGTGCAATTGAAGCTTGGAATGCTGTCATTCCTGATTCAATCGCAGATTCGAGTTCAGTAGGTGGACTCAAAGCAGGAAAATTGGTTGTCCATGTTCCATCTGCTGCTCAACGCTATTTAGTTGATCGTTGGCTCAAAAGTGGCGGTTTTTCATCTTTCCAAGCCCTCGCGAGGGTCCCTGTACGCGGAGTCCAGTTGGTAATTGCGCCTCTGGATGATGAAAAAGCGGATTCGTAAATCAGATTCAGCACAAAACCCTTTGACAAGATCACGGATTTCGGAGATGCTGTTATATCGTCGGCGTCGTGGTCGTCGATGACAACTGATCGCACTTGCTGGGTATAGCTCCTCCGCTCAACTCTTGCTTCGTCTTTGCGCGAAGTAAGAAATCGAATGGGGGCTACTAGGGGTTTGGGTGATTCTCTTTCTGCACTAAGGGAATCGATCCGTCTCAGTGAAGTGTCTATGTGCTCCGTTGCATGCTACTCCTCCTGGGTATCGCGCCGGAACACAACGGGCGGTGTCTTCTCGTGGGGGATACCGCCTTTTTCTATCGCTGGATAGTTCTACCTACAAGTTATCAACTGGTTTCAGTAATCGAGAACGATGCACACTCTTCGTATTCTGCCTTCTCACGAGAGTAGACGCATCAACTACTTCGTTGCTTGCTCGTGCACACTCCAATAGTGCTTGAATGATTCTGTGAATGTGTAGTTCTTCATCGCTTCAATTCCGTCGCGACCCATCGCGGATCGCATCGAATCATTTGTTGCAAGCTCAACGATCTTCTTGATCCATTGCTCTTCATCTTCAATTGGAACGACAAAAGCAGTAGGGGAGTTACTATGTTGATCGGAAACAATTTCCTTTGGGCCACCTTGATCTGTCACGATGACAGGTAATCCTGACGCTTGCGATTCCATCACGACTTGTCCAAGAGTGTCTGTCGTTGAAGGGAACACAAAGAAATCCGTTGATGCGTAGATCGTAGCGAGTTCTTTTCCGTGTCGAAATCCAAGGAAGTGTGCGCCTTGTCCGTTGAGTTCTTGTTCCATCTCTTCGCGATATGGTCCATCTCCGACGATGATTAGATCGAGTTCTTTGCCTGCCTCTTTCGCTTTGGTTCTTGCGTCGTTCCAGAGGTTAACAAGTGTCGGAAGATTCTTTTCTGTGCTCACTCGGCCGCAGTAAATTGCCTTGATGGAGTCCCGATTGATATTGAAACTATCCCAAATATTCGGATCTCTGAGCGTCGCATCGAATCGAGTGTTATCGAATCCAGGTTGGAGCCAAGCGATTTTTTGTTGATCAATTCCGAGTTGAACTAATCTGTTCTTGTAATCTTCGCTTCTTGAAAATACAAATCGAAACTGCTTATAAAAAACGCGCATCGTCATGCGACACATCCAAGAGCAAAGTCGGTTTTCAAATAGCTCATCGACATACGCTGGGAAATCCGTGTGATATACGCCGACAACGGGAACTCGCATAAGTTTGGATGCGATCATCCCGACAGTTCCGATCGGTCCAGGAGTCGAGATGTGAATGACATCAGGCTTAAACTCCTCAGCGGCCCTGAGCATCTGAATCATCGGAGGGATCGCAAGATCAAGTGTTTCATATTTAGGCATCTTCATCGCGATGCTTGGAGTGAAGTTGATGACATTGTCCACTTCGGGCAGTACGAGCCTTGTAGAAGTCATCACTTTGAGATGCTGGTTAGTATCGTGTGCTGTTTGAGCTATGTTTTGTATGAATCGACACACGCCGTTAATGTCAGCGAGTGTGTCAGTGAATACAAGCACGCGTACCTGATCTTTCGTCATGGCGAGAGTGTAGATCCGAGAGTTCACAAAGCGAGAATACACAGTGATTGTGGAGGCTGTTCATACAAACTATGAAGAGAAAAACCCCGCGCCGGGGGTATTGGCGCGGGGCTTGTGCAGGGAATACTCCGCGACGAAAGACAATGCTCGGGTTTGTCAGATCGTCGACACCATGGGAATATTCACACCCGCTGGGACTATCCAAAGTGTGCGTTATCTCTTCGATAAAAACAGACGATTGAAACATTTCTTTACAGATATGGTTCCGATTGTGCGGCCACACAATGCAGCTCTGATGGATTACGCACTGATATCAAGGAGCGACAGAACATTCTGTGCATTCTGTTGTGATGCGAGAATGGTATAAACCGATGCTTGGCTCAGAATTTGTGATCGGATCAAGTTTGAACTCTCGCGTGCATAATCTGCATCACGAGTGATCGAAGCAGCTCTCGCAACATTGATCTGTTCTTCTTCAAGAACCCGACGCTCAGATTCTGAAGCATTGGCCTCTGCTCCAACTTCTGCTCTTCTTTCGAGAACCGCATCGCGTGCTCCATCTACCAATCGCTGTGCTGCTTCTGGATCTGATTCGATGACTGAAGCTAAATCTGACAACGATACTGTTTCTGTGATGTCGTCGCCGGTAAGCTCGTCGGTTCCAACAACCATCTCAGTAGTGACATCATTCATAATGTCAATATCAGTGGATGATGCAAGATGACTGACTCCTCTGAGAACGCTATGAACTTGGGTTTGGATTGCGCCAATTTCTGAATCACTCAATCCCGCTTCGTTTGAAGCTTGGATAACTAAGCCGTCAAGATCTGCGAGATTATCGAGCGTTGATCCAAGCATCCCATCTTGGATATTACTATTTGTGATGTTGCGATCTATCGAAGTGATTTCACTGCTTATCTCATTGAGTCGCGTTACAAAGTTCTCAACTGCGATGATCCCTGAGGGATTATCAGATGCGCGATTGATTGAATATCCTGTGGATAATCGCTCAAGCGCTGTGGACGCCGATTGCGTGTTCGCGTTGAGCTGTGAGATCGCGAAGAATGACGAACCGAAGTTGATGCTGGACATATATCAAGCTTGCATAACGCTCGATCAAAACACAAGGACGAACCAATAAGCTGTAGAGGACTGTGTGGATGAGTGAACATAGTCAACAAGACACACTTCCGATAACTCGAAAGCATCTCACTCTCTATTTACGGAATTATTTCAATTCAGAGATCGCCGTCGCGTCTTTGATTAACCCGAGCACTTGTTGAGCGCTTTGACGGTTCACATCTATCGCGAGGATCGACGCTTGCTCAAGGATCTGTGCTCGCACAAGTTCAGCGGCTTCTTTCGCATAGTCTACATCTTGGATCGATGAGAGTGACTCGCTGAGATTGATGAGCTCCTGCGAGAGGACCGATTCTTGAGATTCGATTTCGTTGAGTTGATTCCCGATCGCGCCGCGTGCGCCGACGACTCGATCAAGCGATTGCTCGGTGAGTTGTTGAGCTGCTTCTGGATCTGAAAACGCGAGCTCTGCGATATTGGAGAGCGTTTGAGGCACAGTAGCTACTTCTGCGATTTTGGAATCGTTCGGTACTGATACCGAAGGAGTGCTCTGATCGTTTGAAAGTGCAACAACGCTATATTCGCTTAGGATTTGCTGTCCTTTGTATGTCGTTGTTGATGCGATGTTATTGATCGAATCAAGAACCGAGTTGATCTCAAGCTTGATAGCGCCTTGTTCCACTGGAGAATTCCCTGAACTGTTCGCAGCTTGGACGACCAAATCGTTCAGTTTGATGAACTGATCATTGATGACAGAGAGTCCGCCTTCTTTGGCGCCGAGATATCCTGAATGTTGAGCGAATGATTTAAGCTGTGATTCAATCGAATAAATCCGCGCCTCATGCTTGTTCGCCGAGATTAATCCTGACGGATCGTCCGAAGCGCGATTAATTTTCTTGCCTGTTGAGAGTCGCTCAAGAGAATCAGCAACTTGTTGTTGATTGTTGCTGAGGGTTTGGAGCCCGAAGTTGAAGTTTGCGAAGGAACCAATCCTCATGGAGATGTAATCGGACGAAACTGAATGTCGATGAATGCTTCTTGATGTTTTCACGTGAGTTATGAATTGGATCCTTTGAGCGATACTATTGATTCATGAGTGACGAGCCGCACGAGTTTGACCAAGACTGGGACCTTTCAGAGGGGCTCGACCCAGATGGCCCATCTGCGATGGATCTTGATCGATTTGGTTCTGAGCTCGATTCTTGTCCACATTGCAACGAGTTGATTTACGATCAAGCTCAAATTTGCCCCTCTTGTGGGTGGTTCTTAGAGGAACCTTCCAAAACCCTCTCAGGTTGGGTTATTGTTGCGCTTTGCGGAATGATCGTGCTTCTCATCGTTGTATTGAGTTAATTCCCAGTTTGTTTGTATTGTTTTGGGGGTCCGAGTTCTCTTGGATCTTCACTCGAGATATCCTCTTTGAGCATCCGCTGGGCGATTCGGGCCGTATAGTGGCGGGGTCGACGCTGGGTTTGTGCCTAGCGATGGGGATGAGAAACGCACACGAAGTGAACAGATTGAAAGTATCAAGAAGATGCTGCGATCAGATGGAGTAAGTATGTCGATCCTAAATAGCGGGACAAAGACAGGTAACACAAGCAACAGCATCTCACGATCTGTTCGCTTAGGATTTTCTCTTGTCGAGCTGCTTGTGGTCATTGCGATCATCGCGGTCTTGATGGCGATCCTGCTACCTGCGCTCAACAGCGCACGCCAACGCGGTCTTCAAACCAGTACTACGAATATGATGACCGCGTTTACGAATGCAACGAACTCATTTGCAAACGACAACGGATCTCGGATGCCTGGGTACTTCTCAGCATATGAAATGGGTTCCGACTTGAACCCTGGTATGTCCGCGATGGAAAACACAATGCTCGAACTAGGAGGCACAGATGCTGTGCTCGGCACTGTCGCTGATGCAGGATCTTTGATTGACGAGGCCGCGGGAATTATTGCGATTGCTCCATTCGACAACTCAATGGACAATGCAGTCGTTGTGAACATCAATCTGATCGGAACATCAGGGGCATACTTTTCTCCTGACGGCAAGTTCCTCAAAACAATGGATCACAGTGCGAATCAACAATCTCCAAGTATGACCAATCCAAGCTCAGAGCTTGATGGACAAGGGTTGATGCCTGACATTGTCGATGCGTTTGGTAATCCGCTTCTCGTATGGACAAAAGACGAGAGTGCTCGCGGGTCAATCGATCCAGACGCTTCAAGTACAGAAGAAGATATCTTCAAGCAGTTCGTCGCGACCTCTTCGGATCAAGCTGAAAATGACGGCATTCCTGCTTGGTTCTATCTCAAATCAAACGATACATTTTTCAACGGCAACGCGACTCGAGTTGGAGAATATGGCGCCAATCAAAGCACACAGAGTATTCTCAGCGAAGATGTCTTCATCGGTGGCGGCCGAAACAGCTCTGATGAGGATCGAATCAAATCCTTATCCACGATTCTTGCAAGCCCTTCATACAATGTTCTCGCTTCAGGCGAAACACTCGAAACTGCAGATGTTGAATCGGTATACCCTGCACGGCCACGCGGTCGACTCATTGTTCAATCTGCAGGGATCGATGGGGTTTACTTCGGAACATCTGACAAAGGCTGGAAAACCAACGGGCATACCGGCGGCGGCGAGTTCCACATCACATTCGGATCCAACTATCTTCTTGAGAACGGCGATCGGATCACTGACAGCGACGGCAAGTTCATTACCGAAGATATCACAGCAGACTTTGACGACGTCCTCAGCAGTGTGAACTGATTCAATATTGAACTCAATATAACTTCTCTCTCAGCCCTTTCGAAGTCGATAGGGCTGATTTTTTATGCTCACATCTCATATGACAACATCCTATCGCGTACAACATAGTTGTGAACTTTGATCTAAATCAGAATGGGGATGCTTCAACAATCTTGCGAGCTCGAATACGAGCGATCGCGGTTCTTGTCACAATGATTCTTGGGATCACGCTCGCACGATACTTCGACGCGTGGGGATCATTGTTCTGGATGAGTCTCGGGTGCGGATTCATTGGAGTATCAATCCCAGCTCGTGGACAAATCAAATCAGTTCTCATCTTAGTAAGTGTGCTCTTGATCGCAGCAGGATGGAGCGAAATCAGACTCAACGAACCCAAAGCTGATCGTCTCGATCGGATCATTGAGCTTGATCTGAAATCAAGTGATCGTACAGATTCAATTCCGATCCAGATCCTCGGCGTAATTTCTGAACCAGTTCAAACGCGATTCACGCCTCGTACTGCTGCGGATCCTGTGACATGGACAACGACGAGAACTGAAACACGAATTCAAATTCACAAAGTAACAGTCAGTGACTCAACTGGTAAAGAGCTTTGGATTGATGCTTCAGGTGTCGCTCGACTTATTGTTCCAAATGAAGTCACAACTCAAGGATCTGATTCTGTTGTCAAAGCAGGAGATCGGGTTCGTGTTGTAGGATTGTTTCAGCCGCCGACAAGCGCACGCAATTTGAGTGATCTTGATTGGGAAATGATCAATACGCAATCAGGTCGAGTAGGAACCATAATTGTTCAATACCCATCCATGATTCTCTCTGTAAAGCACGAGAGCATCGTTGAATATGTTTCTGGATGGGTTCTCAAAGTTCGCTCGAATCTCAAGACGAGATCCTTGAACGCGCTCGGGTTTAATCAAACGATTGAAGATCAAGATTATTCGCAACGAAGAGCAATGCTCGGAGCACTCTTGCTCGGCGAACGCGATCCTGCGTTTGGAGATATTTATGAATCATTCCAGCGCGTCGGAGTTGCACATGTACTTGCGATCTCAGGTTTTCATCTCGCACTGGTAATCTTGCTGGGTGTCTTATTAATTAGAGCAATCGGAGAATATCCAAGAGCAGAAACGGTTTGTGTTGTATTTATTTTGGCAATGGGATTATTCGTTATTCCGATGCGTCCACCCATCGTGCGAGCTGGAGTGATTGTTTGTTTACTTCTGCTTGCGAGTCGGATAGGCCGGCGTTACGACCGACTCACGATACTCGCTTGGGTTGGAGCGGGTCTGTTGATATGGAGGCCGGGGGATGCGTTCTCGCTCGGATACCAGCTTTCAATGGGGATCACTGCGTTACTCGTCATCCTCTCGAATCAACAATCTCCAACTTCAATGTCGATTCTGGTTAATCAGCTTTCAGCTGCACATCAACGTGTAATCAAAAGGGTCCAGAATTGGATTCTACAAACGGCCAAGATTAACTTTGCATGTTGGATTGTTGCTTCTCCAGCGATCATGTTTCACGCTGGGTTTGTCAGCTTGCTTGCACCTGTCGTTGCTTTAATCTTAATACCAATGGTGATCCTTCTCATGGTTGTCGGGTATCTCCAAATCGGTATTGGAGTCCTTTTTCCATCAATCACTGAATCGACAATTGGTATACTTGATTGGTTCGCATTCGTGATTCAGACCTTTATCGAGACGATGGATTCGATCCCTGGATCTTCTGTTCGCGTTGGAAACATTGGAATAGTTTGGACACTGATTGCAACGGGAATATTGGCGCTATTGGTAACAGGCCGTTGGAAGATTCGAGAAGTAAGAAGCATATTGATCATGCTCGTTTGTGTGAGTTGGATATTCATTGGTCCTGCGATACTTCATGACCAATCCACACTGCGTGTTAACATGATCGATGTCGGTGACGGCACTGCGATCATTGTCGAATCCGATGGACAGACACTGCTTTGGGATTGCGGCTCACTCAATCGACGGGTTGGCAAAGGCATAGCACAAGACATGCAACTGCTCGGAGTTCGCCGCATCAATGATGTTGTTGTTACGCATGACAATCTTGATCACTTTAACGGCCTCGCAGATCTTGCATCGCGCGTTGAGATCGATCGGGTATGGATCAGCGAACGCTTGATGAGCGACCCATCAATCGGCTGGAGCTATATTCAGGACAAGCTAGAACGATTAGAAGTTGATGTTCAGGTAATGCGACGAAGCACACGATTCAAGTTTGGATATGGATGGGCAGAGTGTCTTTGGCCGAGCGATGAAAAGGTGATGACGATGCGATCGAATAACACTTCCATCGTCATGCGAATTCAAGTACCTATCAAACTGCAAAACGGATTTGATGTAGAGCGCACCGTGCTACTTACAGGTGACATCGAACAAGAAGCGATGACAATGATCCTTGATGAACATCCTCGCTTGCAGTGTGATGTGCTTGAGTTGCCGCATCATGGAAGTGCGAAAGCGAAAGCGTACTCCTTTGTAGAGAGTTTGAATCCGAGTGTTGTTCTTCAATCTACTGGTATAAGTCGAGTGAGCGATCCGCGATGGGATGAGATGCGCAAAGGTCGAAGCTGGTATACAACAGCACTCAACGGCGGCGCATGGGTTCGTATTATAAAGAACGGAGATATCGAGCACGGCTGGGCTCGATAGGAATTTGAAAGCTCTATAAGTACCTAATACTAGCGAACTCGAATCGCTTCAAAGTCTGGATCTGCGCCTTCTAAGACTCGCATGACATCTTGGACAACCCAGCTCATTTTCTCTTTCGCTTCTGCAGTCCCCGCTGCGATGTGAGGCGTGAGTGTGATATTGGGAATGCTTCTCAATCGAGAGTTCACTGGGATTGGTTCTGGATCGTGTACATCAAAGATAAACTTCGTGTCTGGATTTTTTAACGCATGTTCGATTGCATGATCATGATGAACAACGAAACCTCGCGAGGAGTTGATAACAATCGCGTCAGGCTTGAGCTTACTGAGCAGCGAATCGTCGATCAAGTTCTTGTTGCTTGCTCGGCCATCAATATGAATCGAAATGATATCGCACGTTGAAAACAGCTCGTCGATCGAAACTTGCTTCGATGGAGCATTCACAATTGGATCAAGTTTGATGAGATCATTGAAGACAACATCCATTCCAAGCGCGTGTGCAACTTTTGCGAGGGAAGACCCAATCGTACCAAACCCTACGATTCCAAGACGACTCTTGACGCATGATCTAGGAGTGACGGCTGACTTGCGTATCGCGTGCCAATCAGTCAGATCAGCAGGAAGTGTTACGATAGGACGGAGCGATTGGAGCATCATCGAAGTGACATATTCGACTACTGCTTGTGTGTTGGCCTTTGGTGTGTGAACGACACGAATATTTCGCTTAGCACATGCAGTGAGATCAATATTGTCGAGACCTACCCCTGCACGTGCGACTACTCGTAAATGTGGCATCATATCAAGCAGCTCATCGTTTACGATTGTGTATGTCCGAACTATCAATGCTTGAATGTGATCGTTGGCTGAACAAGCGACTTCGTTTGTGTTGATTCTTTGCAATAACTCGTTGCGATTGACTAAATCGGTTTCGATTATCCGGGCACATTTGGTTAACCACTCACGCGGCTTCACTGAGATTGGTTCGGTAATCAAAATGACTGGTAAAGCGTTTTGCATCGTTGTCTGAATGATAGTTACATCTACTGGTAGGCTTGTGAAATTGCCTAATTGCAACATACTTCACGTGGGTAATATTCTGGACAAAGTGTGGATTACTTGTGGAAATTCAAGCGATTGGCCACTCGGGGCCGATGAGTTGTTTGTTCGCTGGAAAATTATTTGTTTGCTTCGCCGGCGTTGGTACACCTAGGTAATGCAATTTGGCAGCATATATATAAGCACGGAGGCTTAGCCATGAACAAATCTGATCTCATCGAGGCTGTCGCGTCTGAACTTGAAAGCTCGAAATCTGAGGCAAGCAAGATGATCGAGGCGGTAATCGCAGCTATCTCGGACGGACTCAAATCCGAAGAGAAAGTCGCGATCAGTGGATTCGGTACATTTACCAAGAAACATCGAGCGGCTCGTGTTGGAATGAATCCAGCAACGAAACAACCTATCCAGATCGGCGAGAGCACTACTTGCTCGTTTAAACCATCTCAGCATCTAAAGGACTCGCTTCACGATCAAGTCGCTGAGTTAATTTCATAGAACGAATCTTGAAATCTCACTGATTCTCGTAACGTGAATACATCGCAATTTGAATTCAATGACTACCTTGATAGGTAGTCATTTTTTGATGGCCAATATTCCCCAATTTTAAAATATCTCTTGACAGAACAAGGGTTTATGAGAGGGTGGAATTGGCAATGTTGCTATGTGGAGACGAAGAATGTTCGCGAATAAAAGAGTTGTGTGTGCACTTTGTGCGATGTTTGTTAGTTTAATGTCTTGTGTCCAAACCGCAAAGGCACAAGCTATGGAAGCGGTGTCCCATGTCTATTCAATTGGAGGATGGGATCTCGTTGAAATGAAGGACACTACTGGCGAGGTCATGGGATTTTGGGGTATCCCACGCGTTGCTGTAGAGGTAGGAAACATCCGCCGGCTTTGGTTTGAATCAATACCAAGCAACGAATGGAATGTATGGGCATTTGAACCAGTCGCGGTCTATAGCAAGATAACAGATCTAAAAGTTGACGGTGCTTCAGATACATCGATTGATTTTTTACTCTATCAGGAGTTCATCGCAGCAGACTCCGCAGTGAACCAAGCTATCAATGGTGGCGTGAGCGGACTAGTTGTAAAAGGGTTCATCAATGGTGATCCACTAACTGAAGCAGTTGGCGCATTAAGCGATCCAGATCCAATGATTGATCTGCTTGCTGTTGTTGGATATCCGATTGCTCCTGGAATGTCAGAACTACTTGTGAATGGCACTGCAGGCGTGAATGTCAATATGAACCCTACCACAAAGCAAACACTTGACTGCTTACAATCTCCTGATAGCGTTTGTAATGATTGTATTTGTACAAAGACTGAAGGTCCGGTCGTTGTTGATGACTGGACAATCATCGAAACCCCAATTAATAACAACTCTATTCGTTGTACATACACGCGAATGGAGCATCATAGTTATTGGAAAACTGGCGAAGAACCGGATGAAAATTGTGCAGATTGCACAGCAGGATCTCCGGAGAACCCGATTCAGTATGATATCCTTGTAGAGATTATAGTTGATTGGGCCGATGTTGAACATTGTCCGGATTATCCATATTAACTACTGAAGCGTATCGACGATTTGTTGTGCTTCGTAGTGTTAGATCACGGAGCGGAAATGAATCGCCTTTCACGCTATCTCATCTATTTGATCATCACGGTCTTCATGGCTCTGCTCATCGTCGGTGGCCAACGATTTGTGATGTTGCCCAATGTGTACTCGTCCATCCATCAGATTGGTGATCGGATCGGACGAGTTTTGCCACATGGACATAATCTCGATCCGAGCTTGTACTATACAAAAGAGAGCAGCACAGTAACTCTGTATCAACAACCAACGATACCTGTTTTCCGAGAAGGAAAGCATCCTGATAATCCTGGAAAAAAAGTGCCGTCATTTGCAGGTGTAGATTTACGAATCCCGATGATCGCGATCGTCGTGTACTTAGCAGTGCTTTTTCTAGTCTCTACAATCTCTCTATGGCGAACAACACGATATCGAGCGATCTCCAAACAAAAATTTATTAGCACACTTATCCTTGGAGCGAGTGTTTGCGTTCTTCTATCTACACTCTTCTCCACTTCTCGTGTGTTTTGGACCGGCGTAAACGAAGCATTTGTTGATCGATCAGTAATTCAAATTCCAGGAAGTTCGTCGATTCGTATTCAGGGGCATAACTTGCTTGCGATGAGCCAAACCGAGCTGTTCATGATTCTTGCGGCAATGATCATGACTGCGGTGCCGGCGCTGATTTGGATCGATCTCAAGCTGTTTTTACCAACATTTACAGCGACTGGCACTCAAGCAGGGTCAGGTTCAAAGCTTTCTCCGATCTTGTATAACCGAGTTGGAGCAAATCGGTTTTCTGAAACAGCCGTGCGCACAATCGCGACATGCTCATATTTGTTGACCGTGATATTCTTGTGGACCTCTCCATGGTCGACAACAGTTGTTCATGCGATCCTCAAGTAACTGAGAGCACACTATTCGAACGCTTCGATTGCAAGATCAATCGCGGCGCCAAGTGCCGCTGCTTTGTTTACTGTTTCCTTGAACTCTAGCTCAGGAACAGAATCCGCAACAATACCTCCGGCTGCTTGGATGTGGTATTCCCATCGTCCATCCGGATTTGATTCGTCATAGCGATCAATTGGGACCACCATTGTTCGGAGTGCAAGCGCGATATCCATTTCTTGATCGAGTGATACCCAGCCAAGGCCGCCGCCGTAGGGTCCTCGGCGGACATGTTCGAGCTCATCGATTATTTGCATAGCTCTAATCTTTGGAGCGCCTGAGATCGTTCCAACAGGGAGCGCTGCTCTGAGTGCGTCCCAACAATCCAACCCTTTGCGGATTGTTCCTGTGACTGTGGAGGATATATGCATCACATGTGAATACCGTTCGATGTTCATCAGCTTCGTGAGATCAATCGTTCCAGGCTCTGCGACAACTCCTACATCGTTTCTGCCTAAATCAACGAGCATCGAGTGTTCTGATATCTCCTTTGGATCCGCGAGGAGATCTTTTTCCATCGCTAAATCATCTTCTGGAGTTCGTCCTCGGCGGCGGGTCCCTGCGAGTGGACGATTTGTCACGATGAATCGATCCGCATTATCTTCATCGCGTCGAACTCGACAAAGAATCTCAGGACTCGAAGCAACAAGGATTGAACCTCTCGTTTGCATGTACACCATGTACGGCGACGGATTCACCGCACGCAAAGCACGGTAAACATCAAACGGGTCTGCGTTCGCTCTTCGCTCGAAGCGATGTCCAATGACAACTTGGAAGATATCACCTTTGCGAATGTATTCTTTCGCAGACTCGATCATCGCAGCGTGATCTTCTCGCGATGTGTTACATGGCATCGGCTCGTTCGATTTCGTTTTTCCTTTGCTCACAACTCGTCCAAGCGGGAGTGGCTTGGAGTGCTCTTGCACGCTTGTTGCAAGTTTTTCAAGATCATCAATCGCGTTTGTGTATTGAGTTGTCGGATCGTCATCTTGTGTAACAAAGACGAGCTTTACAAGAAACACCAGTTTATCAACATGATCGAATACAACGAGCTCGTCGTAGAAACCGAATGAAATCTCTGGAAGATTCCGATCGTCTTTAGGAGCAAGATCGAACGCGAGCTTCTTTGGTTCTGCGTATCGAACCGAATCGTATCCGGCGTAACCAAACCATCCTCCGAGCACGCAGTGGGGGAGGAGATTCTGGTTCGTCGAAAACTCAGGGATCGCGAGTGCCCAGTTGGCGCTGATGTTCCGCAATGCTTCAAGCGGATCATGCTCAGTTGTCGTACCGGCGTTTGCAAGTGATTGATTCCCACTGTGACAAGTGATTGTTGTTTGTGTTCCTTGTGCAGTGAGTTCAATCATCGGATGAGCAGCAAGGATGGAGTATCGACCCTGTTGATCTCCGCCTTCGACGGATTCAAGAAGAAACGAGGGTGCAGTTCGCTGATCGCTCGATACTAATCTCCTATACGCGAGTACAGGAGTGAGCTGGTCAGCGAGCACTCGAAGCGCGATTGGAACCACAACCACTGAGGATTGCTGCGCCTGCTGATTACCCAGCTTTGCTTGTGCGCTGTGGACAGTTTCAATAAATCCAGTTTGATCGATACTCGGCATAGATTGGAGTGTATGCGTCGAACTTTGGCCCCGGGGCAGCCGTAAGATGTTGACATGGCATCACTGAAGATTCTTTCCATCCTCGCGATTTCGTTTCTCTGCACTCCAGCATCTGCTCAGGGTACTGATCCGGATATTAACCCAACAACAGATCAGGCGCAATCATCGACAGATTCGAGAAAATCTACTCCGCCTCGACTCATCACTCCTCCTGCTCAGGGCTCCACAATTACAGGAACCTTCTCTGATGTCTATGTTCAGATCAAAGAGCAAGATCCAGCACGAAGAGCGGGTATGCGAGCTTCCTTACTTCGCAGAGCTCAGCTGATTGTCCCTATTGTTGTTATTGTTGAGAATGCTGATAGCTATCTATTCGCGATCAGCAACTGGGAAGGGATGGTGCGATTCCCGATTCTCTGGGATGACGGCACCCCAAATTCCCATGAAGACATCGCAAGATTTGTTCGAGCATTCAATCCAGAACAAGTCCTCAGAATCACTGGAGAAACCGACTCTCCGTGGGTCGGAGATCGTGATGCGAAACAACGCGTATTTGAAGACACATTGAGTATGGCCGTTGATGAATCTGTTGGAGACTGGAAAAAAGCATTTGATGCTTTAGCTGATCGAGAGTTGATCAGTCCAGGCATGGTCGTCACTGACGTAACCGATCCGGCTTGGACTGCTGCGATTGCGCTATGTGCTGGCCGAATCCAACCAATCGCGTTTGTCACGAAACCTACTTCACCATCCGTGATACCAATCAGTATGCTTCACGCTGATGAACTGGAACGATCAATTGAGCGGGCCGCGAACTTGAGCGGGCGATCATGGGACGAGGTCGGCGATGATATTGATGCAATCACTCTTGCGATGAATACTGGAACGATGATTAAGGAAGGGAAGCTCTCGCTCACGGACCGACTCGGCCGAACAGAAGCAAGCGGGTCAGGCAACCGCTGGGCATGGTGTGGACAGATCATTGGCACTGAGTCACGAAGCGTTTATCAAGCGATGTGCTCATTATTCTTGTCCATCGACCAAGGGTTTGTTTGGGATGGATATACCAGCAAGCAGCCTTGGGCACAGTACGACGGCACAGAAGCTGGAAAGACACTCAGCAGCCAATCTCTAGATGTCGAGGTTCATGATCAACCCAAATACACTTTGAACGATTGGAAGCTTCGAATGGTGCGCCCAATCGGGGAAGCTTCTGTTGATGACAGCAGCGGAGCGCTGTTGATGTTGATGAACTCGAAAGGGCATTCGAATGTGTTCGATCTTCCGGGTTCCGTGGATGGACAGGGAAAACCAGGCCATTTACCAATGATGAATGTCCCGACAGCGCTGCACATTGTGCATTCATTTTCGCTCCAGCGTCCGATTGCAAGGACTTCTGTCGGCGGTCGTTTTATTGAACGCGGCGTGTATGTCTACGCTGGATCGGTTGATGAGCCTTATCTCAATGCGTTCGTCCCTACCCCTTCGATTGCTCGTCGGCTTGCTGGATCTCTCGCGTTCGCAGCTGCGATTCACTTTGATGATAACCAAGTCTGGAAGATTACTGTACTCGGAGATCCGCTCGTAACCTTCGGTCATGCTGGACAACGAATCGAAGGTAAAATCAAAGTTCCAGGATCAATCGATCTTGGAGAACGATATAAGCAACGACTCAAAGACAAAGACTACCAAGGTGCAATCCAGGATCTTGCTCTGCTAGGTAGAGATAAAGATGTTGCTCGGATCGCAATCGCACTGATGGGGGATCAGCCGGAGCTATTCACTCCCAAATCCGCGTTTGGCTCAATTCCTGCTCTATTCCGAGTCGGAGAATACACGAAGATGATTGATGCGTACGAGCGACTCGATGCGTATGGAAAATCTCATGCTTTGATGCAAGATCTACTCTGGCTCAGCTCTCCATATTTGCTCGCAAGAACTGCGAATGATCTCAGTGAACGATCAAGAATTGAAGCGCTGCTTCGTTCGAACATTCGATCGAGTCAGAGTATTGAAGATGCAGAGTCATTAGCGATGGCCATGCGGAATCACTCTCCTGACAACGCGATTGGGATACTAGAATCGCTGCGTCCAACGCTGACCGAAAGAGAAATCAAACGGTTAGATCGTGCTATTAAGCGAGTACGAAGGTAAACCAACACACTCCCAAGTGTTACTTGGGTACTTGTTCCCTAGGATGAACCATGATTCAGCTCGGTGTCAATATTGATCATGTCGCAACTGTTCGTCAAGCTCGCTATCCTGGAGATCCTGATGTCTCTAACACTGGTGGGCGCCCAGAGCCTGATCCTGTGCGCGCAGCTCATGAAGCTGAACTCGGAGGAGCAGACGGGATCACCGTTCATCTCCGAGAAGATCGCAGACATATCCATGATCGAGACGTTGAGCTGCTCCGTCGTATGGTTAAGGTAAAGCTCAATCTTGAAATGGCTGCGACTGATGAAATGGTTGGGATTGCAAATAAAATCGGCCCACACACATCCATGCTTGTACCTGAAGGAAGACAAGAAGTCACAACCGAAGGCGGGCTCGATGTCGCTGGACAACTCGATCGGATGCGAGATGTTGTTCAACGACTCAAAGACGGCGGAATGATCGTCAGTGCATTCATCGATCCGGATCTCAAACAAGTGCAAGCAGCATTTGACGCTGGGTTTGATGTCTGCGAAGTGCATACTGGTCCGTACGCTCATGCATTCGCACTTTGTGGCGGCGATCTTCGTCAAGATCGACTCAAAGAAGAACTCGGACATGTTGCAAACGCTGGTATACAAATCTGTGAAGCAGGGATGCGGTTCAACGCTGGACACGCACTCAACTACCATAATGTCCAACTCATTGCTGGACTAGAAGGAATTGACGAACTGCATATCGGTCATTCTATTGTGTGCCGATCGATCTATGTCGGGCTCCGGCAAGCGGTTGCAGATATGAAATCGCTCATGATCGAAGCTTCTAACTAAACTCATTTATATGATGCGGATCGATTCACAAGAATGATCTTGCTTGCTGCGCGAAATTGATTAGGATACAACCATGTCGAACATCTCTCCACACTCAGCGAGCGCTTCAAGCGCGAAACCTGATGTTGAAACATCTAAAAATAGTACAACAAAATTGACTCCTCGCAAAAAAAGAAAACGCGAAGATCGAAATATGTTCGTTGATCATGAAACTGCGCTCCGATTTCTCGACAGCAGAATCAATGTTGAACGCACTGATCCAAACAAGGTTGATAGCGATGTTTGGAAGCTTGATCGCATGCGTGCGATGCTCAAAGTGCTCGGGAATCCTCAAGACGGGCTCGAAGTAATCCACATCGCAGGATCCAAAGGCAAGGGCTCAGTTTGCAACATGCTTGAGAGCGCGCTTGAAGGGTGCGGATATACCACTGGGGTATTTACCAGTCCACATCTCACTGATATCACTGAGCGAGTTCGAGTTGGCGGCCAACCATTAAAGGAGTCGATTTTCGACTCTGCTCTTGAGCAATGTAGAGATGCAGCTTTTGAAGTAGAAGAGCAGCATGGTAAAGCAACTTACTTTGAGTTACTCACAGCGCTCTCTTTTATCGTCTTTGCACAACTCGCCGTCGACTTTGTAGTACTTGAAACTGGAATCGGAGGACGGGTTGATTGCACAAATGTAGTCAATCCAAGAATCTGCGGACTCACAGAGATCCAGCTGGAGCATACCGATATTCTCGGCGACACAATTGAGCTCATCGCTGCTGAAAAAGCGGGGATTATCAAGTCGAACACCATCGCGATTTCAACCAATCAATCCGACGAAGTAAAAGAAGTGTTTAGAGAGCAAGCGGACAAAGTCGGAGCAACACTCAAGTTTCTCGGCGACGGCGTTCCATATTCAAGACGATTCCAGTCAGGGGTCGGAAGAGGCCCTCACGCTCGCGTCTGTGTTGGCGAAGAAGGAGAAGGATTCGAGCATCTCTCCGTTCCATTGATGGGAATGCATCAAGCAGACAACTGTGGCTTAGTCCTTGCGATCATTATGGAACTACGAAATCTGGGCTTTGATCTCTCTGAGCGAATGGTGTGCGCCGGGCTCGAACAAATCGATTCGCGTGGCCGTCTAGAAAAAATCATGGATCGTCCGAGGATTTATATCGATGGAGCTCACACGCCTGACAGTGTTCGTGAAACACTCAAAGCGGTTGGTGCACATGTTGATTATGACTCTTTGATCGTGATCTTTGGATGTGCGGCAGATAAGGATGTTAACAAAATGCTTCTCGAACTCGACCGCGGGGCCGACAAGATTTTGTTCACGCAGGTGCAAGACAATCCTCGGTCGATGAGCCCAGAGGACTTGTATTCTCGCTTTAGCGAGGAGCTTGAAGGCACTTCGATGGCCGAGACGAAGCCCAGCGTGCGCGATGCGATCAACGATGCGGCGCGAGCTGTCGGCGGAAATGATCTGATTTTGTTGCTTGGAAGCTTTTATATCGCAGGTGAAGCGAAGCAACTCGTGGAAGCACGCAAATCACGCAGATAAACTTTCAGAGTCGTTTTCTGCATCCAGACTTAAGAAAACGGAGCTTGCGTTCGAGAATGTGAGCGGAGAGTGTCTTAGTCAATATCAAGCATACCAATCCATGGAGCTGTTCTCATGTTCGAATCAATCCGCGTCGCATCCCGAGGTAAAGCAAACGTTCTCGTTGTCGGGCAGTTCAAAGGTGAAAAACTGAACTCCGATACGAAAGCCCTCGATAGCGACGGTTCACTCGTCAAAGCTTCTGCACGCGTTGAAGCAAATGGAAATCTCGGGTCCGTCGTCGAAGTCTTTGACTCGAACGGATATCCAAGAGCATTAATCGTTGGGCTCGGAAACCGAAGCGGGTTTTCTGCTGGATCACTTCGTCAAGCAGGCGGCGCAGTCGGTCGATCACTTGCGAAATCAAAGACAACCAGTGTTGAGTTCCAGATCATGGCTGCACTTGGCAGCTTGAAGAAAGCAGACGCGGTTGACGCGTTTACCGCAGGCTCAATGATCGGCGAAGCACTGGGCATGTTGTCATGGTCCTTCGATTCACTCCGTGGTACTGCGACTGAAGTTCCAGCGCAAGCAAAGCTCGCAGTTCATAGCTGCTGCAGCAAGTTTGATGACGGCATTGATCGCGGACTCGGATTCGCAGAAGGAACCAATGTCGCAAGAACACTTTCGCAAACGCCTCCAAATATTGCGACTCCGATGTGGATCGCAAACGAAGCAAAGAAGATGGCTCGCAAGAGCGGCATGAAATGTACTGTCTTCAGTGGAAAGAAACTCGAAGACGAAAGACTGACTGGACACATAAATGTTGGTAAAGCATCGGAAAACCAGCCTTGTATGATCCGTCTCGAATATACCCCTGCTCGTGGTAAATCGAAAAAACCGATCGTACTTGTCGGAAAAACGATGAGCTATGACAGCGGTGGTCTATCCATCAAAGTCGGCGGCGGCATGGTCGGTATGAAACGCGATAAAGACGGTGGTTGCGGCGTGTTCGGCGCAATGCACATTATTGCGAATGTTATTAAGCCAAACCGTCCAGTGGTCGCGTTGCTTGTCAGTGCTGAGAACTCAATTAGTGACGAAGCATATCGTCCTGACGATGTGCTTACCTTCCGCAATGGTGTGACGGTTGAAGTTACCAATACCGATGCAGAAGGCCGATTGGTTCTCGCTGACGGCTTGTGCTGGGCATGTGAAAAAGAAAACCCAGAGTTCATTGTCGATATCGCAACTCTTACCGGTGGCGTAGTCGTAGCTCTAGGTTCCGTCTTCGGCGGCATGTGGTGTGACGACGATGACATCCGTGCGAAACTTGAAGATGCTGCAGATGCAACTGGAGAATCGCTCTGGAGAATGCCTCATCATGCGAGTTACAACGCGATGATGAAGTCGTCCATTGCAGATATTCTTAACTCCGCTCCTGTTCGCGAAGCTCATCCAATCCAGGGCGCTGCTTTCTTGACACACTTCGTTGAAGAAGGCGTGAAATGGGCACATCTTGATATCGCGGGTGTTCACGCAAGCAAGAAGGACAGCGAGTTTATGTGTGCAGGTCCTACAGGGTTCGGCGCACGACTCTTAGCTGATCTTGTTGAACGCAGCTGATTCTCAACAACTGCAATATTTTTCGCCTCGAACATCTATTCGAGGCGTTTTTTATGCTTGCTCTGTTTAGATCCAACGATGCGTTGATTTGCAATAGCGATTATATTCATCGCCAAACTCTGCGTTGAGAATCTCTTCTTCAGGCTCAATAAACAGCACTGTAATGATCCCGATAAACACGAGCACAATAGGGAGTGCTACTAAATTACCGAGCACGATCGAGCAACCCGTAAGGAGGATGGCCATCGCGAGATAGATTGGGTTTCGCGAGAATGAATACGGACCTGATTGAACAAGCACACTGGGGGTATGTGATGGATGAATTGTCGTTTTATGTTTTCTGAACTCATTACTGCAGACAATGATAATTCCGACTGCTGCGCCGATGATGATGTATCCTGCGTAGTGCCAAGCAGTGTTGATCTCAACGATTGTTGGTACAAACCATGCAACAAGAAAGATCGCAAACAACGAGAGCAGGAACCAAACTGGAGGAATCAAACGCATGTTGTTAGCTCGAACACCCGCATCCACCTGAGGAACAGCAAGAACCGCTTGAGGATGACTTTGTAGCTCCCCAACCCTTCTTATTCATGTATGCACGCATCTTCATTCCGAGCGCCCACGCCATCAAAATGATGAAGATGACTGCTGCTATTTCTTTGTATCCAAATGAGTGCGAGCTCATATCATGCGCCATATTCATATCTGCGATGTGAACAAAGCGAGTAAAGAAAGCATCGAAGAGAATGCCTGCGAGCATTGCGACTGTCGCGATTGTTGCGAGATAGATTATCAATGCACGCATTCCGAGATCTTTGATGAGCCAACTCATGGTTGCGACATTTGTCGCAGGACCGGAGAGAAGCATGACTAACGCGGCGCCTGGAGACAGTCCTGCGGCGACGAGTGACCATGCGAGCGGGGTTGAGCTCGTCGCACAAATGTAGAGTGGAATCCCGATGAGTAACATAATCAGCTTAGGAAGGATTCCAGTTCCAAGATGGGTTCCGATCCAATCTTGAGGAACGACTGCTGCGATTAGAGCTGCGAGGATCAATCCGAATGTGAGCCAACCTGCGAGATCAATAAGCATGGTACCAAATCCATGCTTGAATCCGATCTTGAACTTCTCTCGCAATGTCGTATGAGCTAGGGTAGGGCTCGACGAGCAACACGAACTCGTCTCCGGTTGTTCAGTCTTCGACGAACAACAAGATGAGGTTGATGTATACTTTGACTCGATTGCCGTTACAGCTTTTTCTGCATCATCAGCGTTGACGATCGACAACGACAATGCATTCTCATCTTGAATCGATTCGGGATCCGTTTCTGTTTGTAGATCCTCTTTATCCGTGAAGTCAATGAGTAACCCTGCGATGAGCCCTGTGATCACAGCAACGATTGGGCGCGTGATCGCGTATACAGGACCGAAGAGCACCCAAGTAATGGGAATTGATTCTTCTCCAGTTTGAGGCGTAGAGATTGCGAACGCTGCGCTCGCTCCCTTGCTTGCGCCTTGTGATCTCAATCCAGCGGCGACAGGAATCACTGAGCACGAACAGAGCGGAAGAGGAATACCAAGCAGAGATGCCTTTGCGACAGGAAAGAACCCGCCGCCGGAAAGATGCTTAAGCATCCATTCTCTTGGAACGATCGCATGAACTGCTCCTGCGATTGCAAATCCAACAATCAACCAGAAAGAGGATTCGACAAGAATGATCCAAAGTTCGTTTAAGAAATTATTCATAGAAGTGCTTTAAAAGAAAAAGGTTTGTCAATCACTCACGATTGACAAACAGGTGATTTGATCTTGCATAGGAACAACTTGTACTCAAACCATTGTATTCATGGGTTTGAACTGTACTGAGAGGAAATCCTATGGTTTTATCCGTTTTCGTATTGATATGGAGCCCAAAAAGCGCATGATGGATTGTAACTCAAACTAATTTCGAGCACCTTCAACTCCACGAGGACCATTCGATGCGGACACGACGCGAAATACTACGAGGCGGATTGGGAGTCTTCGCATTAGGAGCAATTGGTCCATTCCTCAACTCAGCAGCAGGCTCAGTTCTGAGTGTAGAAGCTCAACAATCGCGTCAAGCAAAGGCGATGACGGACGCGCTCAAAGCTGCTCGTCCGCTTGCGCCGAGATCGTTTGATCCTAAGCCTCGCATTATTGATGGATTCAAGTTTAAATCTTGGTTCGAAGGCGATGACTTTGAAGACAACATTCCGTTCCACTCTCAGCAGAACGACTTTCCCAATGACACTCCTCCTGCACCAACAGAGGAAGTAGATGTTGCAATCGTTGGAGGCGGAATTTCTGGACTATCCGCCTCGTACTACCTTCGCGAATACAACCCAGTCATGTTTGAACTCCACGATCGATTCGGAGGGAATGCACAAGGCGGCGTAATCAATGGCGCTGAATACTCACTAGGCAGTGCGTATTTCATAACTCCTGATCCAGGAACAACGCTTGATACGCTGTACAACGAATTGGGATTACCCGATGTTGTTCGCGTGGATGGCGATCCAGCACCGGTCGAGATCAATGGCAAACTCAACGCAGATATCTGGACTGGGCTCGGAGTTCCCAAAAAAGATGTTCCTGCATACGAAGCGTACCGCTCGCTCGTCAATCGAATGGCGAGCGACTATCCAGATGTTCCATTTCCTGAGCAATGGATGATTGATCTGGATCGACTCAGTTTGCGCGAGCACATCGAACAAGAGGTTGGACTCCCAATTCCAGCTGCACTCGCTGCTGCGATACAAGCGTATTGCTATTCATCATTCGCGGCCGGATGGGAAGAAATCTCCGCAACACTGGGATGGAACTTCCTTGCTGCTGAAGAGTTTGGTCGCTGGGTCTTACCCGGCGGGAATGCGTACATGGCCGAGCAACTCTGGCAAAAACTCCAAGTGCTCGATCAAAACGATCCGGCTCATGCTCCGCATTTGCGATCGAGTCGTCGAGTTGTCGATCTGCGAGTACAAGAGGATGGTCGATCATTAATTACATGGATCGAACCTGACGGCTCATTTTCTTCATTGCTCGCAAAAGAAGTCGTGATGGCGTGCCCGAAAAACATTGCAAGACACATCATTCATAATCTCGAACAAGACGACCCAGAACGACACAGCGCGATGAGGCTCGGCCGAAGAGCATATCTCGTTGCAACAATCGTTGTAGATCGTCCAATTCCTGATAACTTCTATGACATATTCCTCCTTGAGAACCCTGAGGAGTTCCCAATGTCTGAGGGTGAAGCTTCGAGCTTTTGGAGATACACGGATGTAACGAACGGGTCGTTCGCACCTGGACAGAACGTCAATATGTTGCCCAAGGAACCGGGGATATTGACGCTGTATTGGCCTTTACCCTATGAAGCTGCTCGTTTTAGCTTGGTTCTTCATGATCCAATTGACACATATGCACGAGCTCTTACTGGGAAGATCAAAAGCACTCTCGATTTAGTGGGTTTACCTGCTTCGAGTGTCCAAGAGATCCGCTTTGCTCGTTGGGGACATGCGGTTCCTCACGCGAGAGTGGGGTTCTTGGCCGACGGTATTCACACGATTATTCGGAGTCCTTATCGAGAATCAGTCCACTTTGTGAATCAGGACAACTGGGCGCTTCCAGCTATCGAAAACTCAATCCTCGATGCGAATGAAGTCGCAGAGGCCATAAAGAAGCGTTTGGGTTGATCTATCCTCTCAGAGTGTGCGAAAACGGATGTTGAAGTGCGCCTCAACTGTAATTTTCCTCCTATGATTGGCTCGTTCAAGATGCCTTAGGAGCACAGCCAAATGCCGTATACATTGACCCCAGATACCGGGATTACACCTGGTTCAGACAACATCAACTACATCAAAGATCATATTGATACGGGCGATCGCTGGGTATTGAACTTTGGACCTCAGCATCCTGCGACACATACGACGTTGCGATTGGTGCTTGAGCTCGACGGCGAGCGCATTGCTCGTTGTACGCCTCACATTGGATACCTGCATTCTGGGTTCGAAAAACTCGGAGAGCATCTCGACTACAACCAGTATGTCACAATCGTTTCGCGGATGAACTATCTCTCACCGATCAGCAACGACATTTGCTGGCACGGCGGCGTGGAAAAACTCTTCGGAATTGAAATCACAAAGCGTTGTAAGGTTCTACGGACGATTATGGCCGAGCTCGGACGCATTCAAGATCACTTGCTTTGTGTTGGCGCTGCTGCTTTGGATCTTGGCGCGTTTACTGGGTTCCTCTACGCGTTCAATCCACGCGAGAAGATCTACGACATCGTCGATTACATCTCAGGACAACGCTTCCATCCAGACTGGACACGCGTCGGCGGGATCATGAAAGAAATCCCAGACGAAGAAGTGTTCAAGAGAATGGTAAAGAACTTCCTGCACGCAGATCTTGAGCAAGCGCTTGTCGATCTCGAAACTTTGGTAAATCGCAATCGTATTTTCATGGATCGCACGCAAGGAATCGGCGTGATGAGTCATGATGAAGCGATCGACTTTGGATTGACCGGGCCTTTAGCTCGTGCATCAGGAGTCAAGCGTGATCTTCGTAAGGATGAGCCTTACTTGTGCTACGCCGACAACTGGGACGGCGAAGGCGCAGAAGCAGTTAAGTTCTCTGTACCTATCTGTCACGAAGGCGATGTGTACGCTCGATTCTTAGTCAGACTTGAAGAGATCAAACAATCGATTAAGATCGTTGATCAACTTATCGACAACATTCCGCAAGGTCCTGTTGATGTGTATGTCGACGAGAAAATGACGAAACCTCCGAAAGAAGATGTTTACGGCTCAATCGAAGGATTGATCCAACACTTCGAACTCATCATGACGAACCGAGGTTGGGACGCTCCAATCGGAGAAAGCTATCTCGCACACGAAACAGCGAACGGCGAGCTTGGGTATTACATTGTCGGCGATGGTTCAAAGCGTGCGTGGCGCGTGAAGACTCGGCCGCCAAGCTTTGTAAACTTCTCTCTGATGCCTCGAATGATCGAAGGGCACATGCTCGCAGACATCGTAGCAGTCATGGGTTCACTCAACATCGTGGCGGCGGAGCTGGATCGGTGAGCAACGCAAGCTTGCGAATCATTCTCTTGTGCTGCTTAATCTGCCTCATCGGATTGAGTGTGACTGGTTGTGGACTTACCCCGACTTATACGGTTCGAGTCGATAACCAGAGCGCCAAATCGGTGCTTGCTCGGATTGAGCGTAGGCCATCAATGAACAATATGGTGATGCTCGACTCTGCTCGTGTGAGTTCTGAATCGGAAGTGCAGCTTGGTCCTGTGGACGCGCCGCCGTTGGAGCGTGTCTATATCGTGATCCAATCTCCTAATAACCTTCATTCGATTCCAGAATCTCACAAGATTTCGCGTGGAAACTGGGTTGTAACGATCACGGACGGATCTGTAAGTTCTTGGGGTGTCTATGAGATCTCGGTACGCAAAGAATGAATCTTTGAGCATCATTACCTATCATTGCTGAGTTGATTTGACCCTTATGGAGAATGGTGCACCATGGCCTGGATCACAAAGAACTCTGCAGACGCACAGATCGAAACTCGCGACGAGCCTTACCTAACGGCTGATATGGAGAAAAAGCTCCGTGAAGTCTATGTCCCTCGTTACGAGCGCCCAAAGGGAGCGTTGTTCCCTGCGTTGCACATGGTTCAACATCACTACGGCTGGATCCCACAACAAGCAATGAAAGAGATTGCTGCTGTCCTTGAGATCGCACCTTCAGAAGTGCTTGACACTGTTACCTTCTACGAAGAGTATTGGGAGCATCCAAAGGGAGAGCATCTGATCTCTGTTTGTCGTTCAATCGCTTGTGAGTTTTGTGAAGCGACTGCTTGCACAGAAGCGATTAAAGAAAAGCTAGGTATCGATGTTGGACAAACAACAAGCGATGGCAAGTTCACACTCGTTGAACTCGAATGCATCGGATCTTGTGGAACTGCGCCTGCGGCGCTGCTCGATGAAGATCTTCACGAGAACTTGACTCCTGCGCGAATCTGTAACATGATCGATCAGGTTCAAGAAGGCAGCTACAGCAAGGGTGGAACAGGCGCTGTAAAGGAAGACCTGTAGTTCTACTACACTTGTGAATGACGAAAACAATCGAGCGTGTGATCGTTGACCATCCCCAACGCTTGCATCAATGCGTACATAGTTGTTGGTCCAACAAAGCGGAAGCCTTGTTTCTTGAGTCCTTTGCTCAGGGATTTCGATATCCCTGTTTGCGCAGGTAACTCTGAAAGATCTTTGTACTGATTGATGATCGGAGTGTCGTCAACGAATGCCCAAACAAACTCGGATAGCGTCGTTCCTGATTTGTAGAGATCGAGAATCGCTTTCGCGTTGTTGATTGTTGACTCGATTTTTAGTCGATTCCGAACGATCGATGCGTCCTGCATAAGTCGATCAAAGTCCTTGTCTGTGAAACGTGCGACTTGTTTGGGATCAAAGCCTTTAAATAGTTTTCGATAGCCTTCTCGTTTGTTGAGGATTGTTTCCCAGCTTAAGCCTGCTTGAGCGCCTTCGAGCGTGAGCATTTCGAATACATGATGCTCCTCACGATTGGGGACCCCCCATTCAAGATCGTGGTACTCAATTTCTCCTGGAGATCGAGCCCATTTGCATCTGCATTTATTGTTTACGGCCATAAGCTCATCTCTCGTGATATGATTCAAGCGTGAAAGATGATAAGGATATCTCGGTTACGCGAGCAGTGGGGCGCTTCTTCGGACATATCTGGGGCGCGACTACGTCTCCTGTATCCTCTGAGGAATCAGAAGATCACTCCGAATCTCAGTCAGAGGTTGTGAATCATGATGTCCAAGAGGCACAAGGTGCAATTGATGGCAAAAAAGTTGTTCTCAGAAGAACAACGATCGATGAAGTTGAGATTCGTGAAGATTGATTGACTTACTCAATCGCTTATGCAGCAGCTTTATAGTCGTCACTTTGCTCGTGCTCGATATGCTCAACTGCCCAACGGACGACATCGCGAAGTGTGACGATTCCTACACAATGCTTGTTTGCGTCTACAACAGGTAAACATGAAATCCGATGATCAAGCATGACTCTTGCAGCTGATCTCGCGGATGTATTCTTACGAACTGCAACAAGGTGACGGGTCATAATCTGATGCGCACGTCGTTTTAAGCTCGAGAGATCTACTGTACGCTCGGATGGTTTCCCGATGAACGGCGAGATGTTCTTGAGAAGATCTCGATCTGAGATCACCCCTGCACATTCGCCTTCATCACCGATCACAATGAGATGGTGATACTTGTGCTCTTCGAAGACTTTGCGGATCGTGTCCACAGAATCGTCCATTGAGATAACCTCAACAGGGCAAGTCATGATGTCTTGTACGATCAATGGTGTCACGATTCATCTCCATTCGACGGCAACTGTGAATTCCGCCGATAAGAGAGGAATCGACCTGCTTGCTTGTCTGCTACACTTCTTTATGGGAATGAATAAAGATGAGCGTGAAGCTGTACCGTTTGGGCCGGATGCGATCTGGGCGCCATGGCGTTTAGCGTATCTAGAGGACATTCACGACGAAAAAGCTGAGGAGTGCAGTGCCGATAACCTGCTTAAAACTCCAGTGGATTCGGGCGGCAGTTTCCTACTCAATTACTGGAATCAACCTGAACGTGATCAGGAACATCATGTCCTCGTCCGCAATAACTACGGCATGATCATGCTCAACAAGTACCCATACTCCAACGGGCATCTTCTCGTCGCGCTAGGTGATGCGCGTCCAAGTCTCACTAGCTATGAACCAGAGCAGCGTGTTGAGCTTTGGAAGCTTGTTGATCAAGCAGCGGCGCTCGTCGAACGAGCACTCGAACCCCAAGGGATGAACATTGGTATCAACCAAGGCCGAGCAGGGGGCGCAGGGGTACCAAGTCATTTGCATGTGCATGTGATGCCCAGATGGAACGGGGATACCAATTTCATCACAACTGTGGGAGGAATCCGAGTCATCCCGTCAGCTCTTGAGATGATGTATGAGCGATTAGCAAGAGTTGTTGAGATTAAGAAACCCTAGAAAATTCACAGTGGTCAACCTGAGAGATCCAATCTAGAACTCTTCGAGTTGAGATTCATTTACATCTTAAACAAGGTTATGACTGACCTAGCTTACTTGTGAGCAGGAACGCGAGTTCGAGAGATTGTTGGTAGTTCAATCTTGGATCGCAAAGCGACACATAGTTCTTGCTCAGATCCGCTTCGGTGATGCCTGAGCCGCCGCCGAGACATTCGGTAACATCCTCGCCGGTAAGTTCGAAGTGGACGCCGCCGAGGATCGTGTCGGCCTCGTCATGCGCATCAACCGTTGCTTCAAGCTCTTTCAAGATATCATCGAATATCCGAGTCTTGATACCTGATGATGTTGTTGTGCCGTTGCCGTGCATTGGATCAACCATCCAGAGCACTGTTCGCCCTTCTGTTTTCACACGTTCGAGCAGCGGCGGAAGCTGATCTGCAACTTTCCCTGCGCCCATACGAGCGATCAGCACGAGTTTTCCTGGGATATTCGAAGGATTGAGAGCATCGATGAGTTGAATCAGCTCGTCTGGTTGCATCGTTGGACCAACTTTGACTCCAACCGGATTGACGATGCCTTTGAAGAACTCGATATGCGGGCCGTCAAGCTGGCGATTGCGTTCTCCGATCCATGGGAGATGAGTCGTTAAGTCGTAATAACCCTGTCGACGAGGAACTTGGCGCGTTTGCGCTTGTTCATAGAACAGATTCAATCCTTCGTGCGATGTATAAAAATCCACACGCGAAGAATCTTCAACACGCTGTTCTCCAAGGTTTTCCATAAAGGACAAACCATCGGCGAGTGTGCGTGACATCTGCTCATACTGCGCTCGTCGTTTATCCGAAACCGAAGCGTTGTTAAAGAAGGAAAGATCCCAGTATTCAGGATGATGCAAGTCTGCGAAACCGCCTTCAAGCAATGATCGAATGAAGTTGAGTGTGAGCGCTGCGTGCTTATATCCTTCAACCATTAAAAACGGATCTGGAGTTCGTGATTGTTCGTTGAAGTCGATCTGATTAACAAGATCTCCAAAATAGCTCGGGAGCGTGCAAGATTGCCCTTCGATTTCTTGCGTTTCCGTCGGAGACGATCTTGGTTTTGCGTATTGCCCTGCGAAGCGTCCTACTCGAGTTACAGGCATGCGGAGCCCGTGAATCATGACGAGTGACATTTGCAATAGGATCTTTAGTTTGTTTGCGATCGGAGCAGAGGAACATTCTGCGAGCATTTCGGCGCAGTCACCCCCTTGTAGGATGAATCGTTTCCCGATCTGAGCAAGTGCTATCTCGTCGCGAAGCTTTTCGATCTCTCCAGAAGTAACCAAAGGTGGAAGTTGAGCAAGACGAACTCGTGCTGCTTCAAGCTCTTTAAGGTCCGGATAAACGAAAGGTTTATCCATCTCACATCGTGTCCACGATGAAGGCTTCCATCCAGCGGGGGTTGAATCGAGAGCTCGTTGATCAGGTTGGGGTTTTCGGTCTGTCATTTATTGGATGAGGATCTTGGTTTTCGAGACTGAAATTCGCCGCTCAAGGTTTGAAATGGTGGGTCACATGTCTGTATCGTGATACAGTGAGGGTATGACCAATCATTGCAATAGCGGGAACGAAAAGGATTCTACACACCCAGAAATCGGGCAAACAGTCTCCCTTCCTGTGTTAGATTCGAAACATTCTGGAAGTCGTGCAGGTGCGCCGATGATGGGACGCACAAAGATCGCTCGTTGGCGGGCCGCAGTTCTGATAACTGTGAACCTGCTCATGATCGCTCATTTGATTCAATGGCTCATTGTCGGAATGACGATTTCCCCCATCGAACCAAGCGAAACGATGGAAACGCTCGAAGTTGGAGTTGTAAACGCTGGAGCAATTTTCTTCCTCGTCGCGATCATTTCGACTATCTTGTTAGGTCGATTTTTCTGCGGCTGGCTCTGCCATGTCGTCGCGCTCCAGGATCTTTGCGCATGGATGATGACGAGTATTGGTATTCGTCCCAAACCTTTCCGTTCTCGCTTATTAGTGTACTTCCCGTTCTTCTTAGGGATGTATATGTTCGTTTGGCCGAGCTTCAAGCGACTAGCATTGTTACCTATATTAAAGAGCGCCTCGATTGATTGGCCAGCATGGCTCAAACCTGTCGAACCAGTCCATCAATGGTCAACAGGGCTCGTCGTCGATGATTTTTGGGCAACGATGCCTCCTTGGTTCATTGCTGTCCCATTCCTCTTTATATGTGGATTCGCCGCGGTGTACTTCTTGGGCGCGAAAGGTTTTTGTACATACGGTTGTCCTTACGCAGCGTTTTTCAAACCGCTCGATAAAGTTGCGCCAGTTCGAATCCGTGTAAACGACGATTGTCATCAATGTGGATACTGCACGAGTGTGTGTACCTCGAATGTTCGAGTATCAGAGGAAGTCCGTGATTTCGGCATGGTAGTTGATGCAGGATGTATGAAAACACTTGATTGCATAAGCGCTTGTCCTAACGACGCGCTCTCGCTTGGCTTTGGCAAACCCGCACTTGGCGCCAAGCCTCGCTCGGTAGAAACTTACAAAGACGCTCAAGCAAAGAAAGCTCGTCGATTTGATATGACACTCGGCGAAGAGATCTTCGCGTCATTACTGTTTATATGGTTCTTCTTCGCAACGCGCGGAATGCTTGATGCAGTACCAATGCTGATGGCCGGCGGACTTGCAGCGATTGGTGTCATGATCGTCATGCAATGCATGAAGATGTTCCGCGAGGACAACGCGAGAATCTACGGCATGCAGCTCAAAGCGAGGGGCAAAATCAAAGCCGCAGGATTTGTCGTCCTCTTCAGTGGATTGTTCTTTGTCGTCGGAAGTTATTGGGCAGGGCACGCTCACGCGATGCGTTGGCGCGGTGATGTCCTCTTTGCATCATCTGATGTTCCAACAAGCGTGCTATTGCGTGATGAGTTTCAGCCGTCACTTGAGTTTCGCAAGCAAGCTCAAACTGCTATCAATGTGTATCACGAAGCAGACTCATTCAAAGACGGCGGAAAAGGTTGGAAGCTCAGTCCAGAACATCGTCTCCGTTTATCCTACTTTCACAGTGTTCTTGGAGACTTTGAGTTATCGCTCGATGAGTTACTCCGCGTGATTCAAGAGGGGCATCCGACTACTTCGCTCGTGCTCCAAGCAGGGCAGCTCTCTTCCAAAGTGATTGAGATAAACGCTGAAGAGAGTGAAACCCAGGGTGATTTACAGATCCGTTCAAGAGCTCGGTTGCTTGAAATTTATCAAGTTGCACTCGATACTCATCCAGAACTTCACAAGATTCGGACAGAACTCTCGCGTGCTGCATATTCAACGCAAGAAGTAGATAAAGCGAATGCGTATTGGGAAATCAACGAGTTTGATGATGATTACGCTTTCTGGCTCGCGAAATCTGAATACGTCGGGTTCTACGGCGACATGCAGCAAACCTCAGAGTTGATCCTGAAAGCTTTTAAGCTGTTAAAAGAGCAAGAGCAACCTGCAGGAATGATGGCAACGATCGCTCAAGGAGCAATGCGCTGGAGAATGCGAGATCTCGCTCTCGATCTTGCACAGCAAGCGATCGATGATCCAAGCGCAACAGCTCAAACATGGCTCGCAGCAGGAGAAGTTGCAAACGCTCTCGGCGAAGAAGCCCTTGGACTCGAACGAGCACAGCATGCTCTTACGCTTCCAGGTATTGATCGTCCGATCGTTCAGGCGCGTGCGGCAGGTGTAATCGCTCGGCCGGGCAATCTTCAACAAGCGAGAGAACTCCTGATCGATGCTGCAAATCGATCATCTGAACCATTCGAAGTTCTGTACATCGCACAAGGCATGATCTTCGCAGGATCCGGTCTCAACGATCCAGAGATGCTCCAAGCTGGAATGGAGACCGCTGCACGAGTATCGGAAGAGAACCCCGATCTCTACATCATCGGGCATGACTATGGATCAATGTTGTATTCAGTAGGCCGAACCGAAGAAGCAATCGCACAGATCACGAAAGTTGCGATTGCAGATTCGACAAACCCTGTGCTTGCTTCGCGCGTTGCTGAACTTATGAGAATGACGGATCAACCTGAAGAAGAAGCGAAGTGGCTCAAAGAATCACTTCGAAGAACCGAAGCGTTGCAAAAATAAGAGCGCTTACAAAAATTCATATGAGTTCACGATCGGAATTGCAGATGCAATTGGCGCGAACTTTGCGCAAATATAACACTCATAACGATTCTTGCGCAAAATGAAGTGTTTTCTTGTTTCCATTCTTTATATTCGACCCGCGCCGAGTCGATCACGAGTAGACGCGCACGATTGTAATGTGCGCACCGTGTGTTGCCAACTACTGGCGGCACTCAATACTCGGCCTGTTCTACTCGAGCTAGGCCCAACACAATACACCGCCCGGTAATCACATGGGCACACGGAGAACACTCATGGCTACTCGTACCAAGAAACACCCTGCGAAAAAAACCGCAAAACGCACAACGACACGCAAGCCGGCAGCAAAGAAGACTGCTGCAAAGAAAACCGCAGGTAGGAAGAGCACAACTCGCAAACCAGCTGCGAAGAAAACAACCGCGAAGAAGACTGCAACTAAGAAACCAGCAGCACGCAAAACAACTGCAAAGAAGACAGTCGCTAAAAAGAGCCCTGCTCGCAAGACCACCGCGAAGAAGACCGTAGCTCGTAAGCCAGCAGCACGCAAAACTACGGCTCGCAAGACCGTGGCAAAGAAGAGCCCAGCTCGCAAAACCACCGCGAAGAAGACCGTAGCTCGTAAGCCAGCTGCGAAGAAGACTACAACTCGCAAGCCGGCAGCACGCAAGACTACGGCTCGCAAGACTGTGGCAAAGAAGAGCCCAGCTCGCAAAACCACCGCGAAGAAAACCGTAGCTCGTAAGCCAGCTGCGAAGAAGACTGCAACTCGCAAGCCAGCAGCACGCAAAACTACGGCTCGCAAGACCGTGGCGA